>Ga0268280_1002521_pt1 | contig 10467 bp, 13 predicted proteins | sample saktaG_9_FD_190139 | JGI IMG/M metagenome (GOLD analysis project Ga0268280, IMG submission 190139) | Saline water microbial communities from Sakinaw Lake, British Columbia, Canada - sak_2011_5_24_40m | ecosystem: Environmental > Aquatic > Non-marine Saline and Alkaline > Saline ...
GAATGATCGCTGCTGTACTCATGGAGCATCGCCTGTTGATCGATATTTTGTCTCTCAAAGAACAGTCTCTCAAAAAAGTTAGGGATCCGGTTTCCCAACTGGCCTTATTTTAACCGGACACTACTGAACATACATGGCAATTCTTTTTTAGAATTTTTCAAAAACCATACTTCCTGATATCAAGTCTTATTGCTTATTTTAGCCCAGATTTCACCCCATCTAATTTCTTGATGATCGACGGTAAGGCCTGCAGTATTGATTTCATTGAGCCACTCTTCCTGTGTGTACTCAGTATGATGAGTAGGATCGAGTTTCCAGTTCACTCCAAGTTCATTTTTAAGTGGCACTCTCCAGTCCCGTTCGTATAAGGGAGCTTTCGACATGGCATTACCGAGCTCACGTTCGGGAGATTCGACTCTGCTGGCGATGCACATCAAGGAGCATGCCTATAAACCGGCTTCGGTATGGATACAAGAGAATCCGGGCTGCTTTGCAAGGAAGGTTTCAAGGATAATCATAAGCAAGTCTAACGGATCTATCGTCATGAATGGTTGAATCCTGGGATGAAACGTCCAGTATGGCAGCCCTGCGTCTTGAGAGGTTCGCGAAGTGCTACGCGTTCAGGATCAATGGGCCTGTGAGTAGAAGGTTGTGCTGGATTGCATAATCCGGCGAACCTCGAACACAAAATCCGCTAAACTTCGAACACTCCGTCCGTAAAAGGTCGAACAGGAAATCCGGAAAACATCGAACACTTTTTTGCCCTGAGCGGATTTTGTGTTCGAGGTTCGCCGGACAAGATGTTCGAAGTCAAGCGGATAACAGTCCATCATTCTTCTGCAGGATGACGTATCCTGTAGCCTGATCGTTTTTTGAACCGAAAACGGAGGGCTATGCAACATCAAGGCAGAAGAACAACCATGAAAACAATCCGTGAAATTGCCCGGCTGCATCTTCACAAGCGGCTGAGCCTGCGGGCCATCGCCGGGGCCTGCAACCTGTCGGTCTCGACCGTTCAGGGGCATGTAAAAAAGATCGAGGCGCTGGGCCTCGGGTATCAGACCATCACCGCCATGCGGGACAAGGAACTGCAGGATCGACTGCATCCGGCTCCAGCACCCGTTTCATCCCGACAAGATCCCGATATCCCGGCGCTTGTCGAGGAGCTCAAGCATTCGCGATCGAACCTCACCCGTCAGCTGCTCTATGAGGAGTATCTGCAGCAGCATCCCGATGGGTATAAAAGGACTCGCTTCTATGAGCTGCTTCGTGCATGGGAGCAGCAGGACAATGAAATAGTCCCCAAAAATTGGACAGCAAGTTTAGTTGGAAGAAAACCCGTAAATTGCTGTCATTATGAAAAAGAGCAGACGAAAATTCAGTGCTGAATTCAAGACCAAAGTGGTGCTTGAAGCCCTAAGCGAGCGGTTGACCACAACAGAGCTTGCCCAGAAACACGAGATCCATCCCAATCAAATTGCGCAGTGGAAACGCGAGTTTCTCGATCATGCTGCCGATATTTTCAGCCGTTCAGGCAAACAGGAAAAAACGCAGCAAAGCGACGAACAATCCGAACCGCTCTACCGGAAAATCGGTCAGTTACAGATCGAAAACGATTTTCTCAAAAAAAAATTGTTGAGCTGAAAACTGTTCAAGAACGTCGCACCATGATTGAAAAAGAACATCCAGAAATCAGCATGAACCGGCAGTGTGACTTGCTTTCGATTCATCGATCCGGGTTGAATTATCAGCCCGAAAAAACCACAAAGCTGAACCGTGAGCTGATGCGCCTGATTGATGAGCAGTATCTGAACAAACCCTACTACGGAGTCTACCGTATGTGGGAATGGTTGCAGAAAGACAAGGGCTACAAGGTCAACATCAAACGGATTCGCCGTCTGTGCCGGTTGATGGGCTTGGAAGCGATCGGTCCCAAACCGAACCCCTCAAAACCGGCACCGAGTCATAAAGTCTATCCGTACTTACTCAGGAATCTGCCGGTAACGCACAGCAATCAGGTTTGGGCAACCGATCTGACCTATGTGCCGATGGCCAATGGATTCCTGTATCTCATGGCCATCATCGACCTGAAGAGCCGGTACGTGCTCAACTGGTCGGTTTCGAACACCATGGATGCAAAGTGGTGTGCCGAGGTCTTCCGTGAGACCGTGCACATGCATGGAAAACCAGAAATTCTGAACACCGACCAAGGCAGCCAGTTTACCAGTGAGGTGTTCACCAAAGCGGTGATAGAAGAAGCCCAGGTCAAACTCTCTATGGATGGCAAAGGCAGAGCCATCGACAACGTGTTCATCGAACGGTTATGGCGAAGTCTCAAGCATCTGTACCTCAATCCGCCGGCAGACGGCCTCGAACTGTATAAGGGCCTGAAACGCTGGTTCACTGAATACAGCACCGAGCGACGCCATAAATCGCTGAAGGGAGAGGTCCCTATGAGTGTTTATTATGCCAAAAAACGACAGGCCCCGGAGGCAGCATGAACCACCTTAGTTGATCGAAAAAACTGTCCTACAAACGGGGAGTACCTGACACAACGGTTTCTTTTGATGGAAAATGACGCTCTTTGAATAATATTTCAGGCGGTAGATTGATTTGCTCTATATTTGCAGCTTGCTTGGATATATTTGCTGGTGTTTCATTGCATAAGTATATTTTGTAATCGCTTCTGCTTTTGCTTAAGTATATTGCAAGCATAATTGTTACAAACTCTGTGCCGCCAATACCCGGATTAAGACCGTCCAGTGAAAATTCCTGATCGGTAATCGCCTTGCTGTAAATCGGTAAGATTATTGATATACTCATTTTATAATGGCTTTGTTTTGACTTGGATAATGGTGATTTCAGATCCTTAGCCATTTATGGGGTATAAGGTCCATTGTTTGTTTGTTTGTTTGTTTTTCTGCAAACCAGTTTTTCGGGGCGATAACCATTTTATCAGCATTATTGTTGAGCCATGCTCCCCACCATGAAAACGTGCTGTTTGCTGTAATGTTATGTTTGCAGATGCTCATAAGGTGCATCTCTTCATGGCAGTTTGTTTCGTTTCCGCCCTTAATAAAAGTCGTTGGATAGTCGAGTACTATGTTTTCCCTGGCCCAATCGATATCGTCACTGAATACAAAAAAATGCGGGTTTGCTGTTCGGGATGAAATGAGTTCGACGGCATGCATGTAATAATCCATACCGAGATTCCCATGATATTTCTGGGCTTGCTCATTGGTAATGTAATCGCCTCTTCTTATGTGAAGGGAAACCGCATTTCTTGATCTGATTTCACTTGCAAAGGTTTGATTTGAAGGCGACAATGGTTTGCCTGCCGTGAATTCTTCGCGAAGCAGGTGTTCGATATGCCTGAAATATAGAGGGCTTTGCCAGTTACCTTTCAGATAGGTCTGTTGTTTTTGTTTAAAAAATTTTCCGCAAAAATCGAAGCAGGGTTCCCTGAATACCTTCTTGTCGCACAACGGTCTGGAAAGGAGCCATAAGGTTTTCCGGGAAGGAGAATCGTGTTTTCCTGTAAATGTTTGAATTTCTTCTTTTGTGGCGATTTCTGCCTTGATGTTGAAATTATCTAGCAGGTATTTTCTTGAGTCAGGAGCAGTAAACCAGCTCAGATCAAGTTTCAAAGAAGTATTGTTGTTGATGGCTAGCCCTCTGGCTGCGGCGTATTGAAACATCTGGTTTCCAAGGCCACCGATTAATCTGGCAACAATCATAGGGGACTGCTTTTAAGATTCGCGCTTGACAGCAAGTTGTCTGAATCTGCAGTAAGGAAGACCAGGATCATCATGATGGTATTAGCGATGGCTTCATTCCGGAACCTGCGATCATTAGGAGGTCAACACTTTCAGATAGTACTTGAGCTTGTTTTTCATGTTTCCCATGTTATGGCTACTCAAGGGAGATGATTTGAAAATTCGATGAATCTCACTGCCGCGTTTACGGCTTTTTCTGCAGCAATCAAGCCACTTCCCGCCGAGGAGCTTCAGCAGTATTTCCTGATCGAACGCGTGCGTCTGCCGGTTTATTTCCGTAAGCTTTTCAAGCCATGAGCTGACTATGATCAAGGATATTCCATGGCAATTATTGAGTATGGAAACATGGATATTGATATCCTGGTCACTGAGCCCCGGAAAATTCTGTTTCAGATAGTCTGTCCTAATGTGGTTTGTGCTTTTTCGGGACTCTTCCTGCCTGCTTTTTGTGATTTGCCCTTCATGAATCCGATAGAGCAGAAGCGTTTCCTGAAGATTAGCAAATCTTGTTCTGTCGGCTATATCCACCCATAATTTGTAATCTTCAGCATATTTGAAGCCGAGAGGATAGGCTATCCTGCCTCCCAGATTTTTTCTGAACATGACGGTTGGATGCAACATGGGATTATGGAACAGAAAGTGAGCCCTGATTTCATCGTCCGTCAGCGGGGATTGCACTTTCCGGCTGGGCCAGTTTTTTCCGATCTGTCTGACGGCGCTTCCCAGCACTCCCGTATCGGGGTTTTTTTCAAGAAACGCAACCTGTATCGCAATTCTTTCCGGAAGGCTGATATCATCGGCATCCATTCGGGCTACGTACTCTCCTTTTGCCTGCAGGATGCCGTCATTCAGAGTCTGCTCAATTCCCCTGTTTATATCGGAGTGATGAAAACGAATTCTCGGATCACCGAAAGATTTTACAATACCGGCGGTGTTATCAGTTGATCCGTCATCCATGATTAAAAATTCAAAATTCCTGTATGTCTGTTCCAGAATACTTTGAATGGCTTCCCGCAAATATGGCTGGCCATTGTAAACCGGCATGAGAACTGTAACAAGGGGCGGCATTTTGGGGTCGGGTTTCAGGTATTCACTGGAATACGGAGCGAAGTTTCTTCAGAAATTCTGGAGAGTTCCGTTTTTTGCTTGTGTAGTTTCCTGTTGTCGCCGTGTTTCCTGAGTCTTCCAGAGGGAGGGTTCCGAAGAGCTCCTTGCCGGGAAATGGCGACTGATGCTTTCGCAAAGCCACAAGCAGGAGATCATGGTATTCCCTTCCATCTCTTGCAACCCGCTGCATTCCGGTCACCGGACTGTAATTGCATATCCGGGCCAGTTGTTCGAAAAACGATTCCGAATAGTAATATCTCCCATGCCCAGGCCAGTGTCCGGAAGGCGGAAGGGCGTGGAGCATGATGCCCCCCTCTTTGCATACATCATGCATGTTTCTGAATACCTGGTACTGATTGTTGACATGTTCGATGGTGCCGTAATCAGTTACCAGATCGAATTTGTTCAGAAGCTTTCCGGGTACCGGTTTATCCAGATCGACCGCCATTGCGCCGTTTTTCCCGTTCAGATCAAGGGAAATATGATATTTCACTCCAAGTTTTCTGTAGTACCTACCGGCTGGAAGCCGGTGTTTGAGGAATTTGATTTTCTGGTTGCCAAGTTCGCAAATGCTGATTTCCGGCCATTGCAGGCCTGAAATGCCAAGAACATGTTTTTCAAATTCATGAACTTCGATCCCTATACCCATAATGCGTCTTCTTACTGAGTTACTGATGTATTGTCTTGATTGATATTTACGTAAAAGTGAGTATCAGTGAAAGTAAAATATTCAGTTCCCGGCTATTTCTTTCAATGCCTCGATGATGGTTTCCGCAGGAATATCACGGATAAGCGACGTTGATGACACAATTATCCGGTGAGCGGTCAGAAACGGCTTGAAACGGCTCTGGTCCTGCGGAGCTTTGCCGTAAAGCCCTAAAACCGGAGTGTTGAAGCATGAAGCGACATGCACCATGGCCGTGTCAGGAGTTACCAGCATCTTAACTTTACCGACCAGGAGACCTGCTTCAAAAAGATTTGCGGTAATTGGTGACTTTATGATATTAGGGCATTGTCGCTCAAGACTTTTTTTCTGTTCATTGTCTTCAGGTGATGAGAATACCAGAAACCGCTCACCAGGAAATGCATCAACCAGCTTTTTCCAGTTCTGTTCAGTCCAGTAGCGTGTGTGGTTGCCTGCACTGATGTTGATACCGGTCAGAGAGCTTTCCGGCAACGATTCAAGAAATGCAGTCAGTTCTTTCGATACCTGCATGGGCGGAAGGTAAGGCCGGCACTCTTCTGTAAGTATGGATTTCCCAAGGATCTTCAGCAGTCCGCAGTTTTTCAGGGCAACAGGACTGTGGAAATCGAGATCGACAAGATAATCGTAGATACCCCGGTGATACTGGCAGTCAATGCCGATTTTTTTTCGGGCTCTGATGATAAGTGACTGCAGGAGGAAGCTGCTGGAAGGGTGGTCTTTGGTGTTGAACAGAATGTCAAAGCTCCGGCTCAGGATCTGACTGTAATATTGTCTGGGATCTCCTTTAGCCTGGTAGAGTGTGTCGATATTACGGTCGTTCTGAAAGAAGGTGAACGTTGCGCGGCTGAAGGCTACGACATGAACAGATGTCGATGGAAAATGTTTTTTCAGGAGCTTCAGCAGCGGCGTAAGCAGGATTGCATCACCGTATTTTTCCTGTGCCAGGATGATAATCGAGTTGAGGGCTCCGGTATAAGGAAGGGGACCAAGAGGTTTATGCAACAGTTTCTGCAGTATCCGGGCAAAGCTCTGGCGGAACCGCCGTTTTTTTTTCCACTCTTTTTTCATCGGCGAGACTGTTTTTCAGCAAGCTTTTCAAGCAGATAGTCTTCCAGTTGGCCCGCCATTCTTTGTATGGTAAAGTACTCTGAAACCCTTTCTTTACCGGCTTTTCCAAATGTTTCCAGTAGCTGAGGTTTGTCGATGGCCGATGCTATTGCCGCAGCAAGAGCTTCAGGGTCGGCAGGGGGAATAATCAGGCCTGTTTCACCATCCAGCATCAGTTCCCTTGCACCATTGACATCGGTCGCGATAACCGGTTTTTCAACAGCCATGGCCTCCATCACCACATTCGGCATTCCTTCGAAAAGAGATGCAAGCACAAAGAGATCGCATCCTTTCAGGTAAGGATAGATATCCGGTGTATAGCCTTCAAAAATAAATGATGCTTCAATGCCAAGCGACTGTATCCGGTTTTTCAGCTCCTGCTCGAGTTTTCCTTCACCGGAAACGACAAAGACCAGATCATTGCGCTGTTTACAAAGGATAGCCGCTGCATCGATAAGATAGGTAAAACCTTTTTGCTCAGAGAGGCGTCCGGCGCTGTAGATGATTTTTTTACCGCCGAATCGGGTGGAGAAATTAACCGGTTCAACCCATTCAGGAATGACGATGCCGTTGTAAATGACCCTTACGAATTCATGCGTGAACCAGCCATATGAAGCATACGATTCTTTGATGGTATTGCTGTTGGTGATGATGCCATCGACAAGTTTCTTCAGGGTGATTTTATGTTTCCATTTGTTACCGCAGAGCAGCATGCCATGGCGGGCAAGCACTACGGTATTGCCTCTGATACGGGCAGCAAGTCCTGCAACGCGGATATCCTTGTTGAGGTTACAGATCAGGACATCGATATTGTTGGTTTTGAGGTAACGATAAATTTGAATGGTTTTCAGCGGGCTGAAATCGGAGTGGATCTCAATGACTGTGGTTCTTACTTTTTGTTCGGCAGCATACTTCAGAATGCGTGAGTTTTTTTTACTTGCAAGCGTGACATGGTGCCCTTTTTCTGAAAGACTTTTTGCTGCGGTTACCATCCATTTTTCACCTCCGCCGAACTTGTTCCGTCCAATGGAATTGATAAAAAGTATGTTCATTTGTTTTTTTTGCATGTCAACATGACGAATGGCAGAAATCAGAAATTTCAAGCGCCATGTTCTGGAGGGAGTAGCGTTCCGCTACTGATATTTTTGCTTTTTCAGCAACAGCCGTTCTCAATTCAATGTTACCGTAAAGGTTCAGCAGTATTTCTGAGAGAGCTGTTTCATCCCCGTAATCACAGAGGAACCCGTTCCGGCCATGTTCGATGATTTCGGCAATTCCTCCCCCTGCAAAGGTGCTTACAGGAGCATTTAAGAGGTACATTGCTTCAAGAATGGCTATAGAAAGCCCTTCCGATATGGAGGACGATACAAAAACATCTGAAAAAAGAAGTTCCGGATAAGGATCGGAAAGAAATCCTGTGAAACGGACACTTTCTTGAAGTTGAAGATCCTTTGTCAGCAATTCGTATTCTTCTCTGAGCGGCCCATCACCAATTATAACGAGTTCAGCCTTGATGTCCGGTTTCAAGGACAGGAAGCGGGCAAAACTTCGCAGAAGAAAATCGAATCCTTTATTCCGGTCGATTCTGCCCATTGCCGTAACGGTAAATTTTCCTTCAGGAGAGTCTGGTGTTTTTTTTGCCTGATCAAGTTTTTTTGTGTCAATGCCGTTATAGATCACACGAATGTTCTGCTTGAGCATGAAAGGGGTTTCAAACAGGGTCTCTTTTATCTGCCGGGCGTTGACGATGATTCCTGCTGCCAGTTTCTTGTATACGAGCTGGTTGAGGAAGTGTTTTTTCAGTTGCCGGTTAGCTCCGAGCCAGATGACGTTTTTAATTCCGCAAATCCGGGCGACGATGCCGCCGATGGCATAATCTTTTCGCTTTGTCGATATGATCACCTCTATGCGGTGTTTTCGGACAATACCGGTCAAGGAAAAAATCGTATAAAGATCAGCTTCGAAAAAAAAGGGAAGCTTGTATTTCCGGATTGTAAAATGACGTCCCAGAAGCTCATTTCGGTATCCGAGAATAATGGTATGATATTCCGCCAGTGCATTGGCAGCAATAAAAATTGACTGTTCATTTCCTCCCCAGTCCCTGCTTGCTGAATTCAGAAAAAGAATGTTCATGAGCTATATATGCATGTCATAGGGATCAAGCTGAACGTATCCGGTTGGTTCGGGTCTGAACGGCCTTTGGAAGTTACAAAAAAAAGCATTGGTGCTTTAATGCCTTGCTTGAAAACCGCCTTACAAATCCTGATGTTGCATCAGTATTCACTCTTGACTGTTGCCCGTGACTACCATATGGAGATATGGAGGCAGAGTGTTTAACGTGGGAGCCTTTTGTATATCCCCCGACTACGTAAAGCTGAAACGGGTTATCTGCGGTTTGAAGTTAGTAAAGCGAGTCTTTTTTTTCCTGACAGAAGCTGATTATTTCCCTCTGCATCCTGTCAAGTGAAAATTTTTTTAGTACGGTTTCTCTTGCAGCCTGAGATATGCTGTTTCGCAGTTCAGGGTTTGCCGAAAGATCAAGAAATATTTCTGCAAGACGGTTTTCTTTTCCGTATTCCACCACAAAGCCGTTTTTACCATCAATAATCAGTTCCTCAACTCCGCCGGCCAACGTGCTGACAGGTACATTCCTGAGGTACATGCCTTCAAGCAGTGCGTTTGAGATCCCTTCGTTGATTGATGTCATAGCGAAAACATCACTGGCGGTCATATACCTATAGGGATTATCGACAAATCCCGTAAAGATCACCCTCTTCTCTATGCCGAGCATGAGCGCCAGTGCCTGAAGCTCTTCCTTTTTCGGACCGTCACCCATTATAAGGAGACCTGCATCAGCTTCAGGGGCTGATTTGAGGAAGCGAGCAAACCCCCTGATAAGAAAATCGTGACCTTTGCGGTTTGTCAGAATTCCGGCGCTGGCTATCTGAAAACCGAAAGATTTTTCAGCTTCGGGCAGGCTTAACCGGTCCAGAGCCTCCGTGTCGAGGCCGTTGTAAATAACCCTGATTTTTCCGGCTTGCATAAACGAAGTTTCAAGCAGCGTTTTTTTTATTTTTTCAGCATTGACGATAATGCCGTCGGCCAGGGTGTGGTAGATCAGTTTATGAATAACAGGGATGCGTAACGGCCGGACAATACCCAGCCGGAGTATGTTTGTAATGCCGCATATCCGGCTGGCCAGACCTGCCATCAGGTAATCCTTGCGCTTGGTCGGGATGATGACATCTATCTTTTCCTTACGGATGATCTGCACCAGCCGAAGAATGGTATACAGGTCGATATGGCTGAGGCAGGGAAGACGAAATTTCGGTATGGTGAATCTCTCCCCGACAATATCACGGCGGTAGACGAGAATTGTTTTATGATTGCCGTTCATGGCCTGCGCAGCCATCCGTGTCCATTTTTCGGTGCCGCCCCATGTCCGGGCGGAGTTCATAAAAAGGATGTTCATGTTCTCCTGTGCCGGAACGCTATATTTCTTTCAGGGTGTCTGTCGCACATAGATGTTTTTGCGATGGTTTTCGCCTTGTTCTGACCTGTTTCAATACCAGTCTGTCTGATAGATGTCTGACAAGTCCCGGTTTCAAGAAGATAAAGTATCAAATTCTCATGGATTCATTGTAACAAACATATCTCAATGCAGACACGTACCGTTTCCGATTCTTATGCTGCAGTGCGGCCAGTCTTTTGGGCCAATACTCTTTTTTTGATCGCCATTATGGTTCTTTACCCTCTTGCCGGCGTGCTGCT
>Ga0268280_1002522_pt1 | contig 10461 bp, 7 predicted proteins | sample saktaG_9_FD_190139 | JGI IMG/M metagenome (GOLD analysis project Ga0268280, IMG submission 190139) | Saline water microbial communities from Sakinaw Lake, British Columbia, Canada - sak_2011_5_24_40m | ecosystem: Environmental > Aquatic > Non-marine Saline and Alkaline > Saline ...
GTGGGGATGGTTCCCGATTCAATTTCCACCGTCCAACGTCGCCGCGATCGAGATGGCCCGTGGGATGGTGATTCCGGTCATGGCACTATCGTTCGGACCGATCGCCACGCTGACGCGCTATACGCGGGCGGAACTTACGGAAGTGTTGACTTCGGAATTCTTGTTGCTTGCACGTACCAAAGGCCTCAACCAACGACAATGCGTCATGCGCCATGCGCTCCGCAATTCGATGGTTCCGCTCATCGGCATCGTTATCGGCAACCTGATCGGAATCATTGGCGGCTCCATCGTCATTGAACAGATTTATGGCGTTGTCGGGGTCGGGCAGATTTTCTTGCGAGCCATATCCCAACTTGATTATAACGTCATCATGGTGTCACTGGCATTTTACACGGGCATCGGCTTGATATCCACGCTGATCATCGACCTTTCTTATGGAATCGTCGACCCGCGGATCAGAATGGGGGCGAGAAAATGAGAGTCGCAGACGAATCATTGATCAGACGCGAAGACTTTCAGTTCACCCAAAAGGACGAACGCATCTTTGACACGAGTTTCGAAACGAAACCGATTGGCTATTTTAAGGATGCTTTGATCCGTTTCCGCAAGAACAAATCCAGCGTCTTCGCCTTTTTCATTCTGATGTTCATCATCTTGATGGCGATCGCCGGGCCCTATTTCAATCAATATGAAGTCGAATATGCCAATGCCTCGCTGGCTTATCTGCCGCCCCGCGTTCCGGGATTGGCCGAACTTGGCATCTTTGACGGACAACAAGATTATCACGCCGTCCCCTATGCGACGCTGGAAGAAAATTATGATCTCAACTCCATCGTCTGGATGAGCGAACCGTATCAGCAAGTGACGGTCGAAGGTACGAAGGAAACGAGCCGCACCGTCGTTGACATCACCGTCGATGTCTATGTCAATCGCTTCGGCAACCGCGATATATTTGTGTTCGGCGGCGAAGCGCTGGCGGAATACATGGCTAAACCGTACTATATCTCCCACGAAGTGCTGGAAGAAGAATTGTGGGAACCCCGCCCGGGAGAGATCTATGACGTATCAACCTATCGCGTCACCATCAGTTATCTGGGCGAGTATTATTCCGGACTCGCGGCTTTGGGTTATGATGTCAAGGATGACTCGGTCGTACCTTCTTTCTGGTTCGGTACGAATGGGTCAGGCGTGGATCTTTTCACGCATACGTGGTTCGGCTGCCGTACTTCGCTGTTGATCGGCTTGTATGTTATGCTCGTCACGTTGTCCGTTGGCATCATCTGGGGTTCCGTCTCTGGTTATTACGGCGGCACCGTCGACATCGTCATGGAACGGATGGTGGAAATCATCGGCGGTATTCCTTGGCTTGTAACCATGACTTTGATCAAAATGTACGCCGATTCCAGTTTGCGGGTGGAAAATCCCTCAGCGATGGCGCTCTTCTTCAAGGATAATCCGACCTTGCTCATAGCCTTGGCGCTCGTCATCACGAGTTGGATCGGAACCGCCGGCGGCGTCAGAACCCAGTTTTACCGTTACAAAGGCCGTGAATATGTACTTGCGTCGCGGACGCTTGGCGCCCGTGACCGTCGTCTCATTTTCAAACACATCCTTCCCAATGCCATCGGTCCGATCATCACCGCTTCGGTCTTGATCATTCCGGGAGCTATTTTCACCGAATCGGCCATCGCTTTTCTCGGCCTGGGGCCGTCCGGAACCATCATATCCATCGGGACTCTCCTTTCCGAGGGCCAAGCCGTTTTGACGACCGCGCCGCACATGGTTTTGTTCCCTGCCATCATCATTTCGCTTTTGATGATCACGTTCAACCTGTTCGGCAACGGTCTTCGCGACGCCTTCAATCCATCATTGAGAGGAGTGGAATGATATGGCTCAGGTCGATAAAATCCTTGAAGTAAAAAATCTGACGGTATCATTCAAAACCCCATCAGGCATGGTCCGCGCCGTCCGCGACGTGACATTCGACCTGTATCGCAACGAAACGCTATGCATCGTTGGCGAGTCGGGATCGGGAAAATCCGTCACCAACCGCGCCGTTCTCGGCATCCTTGCCGGTAACGGCGTCATCGACGACGGACAGATTCTCTATCGCGGCGAAAATCTCGTCGCGATCGAAGAACAGGACTTCCACCGGATCCGCGGCACCAAGATCGCCATGATTTTCCAGGACCCGCTTTCCAGTCTGAACCCGATCATGAAAGTCGGCCGTCAGATTACGGAAGCCATCCTGCTCCACAAAGATCGGATCAAACGCCTCTATGGAACGAAAATCGAAAAAGAATTCATTGATCTTCGCAAACTGAAGTATCGGTATCGATTTGACAAGCAGTCCGTTTCCCTCGAGTTCGACCGCCAATATAAGAAACTCCAGGAAGGGCGCAGCATCGAAGTTTTCCGCAAGACCCGCGAACAATTGTTTAAAAATTACATTCTTGGCATGGAAAAGGCCAAAACCAACGAGCGCGGTGATGCCCGGGCTGACGCCATTGCGATGATCCGACAGGAATATGCCAAAGGGTTAGCTGCGGCCAAAGCCGTGTATGCCAACCGTCCGAAGGATGAAAGCATTGAATTCCGCAAGCAAGTGAATATTATTTCGCATCAGTACGAAAGCGATAAAAAGGCGATCATCGACGAATTCAAGCGGCTTCGTCCGAATCTTCAGGACGCTTTGAATCAAGCCAAAATCAAGGCACAACAAGAAGTACAGACGTATCGTGATGCGGCCGTTCAGGCGTATCATCAGGCGATTGCGGCAGCGGCGGATCTCAATGATCCAAAGCAAAGGAAACAGGCGTTTGGCAAAGCGCGGAATGCCTACGTGCGTTCGCTCCGGATCACGAAGCAGGAAGCCAAGGAACGCGTCATTCAGCTGATGAAGGAAGTCGGCATCCCGGAACCGGAAAAACGATTCTATCATTATCCCTTCCAATATTCCGGCGGCATGCGTCAGCGCATCGTCATCGCCATTGCTTTGGCGACCGATCCGGAAGTTCTCATCTGTGACGAACCGACGACCGCACTCGACGTGACGATCCAGTCGCAGATTCTCGAACTCATCAACAAAATCAAGAAAGAACGCAAAATATCAATCATCTTCATCACCCACAATCTCGGCGTCGTCGCCAATATGGCCGACCGGATTGCCGTCATGTATGCCGGCAAGATCGTCGAATTCGGTGAAACCAACGAAATATTCTACAATCCGAGTCATCCGTACACCTGGGCTCTGCTTTCTTCGATGCCCGATCTCGAATCGCGCGGACGTCTCGATGCTATTCCCGGCACACCGCCGAACATGCTTTTCCCGCCGAAAGGCGATGCTTTTGCGCCGCGCAATAAATATGCTTTGAAAATCGACTATGAAATCGAACCGCCGATGTTCAAGGTTTCGGACACCCATTTTGCTGCGACGTGGCTTCTCCACGATTACACGCCTTCCTATGAAGCGCCAGCGATCGTGGCGAAACTGAAGGCGAAAAAGGAGGTGTACGACCTTGAATCAGACTCATGAAGAAAAGATTCAGGAAAACATCCTAGTCGTCGAAAACCTCCGGCAATATTTTAAAGTCGGCTCCGGCAAACGCAAGGCGATCGTAAAGGCCGTTCACAACGTTTCGTTCCAGATCAAAAAGGGCGAAGTGTTCGGCATGGTCGGTGAAACCGGTTGTGGCAAAACCACATGCGGCCGTTCGATCATCGGCTTGTACACTCCAACCGATGGTCAGGTATTCTTCAAAGGCGAGCGCATTTCCATGGGGCTCAAGCAGATTGCCCGCGAAGTCATGGCTTTGAAACGGGAACGGACGGCACTGAAAAACGAGTGCAAACGGCAGATCGGCGTCTTAAACCAGGATCATGATACGATCGAAGCCACCTACCGGACGAAAAAGCAGGAACTGGTCGACGAATACAACAACCAGCGAACGATCATCCAAAACGAAACCAAGGCGAAAATCGCCGACATCGGCGACAATATTGCCGGTCTAAAAGGCGAAAAATCCAAAGGCGACATTCCTCCGAACGAATTTGATGCCATCGACATGAAACTTGACCGGGCGCAGACAGAACGGGACGCCACGCTTGAAAACCAGAAAAACCTGCTCGATAGCCTCGCTGAGCGGCAGCGTGAAGATCTTGACCGTCTGCAAGAGGCACTCAGAGCCGACCTCGGACTCGTCGAAACGAAATCGGATTCAACCGTCAAGGATGTCTGCGCAAAGAACGATGAAGCCGTGGCTAAGATCGATCAGCAGATCCGCAGCATCAAGAATGCCAATCGTCCGAATCGCGAACTGATGGGCAAGATGCAAATGATTTTCCAGGACCCGATCGCCTCGCTCAATCCGCGCATGACGGTCCGCGAAATCGTCGCCGAGGGATTGATCATCCGCGGCGAACGTGACAAAGACTATATGCTTTCCGAAGTCTATCGCGTGCTTAAGCTCGTCGGTCTCGTCCCTGAACACGCGGGACGCTATCCGCATGAATTCTCCGGCGGCCAGCGGCAACGCATCGGCATCGCCCGCTCGCTCATCGTAAACCCGGATCTGATCATCGCCGACGAACCGATCAGCGCCCTCGACGTGTCGATTCAGGCGCAGGTCATCAACCTGCTGAACGACCTCAAGCACGACCTCGGCCTGACGATTTTGTTCATCGCCCATGACCTTTCGGTCGTCAAGATGTTCTCCGACCGCATCGGCGTCATGTATTACGGCCGGATGGTCGAGTTGACCACCAAGGACGAACTGTTCAAGAATCCGATTCATCCTTATACGCGCGCGTTGTTATCGGCCATTCCGCATCCGGATCCGATTCCGGAAAAGAAGCGTAAACGCGGCATGTACGATCCCCGCAAGCGCGTCTATACCAAAGAAAAACCGCAAATGCTGGAAATCAAGCCGGATCATTATGTCTATTGCAGTCCGGAAGAACTTGAAGAGTACAAGAAACTGCTGAACGACTGAACGGAAGACGGGTGAAAACCTTTGAAAAATTCGACTTGGAAAACGTATCTTGGCATCCTAGCGACCGGTCTTATTGGCGGTGCGATTTTGTTTTATTATCGTCACACGCCTGATCTTCCCTTATTCTCCGAAGCCAATCTGCAGGAACTGGTCGATGCGTTTTTCATTCCCGGTTTTCTGATCGCCGCAATAGGCGGGCTCATCGTCATCGACAACAATGAAGGGTTTGATTTCATCCGCTATGGCTTCATGCGTTTCTGGCAGATGGTGAAGCGGCAGAAGGACTTCGACGGTCCCAAGACGTTTTACGAATACCGTCTCGCTTGTGCGGAAAAACCGGATACGAAGATCTTCATTCCCATGTTGCTGATCGGTGGCGGGATGCTTGCCGCTGCCTCGATTCTGCTTTTCGTCTATTATCGCATGTATCTGTGATGACTGCTATCACGGATCAGGCCGCGTTCGCGCGGCCTTTTCTTTTTGAACTATGAAAACCGGGGCGGATATGATATCATTATATTGATATGCAGGTGATAAAGCATGAACATGACCCAAGTGAAAAACACGGCGGGAATCACGAATCTGACCCTCCGTCTCGATGACGGTTCCGTAATCGTACTGACCTCGATGGGAGCATCGCTTTGCCGCTGGAAAACGGCGGACGGCATTGATCTCGTCGCCGGCTACCACGACGAATCCGCCTATGGCAAACATGGAATGTACCTGGGAACCACCGTCGGTTTGAACGCCGGCCGAATCAAGGACGGCCGTTGTGTCGTCAATGGAATCGAATACTCCATGGTCTCGAAAGCGAAGCATTTCCTCCATGGCGGTGATGCCGGAATCGACGCCGTCGATTTTGACGTCGCCCAAGCGACGGTACAAGACGGGGTCGCAACGATCGTGTTTCGTACCAGCTATCGTCATCCTTTCATCCCTGCCACGGTTCAACTCGATGTCATCTATTCCATCCGTCAGCAGCACTTGACGATCGAATTCATAGCGACCACCGACCATCCGGTCATCTGCAACCTCACCAACCATTCCTACTTCAATCCAGGCGGCGACTATAGCCATCTAGCCGCCGACCTCGAACTCTTTCTCGCCGCCGATCGCGTCGTACTGGTCGACGATGAAATCAATGCCACCGACATCCTGGCGACGCGCGGAACGATTTTCGATTTTTCGCTTCTCGCGCCGCTGATGCCGACCATCCTTGATCCATCACTCCAACATCAGGGAGCACGGGGGCTGGATCATTATTTTCTTTTCGTCAAGCAGACCGGACCGCAGATCATTCTGGCTTCTAAAAAGACCGGTAAACGGCTGGAAATCAGCACCACCTATCCCGGCACGACGATCTATACGACCAACTATCCGACGCGCGACCGGATTCAGACCGGTCACCCGTTGGCTCGCCATGCGGCCGTGGCGATTGAACCGCAGTTTCAGGCAAATGGCATCAACGACCGCCGCTTCCATGACTATACGTTACGGCCGGGAGAAACCTACCGGCATTCAATCGACTATGTCCTCAAGGAGGGATCGCGATGAACATCCTCGTACCTGGAGGTGCCGGCTATATCGGCAGTCATTTCGTCAAACAGGCCATTCTTCGCGGTCATCGCGTTGTCGTCGTCGATAATCTGCAGACGGGACATCGCGATGCCATCGATCCGCTAGCGGCGTTTTACGAAGGCGACATCCGTGACCGCCACTTTTTGGAAAGCGTCTTCGCCGAAAACGTTTTTGACGCGGTTGTCCATTTTGCTGCGAATTCGCTTGTCGGCGTATCGATGAAGGAACCGATTCAGTATTTTGACAACAACGTGTATGGAACGATCGTCCTGCTCGACATGATGCAGCGATTTGGCGTCAAACGCATCGTCTTTTCCTCGTCAGCTGCCGTTTACGGGGCGCACAAAGTCATGCCGATCGATGAGTCGTATCCGACCGAACCGACCAACCCGTACGGCGAATCGAAATGGATGATGGAGAAAATGATGAAATGGGCGGATCAGGCCTATGGCCTCCGGTATGTGAGTCTCCGTTATTTCAACGTCGCCGGCGCCGCTGGCGATCATTCGATCGGCGAAGATCATCGTCCGGAAACCCATCTGATTCCGATCATCCTGCAAGTGCCGCGGGGAATCCGCCCGGCGATCACCGTCTTTGGCAACGACTATGATACTCCGGATGGAACCTGCATCCGCGATTACATCCACATTGACGATCTCGTTGAAGCCCATCTTCTTGCCCTCGGTTTTCTTTCGTCGGGTCATGCCTCCGACGTGTTCAATCTGGGAACGAACACCGGCTACTCCAATCTTGAAATCATCGCCGCCGCCCGCCGGGTGACCGGCCATCCGATCCCGCTCGAATTCGGACCCCGCCGCGCCGGCGATCCCGATCAGCTCGTGGCATCGAACCGGAAAGCCGGAACCATCCTCGGCTGGAAACCGACTATGAGCATCGAAGCCATCATCGGATCCGCCTGGGCCTATCATCTGCGCCACCCCGAGGGGTACCGTCGATGAAGACCGTCGGCCGGCTGTTGAACGAACTGATCCGATATGCCTATGACGAGCGTCTGCTCGACACCGACGATCACGAATATGTGACCAACGCCTTGATTCACCTGTTTGGCATCGACGTCTGGGTCGAGGAAGAAGTGACGGAAAAAGTCGATTTCTTCGCTGTGATGGCTGACCTGCTCGACCATGCCGTCAAGCAAGGACTGATCGAAGCCGACGTCGAACCGCTCCGCGACAACTTCGAAGCGAAGGTCATGGATCTGTTTTTACCCCGCCCTTCCGAGCTCAATCGGCGATTCACATCCCTGTTTCGCGCTGATCCGGTCGCAGCGACCGAGTACTTCTACCATCTGTCGCAAGCGACTAATTACATCAAGACGGAGCGGATCAAGAAGAACATCAACTATGTCTATGAAGGCAAATATGCACCATTGGAAATCACGATCAACCTATCGAAACCGGAAAAGGATCCGAAACTGATCGCGCTGTCCAAACAACACGAGAGCGAAGGTTATCCGAAATGCGCTCTGTGCATGGAAAACGTCGGGTACTACGGCACGCTCGATAAAGCCCCGCGTTCCAACCACCGGGTCGTGTCAATCATGCTGAACGGCGAACCGGACGCCTGGGGATTCCAATATTCTCCGTATGCTTATTTCAATGAACACTGCATCATTCTCCGTAAAGAACACATTCCGATGCGAGTCGATGCGACGACGTTTATCGAGTTGCTTGATTTCGTCGATCAGTTTCCACATTACCTGATCGGATCGAATGCCGGTCTGCCCATCGTCGGCGGTTCGATTCTTGCCCACTATCATTTTCAAGGCGGCGTTCATCCGTTCCCGATCGAATACGCCCGGACGCTATCTTCCTTCCACTACAAAGGCACGACGGTCGACCTGCTCGATTGGCCGTTGTCGGTTGTCCGCATATCCGGTCACTCCCGTCCGCATGTGCTTGCGGCCGTCAATCGGCTGTTTGAAGCCTGGAAAGTCTATTCCGCACCGGACCTCGACATTCTGGCGGAAACGGACGACGGGCCACATAATACGATTACGCCGATCGTCAACATGTTTGACGACGACTATATGTTCTATGTCGTTCTCCGGAATAACCGGACGACGCCCGAACGACCGTATGGTCTCTTTCATCCGCGCGAAGAATGGTTCCATGTCAAAAAGGAAAATATCGGCCTGATTGAAGTCATGGGCCTCGCCGTCCTGCCCGGACGCCTGAAATCCGAACTCGACCTGATCAAGCGCTGTCTGATCGACAACGAAGATCCAAAATCCTATCCCGACCTGGAAAAACATCTTCTCTGGATTGATTCGCTCCGCAACAGCGGATTTGGCAAAACCGATCCCGATGTCCGCCTGCAAGACGAAGTCGGTCGCATTTTTGAGAATGTACTCGAAGATTGCGGCGTCTTCAAAACCGATGCTAACGATCGATTTTCTGCCTTCGTCAATGCCGCTTTCGGGCGGAAATGACAGCGTATCTGTTTTTTTCCGGTGGCTTTGCCACCCCCTGTATGATATAATGGTTTACTGAACTATGAGGTGCATAAACATGGACAACAACAAAGACAAACTGGTCAAAGCGATCACGGGCCGCGACGAAGACTTTGCACAATGGTATACCGACGTCTGTCGTAAAGCGGAACTGATGGACTACACCGATGCGAAAGGATTCATCATCTATCGACCCTACGGCTACGCCCTTTGGGAGAACATCCAGAAACATCTGGATGCGGATTTCCGGCGGACGGGACATGAAAACGTGTATATGCCGCTTGTCATTCCCGAGTCCCTCTTCATGAAGGAAGCGGATCACGTCGCCGGTTTCGCCCCGGAAACGGCGATCGTTACCATTGGCGGCAAAGAAGAACTGACCGAACGGCTCATCATCCGGCCGACGTCGGAAGTCCTTTTCTGCGATCATTATGCGAAAATCATCTCTTCCTACCGCGATCTGCCGAAAAAATACAATCAGTGGTGTTCCGTCGTCCGTTGGGAAAAAACAACGCGGCCGTTCCTACGCGGATGCGAATTTCTCTGGCAAGAGGGCCATACGGTCCATGCTACCGAAAAGGAAGCCCGGGAAGAAGTTCTCGGCATGCTCGACATCTATCGCGATTGTGGCAAGAACCTGTTGGCGATTCCGTTCATCACCGGTCAAAAAACCGACAAGGAAAAATTCGCCGGTGCGGAAGAAACCTATACGATCGAAGCGCTCATGCATGATGGCAAAGCCCTGCAGAGCGGAACGACCCATTATTTTGGCACCGGCTTCGCCAAACATTTCAACATCACGTTTCAAGATCGGGATGGCGTCCTCAAACCCGTATACCAGACTTCCTGGGGCCTTTCGACCCGCCTGATCGGCGCCGTCATCATGGTCCACGGTGACGATTCCGGGCTTGTTCTCCCCCCTTATGTGGCACCCATCCAGGCAATCATCATCCCGATCATGGGTCAAAAACCGGAAATCGCTCAAGCCGCGCAAAACCTTCGCATGTCGCTTGAAGCCGCCGGTATCCGCGTCAAAATCGATGATTCGGACAAGTCGCCGGGATGGAAGTTCAGCGAATACGAGATGAAGGGTGTCCCCGTTCGCATCGAAATCGGTCCCCGCGATCTCGCCGCTGGCGAATGCGTCGTCGCGAAGCGTCTCGACGGGAGCAAACAGCGCGTCAAACTGGACGTCATCGCAACCACCGTCGTCGATCTGATGAAGTCGATTCACGACGAAATGTATGCGAAAGCTCTCGCCAATATTGGCGCGAATACCCGTTCGGCATTTACCTACGAAGCCTTCAAGGATTTGATCGGCAATCAGCCCGGCTATGTCAAAATGATGTGGTGTGGCGACGTCGCCTGTGAAAACAAGGTCAAGGAAGATACGACCGCCACGGCCCGGTGCCTGCCCTTCGA
>Ga0268280_1002524_pt1 | contig 10453 bp, 9 predicted proteins | sample saktaG_9_FD_190139 | JGI IMG/M metagenome (GOLD analysis project Ga0268280, IMG submission 190139) | Saline water microbial communities from Sakinaw Lake, British Columbia, Canada - sak_2011_5_24_40m | ecosystem: Environmental > Aquatic > Non-marine Saline and Alkaline > Saline ...
CCTATCCGGGCATTTTGCGGGCAAGTATCTATATGAGATAACGTCTAAGCAGATAGAAGAATATAAAAAAGTCCGGAAAGAGACTAAGCTCAAGGATAGGTTTATTGCCGCGGCGACCGTAAATAGAGAGTTGGCATGCTTAAAGTGCATGTTCAATAAAGCGATCGAATGGGGTAAGGCGGATGATAACCCTGTTCGCAAGGTGAAATTATTCAAAGAGAATAACAAACGCTTGAGGTTTCTCGAAAGAGAAGAGATACCAAAGTTCTTAGACAGCGCGGCCCCGCATCTAAAGCCGATCCTGATAGTGGCCTTATTTACCGGTATGCGTAAGTCAGAGATCCTGACTCTTCAATGGAAGAATATCAACTTTGGTCAGGGCATAATATATTTGCTTCATACGAAGAATGGCGAGCGCAGAGAAGTGCTGATGAATGATATCGTCAAAAAGACCCTTATCGCTGTTCCAAAAAATCCCAGTAGCCCATATATATTCTGTCACGAGGACGGTAAGCCGTATCTCAACGTCAGAAAATCTTTTGACGCAGTTTTAAAAAAATGTGATATAATTGACTTTAAATTCCACGACCTCCGACACACGTTCTGTTCGCAGCTTGTGATGAGCGGAGCTGATTTAAAGACAGTGCAAGAGCTTGTGGGTCACAAATCTATTGAAATGACGCTTAGATACTCACATTTGTCACCAGATCATAAAAGACGAGCAATAGAGACATTGGTCAAGCGAATTGTCACAAATCCGTCACAAACGTCATGTAGCACGAATTTAGCAACCATTGAAGATATACCTAACTCATTGGAAGAATTAGAGTTAGTAGCTTAATGCTGGCGTAGCTCAGTTGGTAGAGCAGCGGTTTCGTAAACCGCAGGTCGAAGGTTCGACTCCTTTCGCCAGCTCCATCCGCCTTGGCAATCAGCAAGCGATAGCGTAGATGCTTCAGCGGATGATCCGCCGAAGCATTGGGCCTATTAAGCGTTGATTGCGAAGGCGGACCATTCTTCTTAACAGAGGAGGTTATGTGGCAGATAAAAAAGCAAAGAACAAGAATGACTACAAGGTCATCATCTCCGAATTAGGTGTTAATCCTTTTCATGTAGTCAGTGTCATTTTTGCATTGGTCTGTATAATCCCGTTATTGGCGGTATTTTACATCATATTTGGCAAGCACTTTCTTGAGAATGTCTTCCTTGGGTTTGACGGTATCCAGATGTTAATAGCGATCATGATAGCCCTCGCAGGCCTTTTTTATGCCTACAATCTTGTGAGAAGCCTTACGGAAAAGCTTTTGGTATATGCCGAGGAGTGCAGGCGTGCCGATTGCGAGAAGGAAGAGTTCATGATGTCCGTCAGCCGTGACCTTAAGATACCTCTAGAGGTTATAAAAATGGAGATGGGCAATATCAGGGCCGGTGTAAGCAGCGTAGTGGGCGGGATCATCGAAGAGACGGTAAAAAAGTGCCTTAATGCCACAGATCAACTCTCCAATCTCATAAAGAATATCATGGGTTTCCCAAATGCCAGATTTATCAGAACTAATATTCATCGCAAGTTTATAGATCTGATAAGTATAGTGAAGACCGAGCTTGGCAATCTGGAGCGGTTTGCAAAAAATAATAATCTGACTTTAAGATCCAGGTTTGTTACGGAGAACGCGAGTTTATGGGGTGATGAAAACAAGCTATCAAGAATGGCGGCGAATCTTATTCATAACGCGATAAAATTCGCTCTCAAAGGCGGCATAGTAAATATTTCAATTTCATCCGATGATGATACGATCCAGCTTGTAATAGAAAACATAGTCCCGGAGCTTTTATCTAAAAACACGAACACGGCAGATGAAAAAAGCGGTAGTCCTGACGACTATACGGCGGGAGAAGATCGTGCCGACGAGGTCTCTATTGCCAAGGATATCGTAGAGCTGCACGGCGGGCACCTTACTATAAATAATGTGCCGGAGGAAGGGCTGGAATTCAGAATAGTGCTGCCGCGCGATCTCAGAACGCGTAAGGGCATGACGGATCTGAAGCGGGATGTGCGGGACAAGCTGGCCGGTGTCGAAAGCGAAAACATGGATATGTGGATCGCCCTTAATAAGGCCCTGACGGATATTGTATCGAAGACAAAGGCTACTAAACAAAAATAACGGCATACGCCTGATGAGGTCATGTCAACAAAGCAGATCAGAGAGGTATTGAGGCGGCGCAGGAATAGAAAAAAGGCAGATGTACTTCAGGGGTTCTTCAAGACGGGCCGAGGAGAATACGCCGAAGGAGATATCTTCCTGGGGGTCACCGTCCCGGAATTAAGAAAGCTGGCCGGAGAGTTCAAAGATATAGAGATAAAGTCAGCGGTCGGACTATTGAGGTCTTCCATCCATGAGGAGAGGTTACTCGCTCTCCTCATTCTTATTCTAAAATACCGCGGGGCAAGCTTAAGAGATAAAGAAAAGATCTACCGTATATATCTTAAGAATACCAGGTACATAAATAATTGGGACCTTGTGGATGTTACGGCCAAGCATATCGTAGGAGACTACCTACGAGATAAAGATAGGGGTGTACTCTATAAGCTCGCAAGATCCGGCTCTCTCTGGGAGCGCAGGATCGCGATTCTCTCGACATTTCATTTTATTGAGAATCACCGGTTTGATGATACAATAAAGATAGCGGGGATGCTGTTATCTGACAGACATGATTTGATACATAAGGCTGTTGGATGGATGCTTCGAGAGGTCGGCAAGCGGGACTTAGAAGTGGAAGAGAAGTTTCTGAAAGTACATTATAAGGTCATGCCGAGGACTATGCTTCGATACGCCATCGAAAAATTCCCGGAACCTAAAAGACAGAGATACTTAAATAATGCAGAATAAATCCATGACACGCTTCAGGGACGTATTAAAAGACCGCAACTTCTTATGCCTGTGGATAGCGCAGATCATATCCAACTTCGGCGACAGGCTGACGCAGATGGCGCTTGTGGCGCTCGTCTATCAGCGGACTCCCGGCTCCGCGATGGCTCTGGCAAAGCTCATCTCGTTTACTGTCATACCCGTATTCCTGATCGGCCCGATAGCGGGCGCGTGGGTCGACAGGCTGAATAAAAGGAACGTCATGATGATATCGGACCTGCTGCGCGGGGTGCTGGTGCTCGCCATTCCTCTCTTCATCATGCTGCACCAGATACTGCTCGTATACCTGGCGGTATTTCTGGCGTTTTCGCTATCGCGCTTCTTTATTCCATCAAGAATGGCCATAATACCCGACATAGTCTCAAAGGATAAGCTTCTCGTAGCCAATACGCTGGCAGATACGACGCACATGCTCGGCAATGTCTTGGGGTTGGTCGTGGCCGGCATACTCGTAAATATAAAATTTATAGGAGCGATAGGCGGGTTCTATATAGACGCGGCGACTTTCTTTGTGTCGGCCGGCCTCATAGCTATGATGGTGCAGAGATCCTTCGCGAAAGAGGTCCGCGGGGATCTATTAGTTACAAAGGAAGCCCTCTCCAGCTCCATACGCAAGTCTATATTTGCCGAAATAAAGGACGGGCTGACATATTTTAAGAAGTACAGCCAGATGCATTTCATAGTCTACGTATTCTTTATTTTGATGGCGGGGTTAGGCGCCATATCGTGCGTCGTGATAGTATTTATACAGGAATCTTTTGGCACGGCGACTCTGGATCTAGGCCTTATAGGCATGTTCTTAGTAGTGGGCCTTCTGTTGGGAACTTTGCTATATGGCAGGCTTGGGCAGAAGATGGAAAAGCCCCAGACGATATTGCTGAGCTTTATCGGCACCGGCATATCGGTGGTATTATTCGCTTTCTTTGTCAGAAGATACCCCAATATACTGGTGAGCGGGCTGCTTGCGGGGTTGATGGGTATGGCGGCAAGCCCCATAATGGTTTCGGTGAACACAATGACACACGAAACGATGCCGGAGGAAGCCAGGGGGCGAACCTTCAGCTCGCTGGAAGCCGTAATACATCTGGCATTCCTGGTATTTATGTTCCTGGCTGCTTATGCGGCTAAATATATTGAAAGATTCTGGATATTGGTAGTTGTAGGGATCGTATTTGTTCTATGTGGTTTTATCGGGATCATTTTGAAGCGGAAGGAATAGAAAATAAGAGAGAATAGGCTACTTGGACTTAGGGTCCTTATCCTGTTTCGATTTCTCCGCCGTACAGACTCTGAAATAGTTGCAGACAGGGCAGCAGGCGTTTTCTTCCCCTTTTTCTCCGCGGTACCATTTAGCCTCACAGGTCCAATAGACCTGACAAGTCTCACAGCAGTTCATCTTTGGGTTATGCATAATGTATTTCTCCCCTATGCTCATAAAATACATCATATCGTTATTGTTGTCAATGTAATTATTGTGTGGTAAAATCAGTGCAATGCGAGAGATAGTAGACCGGATATTGCAGGAAGAACAATCCGCGCGCTCTAGATTAGAGCGGGCACAGAACCAATCCCAGGATATAGTCCTCAAGGCAAAAGAAGAAGCGCTTTTCCTGACACAAGACGCCGTCAATAAAGCCAGAGATCTTGCCCAAAAGAATAAAGAGGAAGCCCAAAAGAGCTTTCTGGCTGAGAAGGAGAACCTCCTAAACGAGGCAAAGGAGAGCGCGGCTCTTTCAAGAAGCCGGAGAGAGAAAGATATCGTAAAGATAGCCGGTGGTATCTTTTCAAAGATCATAACCATAAAAGGCTAGTCATGCGCCAGCTCGCCACGTATGCTTTCACCAATGCCAAGGTCAGGGCGATGCTTTCATACCTTATAGATCCTTCCATTTTTGCCGGCCTCCTCGATTCTAAAAATATATACGAGCTCATCGACGAACTTAAAAAAACGTCTTATCAAAACATCTTTGCCGGTGTAAATACCGATTCACCCGACCTACTTTCTCTGGAGAAAAGGCTTCTCTTAAGCGATATTGCGATCTACAGGAAGGTGCGTGATTCGCTATCGGGAAAAAATGAGCGGGAGTTTGTATCTATCATGATGCAGAGGTATGAAATAGAGGATCTCAAAGTCATCCTAAGATTATGGTATAATAAAGAGCCGGTTCGGGTGGAAGACTATCTATCAGGTGGGAAGATAAAGTACGACATAGACTACAAAAAAATAGCGTCCGCCGAGACTATCGAAGAGGTCATTCTGCTGCTCGATAAGACCGATTATAAGAAGCCGCTCTTCCTGGCGCGCGATAAATTCAAATCAACAAAGTCATTATTTTATCTTGAAGCCTCGTTAGACGTAGACTACTACAACAGATTGACAGCGTGCATAAGCAATTTCTCGGCTACCGACAAAAAGGTGGCATCAAAGATACTCGCCGTAGAGGTCGATAGCGAAAACATTCAATGGCTCATAAAAATACGTAAATACTACGGGTTAGCCCTGAACGACATGCTCGAATGGTTAATGCCCGGAGGCTCTATAAAAGTCCATAGCGCGCTCGGAAGCCTATACGCCTCGGATGGGATGGCCAAGGTTATTGAATCGATCGCGCTTGGCCCGTATCTGCCGGTAAAGAACCTGGCCGAAGAGAATATACATCTGATAGAAAATTTTCTTCACGAGATATTACTGAAGGAAGTGAAGGCCGCGCTTGGCGGCAATCCTTTTACAATAGGAACGGTCTTTGGATATCTCATTCTAAAGAGAAGAGAGACTAAGAACATAATATCTTTATTGTATGCCAAAGCGTACGGTGTAAAAAAAGAAGATCTGCCCGGATTAATCAATATATAGGATATTAGATGCTGACATCTGAAGCGATGGAACTGATCACTGTGGCAGTCCTGAAGGAAAGGGCGGAGAGCGTCGTATCTCGCCTTTTGGAGTCGGGCGTATTCCATCCGGTAGACATACGCGGCATAGAGCATGGGATGGATGATGTTCCGCAATTCAAAATAGAAAAGGAATATGTATTATACGAATCACTTCAGTCGCGGGTCGTAGATATAGCCAGGAAGGCCGGAATAACACTATCGTCAAAAAAAGAGCTAAAGGGCTTCTCATGCGATGAGGCCGATAAGAGCCTCAGCAAGGCCGAAGAGGCGATCAAGCCATTAATAGCAGAGAGAGAGGACTTGAGCGTCCGGCTAAATACTAAAGAAGCTATGTTGTCGCGCCTCGAAGAGTATGCGCCATTCTCCATTAATATGCCGCCCTCTTCCTACTCTTTTTTAAAAGCGGAGCTGGGGAGCATAGAGGAGAAGAACCTGCCTGTTCTTGAGAATAGTCTGAAGAATATACCTCACATAATCTATCCTTTTAAGAAAGAGGGCCCCAGAATGGCGCTTCTCTTTATAGGATTACGGCGGGACAGGGAACTGCTGGATAAAGTTTTAAGGGATGTTGGATGGACTAAACTGGATCATAGCCAAGAGCCGCAGGAGCTTTCCAAGGAAGTAGTCCGGAAGATAAAGGATGAGATAGGCGTCTGCAAAAATGATATCGAGGCCGTCAATTTGAGCCTCGGTAAGTTAAAGGATGAATTTCGGGAAGGCCTTTCCGATATAGAGGCTTACGTGACGGTGAAGAGGTCCGTCCTCGAAGCAAATAGATATTCGCGCGTTACGGAAAAGACGACCCTGATATCCGGCTGGGTGCCCAGATCGGAGAAGGACAGGATCATAGATGAGATCAGGCGATCCGACTCATCTTCCTGCATAGAAGAGAGAAGAGCCGAAGATCTCGATATGCCAAAGGACGAGATACCGGTGAAGCTTCAGCATACGAAGATATTCAAGCCGTTCGAGCTCTTAGTAGGCGCCTATGGCATTCCGCGTTACGGTACTGTCGATCCCACAATATTTGTCGCGATAAGCTTTCTTATAATGTTCGGCGCGATGTTCGGAGACCTGGGCCACGGGCTTATATTATCTCTGGTAAGCCTCTTCTTGTGGAATAACAAAAAAGAGAAGGTTCGCCAGGCTGGTACATTGATATTTTATTGCGGGGTCAGCTCGAGCGTCTTTGGTATACTGTATGGAAGCTTCTTCGGATACGAGTTCCCGTCGCTATGGACAAAGCCGATGAGCAATATTATGCAGATATTCAAGATAAGCATATTGTTCGGCGTAGTCATGATAACGGGCGGCATACTCTTAAATATCATAAATGCGCTCAAAGACAGAGACTATATAAAGGTGCTTTTCGACAAGGCGGGCCTGATAGCCGGCGTGATATATTGGACGGGCATAGCACTGGTAAGCAAGATACTCGTTTCGAGGGCGGGATTTCAGCCGGTATATGTGGCGGTATTTTTAGTATGCATCGCGCTCCTCTTTCTTAAGCCGCTGGTTGAATTGATCGTAAAAAAGAAGAGGGAGTCTATATTAACCGCATTTATGGAGAGCACGATAGATATATTGGAGATAGTGATGGGCTATCTTGCCAATACTGTATCGTTCATACGTATAGCCGCGTTCGCGCTGGCCCATGCCGGGCTCTTCTTGTCGATATTTGAATTGTCGCGTATAATGAAAGGCGTCGGCGGGACCGTGGCGTCTTTGATAGTAATGGTGCTCGGCAATATCCTCATAATACTTCTTGAAGGGCTTGTGGTGAGCATACAGAGCCTGCGTTTAAATTATTATGAATTCTTTTCCAAATTTTTCATGAGTGGAAAGCGTTTTTATAAACCGCTGACTATGTAGCGAAAAGAAGGGGGGTAAGAGATGGATCCTAATACGGTCAAATGGGCTTTTTTATCGGCCGCTATGGCCACAGGCTTGAGCGCGATCGCCGCGGGCATCGCAGTGGCCTATGTCGGCACGGCAGCCGTCGGGGCGATGAGCGAAAAGCCGGAGATAGCCGGCAAGGCGCTTATATATGTGGGCCTGGCGGAAGGTATAGCTATTTACGGGCTGATCATTTCGATCATGATACTGGGCAGAGTATAGATGCACTTTTTCTGTATCGCCGACAGCGCGAGCAGCCTGGGATTTAAGCTCGCTGGCGTCCAGACGCGCGAAGTATCGGCGCGTAGCGAGGCGCTGGCAGCGCTCAAAATCGCCGCTTCGTCCGAAGGCGTCGGCATTATTCTCGTCACGCAGAAGGCGGCATCATTTATAGAGAAAGAGCTGGATGAGATGTTGTATAGTAAATCGCTTCCGCTCGTCCTCGAGATCCCTTCGTGCGGCGTAGAGACTAAGACAAGAAGTGTGGGCGAAGTATTAAAGAAAGCTATAGGAATAAGCGTATGAAGAATAAAAAAGAGGTCTCAAAGATAAGCGGCGAAAATGCCGACGAGATATGCTCCAGGATCAGGGAGGAATCTTCCGGGGAAGCGGAGCTTCTCCTGGGCAAGGCGCATAAAGAGAGCGAGCGTATCTTGTTCGAGGCCTCCAAATCTGCCCTGGCCGAGGCGGGCGCTATATTCTCGGCCGCAGAAAAAGAATCGGCTGAAAATAGAGAGAGGATATTCTCTACCGTCTCTATATTGAAGAGAAGAGTGGATCTGGAGGCCAAGGGCCTATTCATAGCGGATGTCGTCGAGGCAGTAAAGAGAGAGGCTGAAAGCTTCCGCGGCAATAAGGATTATGTGCAATTTTTAAGAGAGGCTGTACTCGAAGGCATTAAGATAGTAGACGATAAAAGGCCGCAGGTATTTTATTCTCATCTCGATGAAGCGGCGATATCCCAGATCAGCGATCTGCCGGTGGAGTTCAAGAAGAGCGATTTTGGCGAGATAGGCGTGATAGTGCAGTCACAGGACGGCAGATTATTATTCGATAACAGATTCTCCGCGAGGCTCAAGAGAGTCTATGATGAGATCTATATGAAGCTGCTTAAAGAGGCTTTTTAATATATGTCGAGCATAGCCGGAAAGATATACAGAGTCGTCGGACCCGTAGTGGAGGCCGAAGAGGTCACCTCTTTAAGGATGCTCGACATGGTCGAGGTCGGAGAGGATCATCTCATCGGAGAGGTGGTGAGGATAAAGGCCGACAGGGCCTTTATACAGGTATACGAGGATACGACTTCACTGAAGGCCGAAGATCTCATATATACCCAAGGCACTCCTCTCTATGTAGAGCTCGGGCCGGGGCTTTTAGGCAATATATACGACGGCATACAGCGGCCTCTTGAGGCCATCAGGGAAGAGAAAGGTTTCTACATCCAAAAGGGCGTGCATGTAGCGGCGCTCGACAGAAAGAAGAAGTGGCGCTTCGCTCCAGTACGTAAAGTGGGTGATAACATAAGAGGCGGCGAAGTTTTAGGCGAGGTAAAAGAGACCGCTTTGATAATGCATAAGATATTGACCCCTCCGGCCGTCAATGGATCGTTAAAGTGGGTGGCTTTAGAAGGTGATTATTCTCTCTCGGAAAAAATTGCCGTTGCGACGAAAGACGGTATTGATATAGATATCTTCATGTATCAGCGCTGGCCGGTACGCAAATCAAGGCCTTATGGCGAAAGGATGGGTGTGAACGAACCGCTCATAACGGGCCAGCGTGTCATAGATACGCTCTTTCCTGTGGCCAAGGGCGGATGCGTCGCTATCCCGGGCGGGTTCGGGACGGGTAAGACCGTAGTGCAGCACCAGATAGCTAAATGGAGCGATGCCGAGATAGTGCTATTCGTAGGATGCGGAGAGCGCGGCAATGAAATGACCGATGTATTATTGAATTTTCCAAAGCTGATCGATCCCAGGACCGGCAGGCCGCTCTCTGAAAGGACGATATTTATAGCGAACACATCCAATATGCCGGTCGCGGCGCGTGAGGCGAGCATATATACCGGTATCACCATAGCGGAATACTATCGCGACATGGGATATAACGTCGCGCTCATGGCCGACTCCACTTCAAGGTGGGCGGAGGCGCTGAGGGAGCTTTCGGGAAGATTGGAAGAGATGCCGCTCGAGGAGGGCTTCCCGGCATATCTGCCGTCGCGCCTGGCGGAGTTCTACGAAAGAGCCGGTAAAGTGAAGACGCTGAACAATGAAAATGGTTCTATCACTATCATAGCGTCTGTCTCTCCTCCGGGAGGGGATTTTTCCGAACCTGTAACGTCGCATACAAAAAGATTTATAAGGTGTTTTTGGGCGCTGGATAGGGATCTCGCCAACGCCAGGCACTATCCCTCGATAGGATGGATCGAGAGCTACTCCGAATATCTCGATGATATAAAGAAGTGGTGGCACGACAAGGTGAGTGCCCAGTGGCTGGAATTGCGCTACATGATAATGGAGCTGCTGCAAAAAGAGCAGAAGCTTTTGCAGGTGGTGAAGCTCGTGGGTTCCGAGGTCCTGCCGCAGACACAGCGCCTCATACTCGAGACGTGTTATATATTCAAGAACGCGTTTTTGCAGCAGAATGCCTTCGATAAAGTGGACACATACTCATCCGCGAAGAAGCAGTTCCTGATGCTCAAAGCGATAGTCACTTTTTACCGGTCGGGCGAGGGCCTT
>Ga0268280_1002525_pt1 | contig 10448 bp, 2 predicted proteins | sample saktaG_9_FD_190139 | JGI IMG/M metagenome (GOLD analysis project Ga0268280, IMG submission 190139) | Saline water microbial communities from Sakinaw Lake, British Columbia, Canada - sak_2011_5_24_40m | ecosystem: Environmental > Aquatic > Non-marine Saline and Alkaline > Saline ...
TCATGGCTTCTACTGCATCATACAGTTTCCTAGTTTCCCTATCTGACTTTCCAGCAAGCATGTCAGCAATCTGCTTGTCATTGAAACCAAGTGTCTGCAATCGTCTCGCATCAGAGGGTTTGAAATTCCCAATCTGCAAATCCCTAGAGAACTCATGACCAACCATAGCGGAAAAGAATTCATTGAACCCCATCGCTGCCTGCGTTCCGCTCAGTTTCACAATTAAGGAACTGGCATTCTGCGCGAGGGAACGCATAGTATCCTTCGGGTCTATGATGAAATGTGCAATCTGCTGTTTGTATCCACCAGACCGAAGCATCTCATCTCTCATATGGCCCAGAGTTGTTTCATCCCAAGTCTTATCTGTGAATGCTAACTGAAATGGTGACTTAGCATATGCAGCAGCAACCTTGCCGAATACTTTAGCAGTACGTTCTGCACCTGCGGTAGAAAGCAACTTAATAGTTTCCGGCAAGTTAGGAACCCAGGCTTTTGTCAAGAGAGCCGCACGTCTTAACATACTAATATTCTGCAAGACACCAAGTGCAGTGTATGGCAAAGTTCCAGGAGCAACACGGAAGCTGTCCGTGATTGGCATATCATTCATCGCACGGAACATCATTACCAACTTGTCAGCATCCTTCTCCGTAGTAGCTGCCTTGAAGTCCTTCACTCGCTTGTCCAAGTCCTTTGATTCCACCTTCTTCCAATGGGAACCTTCTTCAATGGGAACCCCAAAAGTCTCAAAGAAAGCGGCACGTGAGGAGAGTTTCCTTTGCAATTTCTCTACGTAAGTAAACGGCTCCGTATGCAATATCTCATACACAAGTCCACCACTACCCCGAATATGCGTGGGCATAATGGGAATCATTCTCTGAGCTTCCATGTACATACGCGCATTCTTACTTTGCATCGCTTTGTACATGCTACCCACCCAGCGTTCTGCTGTTTGTGGATCAGTATGGTTTGCAACCCCAACAGCCATAGCAAGTCTTTTCCGGTAGATATTATTCGGGTGCATCAACATTGCCCAGAAATCCTGGGTGTAGATACGAGGGAATACTTCACCAACGGGAGTCAGTGGTCGGTATTCTTCCACTTTGTCCTTGAAGTTATTCTTCTTAGTCCCCTTGTTTGTGACAACCTTGATAGAGATTCCAGCAACCTGTGCTATCTCAGCCTGGAGGTCCAGGAACTGTCGCAACTTCTCAACAATAATCTTGGATTCCGGAGAGAGTTCACCTTCACGTAGGGAAACGTAGTTCCTGTCCATGTATGCGACTATCTTCCGAGTGTAAGCATACACACGTCCAGCCTCATCCTTAACGGGAATGAGTTCCAGTAAAGGACTAAGTCCCTTACTATCCACTAAACCAATATGCAACCGGACAAATTTCTGAAAGTCCAAAACCATCTTCTCTTGTAGTCCACTGTACCGGAACCAAGAATGAATGTATGATTGCCCCTTATCCCTATACTCAGCATTTAAAGGATGCTTCCCAGTTCCAGCTTCAGCCACCCGCTGGACCAGAGTGAAACAATCGTACTCGAAAATCTTCTTAAGGAAGTTCTTCTCTTTATAAGAAGGAACATGTTTATGCTTCATAGAGAGTGCGTATCGAGCATCCTCTTCTGCGACATTCTTGGAGGAGAGAATTACTTCCGCTTCCTCCGCAATCTTAATCTGCTCAATGAGCTGTTCCTTGCTGTACTGATGATACCCACGCAGGCCCAGTTTCTTAGCGAGATACTGCAACTGGGCATCACTTCTCTTCTGAAGTTGTTCGTCAGTATGCTGGAAGTACTCTGCTTTATCGAAGAAATTCTTCCCCTTCAACTCCACAGCATAAGGAGACTCCCACTTGGCGTAGTCCAAACCAAGTTCCTTCTGCTCCTTAGTCACATACCCAGTCTTGATGATGTTATCCACCTGGACTTGAATCTTCTGGCTCATATCAAGCGAACCTAATGGTGGGTCCATTTCAATAACTGCTCGACCATTCACATTCTGAATTTGATACGTCCGTTCTGGAAGAATAACTGTAGAACTTCCATCAGAAGAAAGCATTGCATTCTTGGGAACAGTGATAGTTCCTGTAGTTCTCTCCTTCTCAGAGAAGAACATCTCATCATATACTTGCCGCATGTCTTTGGAAATCCTAAGACCTTCCACACTGGACTGGTATATTTGCTGCATAACATACTTGGCATAATCAAAGAGGGACTTCAACCTGACAGTCGGGGCTTTCCCTTGCCGGATATACTCCTCTAAGCCAGAAGCAAACTTCTCATGTGCCGCGGAATAAGCAACGAATTCCTTTTTCGTAAGTACTTCTCCAATTTCATTCTTAGAGAAGATTCCACGAAGAACATCAGAGGAAGCCGACTTGGTGGCTCCCCACTCAAGCATGGAAGCGAGATGCTCCGCTGGGAGTAATGGCATTACCAAGTGCGCGAACTCATGGACTGCTGTGGAGAAGTTGGAACCCTCGAACATTTTCACTAACTTCTCACCAGTTGGGAGAAACGCGGTGGAACCTAGTTTGATTCTATCCTGAGTTTTGAATAGAGAATGATCCTCCGCGGTATTCTCTAAGGAATACATACGAGCACGGATTGTGGTTTGAGGAGTTCCGTCGGGGTTTTTGAGAAAGAGGTTTTTTCTAGGCTTTCCTTGCAGCGGGTCTTCCTGAGGATCAATATAGTGATCAACGAGAGCATTCTTATGCTCCCCAAACTCCACAACTTCCCCCTTACTTTCTGTCAACTTCTCAGCAATCTTGGGGAGAGTACGGTCATAGTGGAGCCGCATACCTTGTTCTTGTGAAATTACTCTAGCAGACAAAACTCCAAAAGACTCCATCACTCCACGCATGGAAGCACTGAAATCAACAGCTTTCCCAGTACTTGCAAAATCTTCCAAAGCTCTCAAGTAGGCAAACATTTCCCCTTCAGAGCTTCTTCCAATCTTAACAAACCTCTGCACAATCTTTTGAGCGTTTTTCTTTATTACCTTTCTATTTTCAGGTGTATCTACCAAAGAATACCTAGCAGCCTGATCATGCCTCTCCGTCAGCATCGCAGTTTGTGCGTCACTAATAGCAATAGCATCAGCGCCCTGTTCCTGCGCATGGGCGATTGCAGCTTTAAGGGCAAGTTGTTCATAGACAGAGAGGAGGGGGTCTTCCATCTTTTGCCTGCGTGCAATTTCCATTTTTCTATCATTAGCAGACCAATTAGGATTAGATTCTTTTTCCTTTGTCTCCCTCAGTTCCTGTGCCCAATCACTCTGCACCTCAAATACATGGAATACTTTCCTTCCATCAGGGAGAGTTTCCATGTAACCGCGGACGTGAGTGAGGAGATTGTCCCCAGTGTTTTCCCCATTAGGTTTCGGAAAATCATAATGGCTAGAGGTATATTTAGCCTTCGGACGCTGCACTTTATCCTCTGCTCTGATAGATTTCCGGCCAGCAAATTCTTCAGCAGATTCAGTTTGCTTGACGGGAATTTTAACAAGCAAATCTACTGCACTAGGCATTTCTTCCAGAGACTTGGGATTTACCGTCGTGTAACGGGCGGTGGCAGATTCACCTTTTGGATGCCGCTCTCGCATAGGCAATTTAGAAAGTTGTTGTTGTACAGAATCCCATTCCTGTGCTTTCTTAAATTCTTCTGATTCTGGATCAACAGTCTTTGGTTTCTCTCCAATACCTGTAGAACCGGGGCGATAGTAAGTTATCGAAGAAGATTCTCCAGACTCTCGACCATCAAAGACAAAACTTGGAAAAGAATTAGCCCCAGCAATTCCTTCAAAATAATGCTGGAGTTCTGCCTCTTTAATCTTCAAAGGATTTACCGGCTCAGTCGCCTCTATCTTCTTAATCTCCACCTTCGGCCCATTCTCCTCCATCCACTTTCCAACTTCCTCTACAGTTCTCTTTTCCTTCAAGAACTCCTCAATCCCCTGACTCTTGTAAAACTCCAACTCCGCACCCTTTACTCCAGGAATAGAAGCAAGGCGTGACAGAATCAAATCCCCTCTCAGAGGAGTATTAGAAGGCATCTTCAACTTGGCAGGATCAGCAAGAACGCGTGGGGCTGTTAGATAGTAGGGGGTTCCAGCAAGTGCTCCAGCCTTTGCAGGGACTCCCTCTTGAAAGAACTCTTCTTCCTGCTCCCGAATCTTATCCAACTTCTCTCCATTTCTTTCAAGAAGAGCAGTACGATCTAGGGTGGGCTGATCCCAGATGACGTAGTTGTAGGTCAAAGTTTCTTTTTCTAATTTACTTCGATGATCTTGTAGGTACTTCTCGGCAACAGATTTGATACCAAATGGCCCCGCATGAGTTTTAGTCCCTTTTGGGCCCGCAATAATAAAGAATTCCCCAGCATCTTCAACTACCCGAAGTGAGGTGCTATCTCTGCTCCCTTGATCCAGGAACTTGTTGCCAACGATGCCAATGGAGGCTAGGAGTTCAGAAGCCCTCTGGTCATTCTGCTTACCACCATGCTTTCCTTCGAACTTCTCCTGCTCGAAACCGTCCTTTAAAAGCGCGTAGATATCTTTTCCAGTATTGACAGCATACCCACGACCTTTCAAGACCTTTCCGGTTAAAGCTTGGAAAGCCGCGCCAATCTGTTCCTTAACCTTCTGGGAAACCGGAGCATCCCACTCCAGCAACTTTCCCTGAATATCATCTGGGAGGTCAAGGGTAAGAAGATTACCTTCCTGTGGCTCAAGTCCATTCAGGGAAGCTCCTTTTACAGATTGCTTGTACCCTTCACCAACACTCTTACTCTCCGCACTATTCCACCCCCACCCATAAGCCTGAGCATCCACCCCAGTTCCAACCTTATCCAGCCTAGGTCTCCCATGAGGAAATCCAGGTTCTGGCTGATACGTGTGCGGAGTTCCGTGATACACTAACTGATCAAAACTAGGAACCTGCCCACTCCCTTTCAACACCCCAGCATATGGCATCACCTGTTCATCCGTAAGCTGTGCAATAATATCTGGAATATCCTGCCCCTTCTTCCACACCTGAACATCCCACACATTATTCCCCTGATTCCTAAGAACAGTCTTCTCTCCAGTTGTTGCATCCAGAAATGTATGTTCAAATCCAACCGGCTTCTCCTGAAGTTCATTCAAGTTCCACTTATTGGATTCAAACAAAGCATGAATAGTCGTACCATGTGCTACTGCATATGACTTAACAAGCGCAGCAAATGCCCTAGCTTCCAGTGGAGTCTGTCCCCAGTTCTTCTCAGCGTTAACAGCTAGAACCGGCTCAGTAATTTCCGCACCAGGTTTCAACTTGAAAACAACAGGACGCTGTACTGGCTGCGGATTCCCATTTGCATCCACCTTTTGTGGGAAATCAGGAATCTGTGCATCAACTTCCTCGAAAGCATCTCCTTTTGCCTTGTCCAACTCCCGCTGCCATGCGGTGGTAGATTCCTCATACTTCCTTCTCGCAACTTCTGAAAGAGAATTCCCAACAGCTGCATCTAGTGTATTCTTGCTAGCGTGAAAGATAGCAGACCCGGCAGTCATGGTGACAAAAGTCTCAACCATCCGTTTGCCAATACCTTTGTCAGCATCCGCAACGCCACCGAACTTCTCCACTTCTGCTTGCATCCAGACATTAGCAGCCTGTTCAACTCCCGCAGGCGCTCCCTTGACAAGGTAATTTACAAGCCCCTTGGAATCTACTTTCCTGAACAAAGAATGAAATGTACCGAGATACAATGGGAGTGCAGCAACTCTGACCAAAGTAGCCAACCTCTGTGCTTCATCCACAGGCATCTCAGGATTAGCTTTCCGCATTCTATTATATGCTTCCCCACCTTGACTATTTGAGAACCAAGTAGCAAAAGCTACCGGCCCTATTCCAGGAACTACTCTTCCAGCAGTTGATTCAATTGCCCCAATCTGCATAGCAATGGCAACAAAGCCAGCAATACTATCAGTGATACTTCCCAACTCAGTTTCTGGTGGGCGGAAGAATGGCCCAGAGACATATTTCCCCATAGTGGCTTGGAGATTTTCATTCACTACTTTATTCCAGTTAGCATCCTCTAAGGACTTCTTCAAGGAGTCCATCTTGGCAAGGTGCTCGGTGTAGTAGTTCTTATCATCTTCACTCAGCGGCGCATTAGCAGCTTCCCGAACCATCTGGACGCCATTAGGAGAAAACGCACGTCGTAAGTCTTCAAACGTTCCTTGTGGGCGATACTGAGAAAGACTCTTTCCAGCAGCAATTTGACCAGCCATTCCCTGGCGAGACAATTCTGCCTTGTCTAATTCCTGCTTAAGAGAATCAATTCTCTGCTGAGCGTTAACCACGGGAAACACAAGATCAGCACCGTTGGAAATAAACGGTCGCACAATTCCAGCAGCAACCCCTCGTGAAATATCCGCAACAGTATCACTCATATTCCTAAGAGTGTCTGTCAACATAGGGAACTTCATGTGGGTTGCTACAAACTCAGGATCAGGCTTCTTAATAGTAACATCCCCAAGAGTAAAGTCCGGAACACTCTCAGGAGCCTCAGCTTTTAATGGCGTAGAAGGAATCTTCTCGATCACCTTATCAACAGAAGTATCAACTGACGGAGCTACCTTAAGGGTAAAATCCCCAATCTCAATTCCACCAGACAATTCCGGTGGCTTGACTTCCTCAGTCTTAACTTCCGTATTAGCTTCAATAGGATCGGGAATATTGATTTCGGTATCACCAATCAAAATAGTCTTACTCATACTTATTCTTCCTTAGAGTACTTAGAATTATTATACGCCGCGGATTTCAATTTAGCAATCTTTGCCGCTACTTTGAAATAGAACGGAGAAGGAGTCCCGACAACCTGACTCTCACGAAGCACTCCAGCAAGAATCCCCATAGGAACCTTACCAGCCGGAACTTCATTTATCCTAGCCGGATCAGTAATCGTCCAGTCGGAATTCTCAGGAGTAATTGGAATCTGCTTTCCCCCCTTAGTAGGATACACTCCAGTCGTGATCCAATTAGAAGCCTTCTCCTCCATGGTCTTCCACTGTTTCTCATGTTCTGGATCGTCCGTCAAGTTGCTCTTGAGATACTTCTCAATGACAACATCCTTGGCTTCCTTATTACCCATTCGGTTCAACCCACTCTTAGCAAAGGCACTATTGACCAGTGCTTCTGGATCAGCATCTACTTCCAGAAGAGAAGCATCAGATGGCATTAGTTCCAAAGCATTAGCATAAGTACCCTTGAAGTCAGCAACATTCTCTTCTTGCTTTGTCTGGTAGGACAAGTCTTGCTTCTTCTTAAGGGACAACTTAGCAGCCTCTCGGTTCGCTTTCTTCTTATCAAGAGTGACGATAGCATTATTCGTGCTATCCAAAGCACTCTGAATATGTTGGGCATAACCGGAAGTCTGTGTTACCTGATTTGGGTCAGCACTAGTAACCGGTTGCTGTTGTTCAGCTTTCAGCAACTGAGAAAGGGACAAAGCATGCTGGGAAAGTGGAGCCTTCTGAATATCCTCAGGTGCGTCTACAGAACTGTCAGACAAATACAACTGGGCCAACTCAGGAGTGTACACTTTATCCAAAGCCGGCTTAAGCGCCGGAATAGATTGCAGAGTAGAATCCCGAAAGGCTTTAAACCTTTCTGGATCAGGTCGCATACTTTCCAAGGTTTTCATGAAACCCTCAGCCAACTTCTGAGAATTGTCTACAGGAGGTTGTTCTGGACCGATAACTCCAATTCCCCCACCACTTCCAGAACCCCCCTCTCCAGGAACAGAGAAAGTATCCCGCACCACATCCCGTGGAACTAGCTTCTTGATGGAAGCAATCACTTCTGGTCTGCTTCCCAGCTGTTGTCTGAAAGCATCCAACTTCGCCGGATCACTCCTCAACCGCTGAGCAGTTTCCATAATCTGCTGAACTGCAAGTTCTTCTGTCATTTGTGAATTTTGCATATGAAGAACTCCTCTTAAGTATTCCACCAGTCTTTACCTGATTTAGCAGAAGCCAACTTTACCTTTTGGGCATCCTCGTACTCTTTATCCTTCTGCGCGTAGGACTTATTATTCTCAGCAGCACGAGCGAAGAAGTTTTGATTCTCCTGATCTATGTTATTCATACCCCAGTTACTAGGAGGAATCACCGTCTGCGTAGTCCTTCCACCACCACCGCCACTAGGGGCGTTCATCTGGTGCTCCGCCAGCATTTCTGACAAGGAGAACTTCCTGTTCTGCATGTCCTGATCAAACTCCTGCCCCTGCTGTGTGAGAGAAGCAAGGAAGTTCTGCAAGTCAATTCCAGCTTGCTGTGCTGTCAGGCCCTGATTGCTATAGTGGGTAGCAATCTGCCGAGCCATGTTATCAACATCATTCGCAGTTTCCATAGAGAGGATACTGTTCAGCCCAGTCAACTGTCCCATCGCCTGCACTGAATTAGCAGTAGCACCCTGTTGTTCCTGATATCGCAACTTAGCAAGTTCCGATTGGAGCGCATTGCTCTGATTCTGTTGCTCATTCTGTCTCGCACCAGAGAAGAAAGAAGACCCTGTCCCACTTCCAGAATACGCTTCATTCACCTTAGGCTGAACAACAGTCTGCAAAGACTGCCTCATTGGTTCAGCAATTCCACTTTCAAACTGACCCCAGTTAGGGGTTCCTGAAAGAAGTTGCTTGAGATTTCCTTGACTACCATCAAGAAGACTCCTGACAGTGTTGATCATCTCCTGTTGTCCCGCCGCTAAGGGTACTTGCGTACTCCCAGTGTAGTGTTGCAGCAAACCAGAACCAGGTTTTCCTGGGGGTGCTTTCAGGGTAAAACCCCCTTCCTCTGCCAGCTGTTGCCCCTGAGGAGTATTAGCAAATACACTTGCTACACCATCGCGTCTGTACAGAGTACCACCTTTAAAATCAGGCCACCGATTCTTAGCGAGGTACGCATCACGATTTTGCAAACCCAAAGTTACCTGTGCATCTGTAGCTTTTTGTCGCGCTAAATCATCTTGTTCTTTTCGATAAGCAGCCATTTCCATTTTAAACTTAAGGTCTGGAGCGTAACCAATATTATTCATATAGTCATACTGTGACATACCCACCTCACTGATTTGTTTTCTTAAAAGCTAGCGCGTAGACAATCATAGCCCGTAAAGCCAGGGCCGTAGTAGAAGTAAACTTGAACCTCACCTGATCTGTTACACAGTCAGGGTGGTAATTAACACGTGTGAAGGAACTCGTCAGGGCGACAGTTGAAGGACTCTGAGCAGGAGCAGAGGAGAATGCCCCATCCCATGTCACGTCCACCGAAGTTCCCTTTCCTTCAAACTCCACTCTCTGAATCCTGTCCTGCGTCATCATGTCGTTGAGGGTGAAGTCCTTGGTAACCAGAGTGGAAGTAATCGCCAGACCAGCAGTTCCAGTAGTTGTCGGATGAAAGTCTGTCGCAGTCGTAGGAACACATACATATGAGAACCCAGTATACACGACTGTCGCATACGTAGAAGCACCCGCCAGCATCACATACCTGATTGCTGTACTCACAGAACTCTGAACAGTCTTCCCCAAACCAGTCGAAGAAATCTCCACCGCGGTTGAGAACTTCACCCAGGAACCATACTTAATCGAGTACACATAACAAGTGGTCGGGTACGTTTCCGTAGATGCAGGAACCCACAGCCAGTACTCATCATCCACTGGGTTATGACAGGCAAACACCTTATGCAACTTAGTGGGAACAATCATCCCAACAATCTCATCCCGAATCTTATTATCAGACCCCTTCCTCTTCGTGAGAGACTCAGGGATATTCCCATCGAACACATACACATCATCTTTCCCAAGGAAGTAAATCAGATTGTCAGAAGCAACAATTGTCCTTCCATAGATTGTCCCTTCCGACCACACGCACTGGGTGGCTAGAATCAGGGAACCTCCAATGTAGGAAATCTTATGAATGGAATCCTTCTTGAAGATGAATAAGTACTCACCCAGTTTCTGGCAACCAACAATGGAAGTCACATCCGTGGTGATTAACTCTTGGTAATCATTCGTATTCAGAGTCCCAACATCCCCAGGTGTCCCATACCGGATTCTCCATGGAGTATACTTAGTAACAACTCCCGCGTTGTTCTCGTAAGTATTCATGTAAACCAACCGATTGGCATAAGTAACAACATACCGTGGGGCTATGTTCGTATCCACCCTGTACCAATAAGTTGCATATAGTTTCTTACTAGCCAATTTTGCATTCCAGGAAATAAGTACAACAGTACTAGCATTATTTACATGAGCAGACGTGAGTATTGATCCTGGCACTATTGTCATGGCAGAACCCAGCCATTGATTAGGGATAGATTCATAATAAGCCAAAACACCATCTTCGGCTGTTGCTATGGAAAAATAACCAACGGCAGGTGAATGCGCAATATTAAACGTAA
>Ga0268280_1002526_pt1 | contig 10432 bp, 13 predicted proteins | sample saktaG_9_FD_190139 | JGI IMG/M metagenome (GOLD analysis project Ga0268280, IMG submission 190139) | Saline water microbial communities from Sakinaw Lake, British Columbia, Canada - sak_2011_5_24_40m | ecosystem: Environmental > Aquatic > Non-marine Saline and Alkaline > Saline ...
GCCAGATGATGTCTTGCCGTAAATACCAGCCATCGGCACGAAGGGCGAGGGCAACCATCCAAGGGATTCCGATTAGGTCTTTTGGTTTCAGGTTCTTCACCGTGTTGCCGTTCCGGTTGCGTTGCCACCGCTCGTCAACCACACCGTCAGCCCGGCCGCTTCCGTTTCTCCAAGCGCGGGCCGCGCCGACGCCGGGCTGATTGTCTTCGCGCCCGTCATGCGAACCGCCTTGCGAACAGTACGAGTCCCCAAGGTTCATCCACAGCGTCCCATCATTCCGCAGCACCCTCTTGACTTCGCGAAACACCGCCACAAGTTCGGCAACGTAGGCATCGGGCGTCGGCTCAAGGCCAATCTGCCCGGCGCATCCGTAGTCACGCAGTCCGAAATACGGCGGAGACGTGACGCAACAATGGACAGAACCGGCTGGCAAGGTTTTAAGAACCTCCCGGCAATCACCGTGTAAAATCTGGCAATTCACTTCCTCACCTCCCGATAAACGCCCTTGCCGCAGTCCGGCTGGCTTTTAGGTTTCCTGCACGCTCGCTTGACCAGATACACGCACCCGCTGCACCCCGGCCATTTCTTTTTGTCGTGGATTAGGCGGATCATGACTTTGCCATGCACGATTCGTCGCAACCCGGACCAAGCGGCTTCGGGCAGCGTTGGCAGGCGCGGAGGTTTGCAGGGATCCCCGTGGCGTCGTCGGCTTGTTCACCGGCGAACTTCAAAAAGTCACGGACAAGTTCGGGCGGAACGGGCTGATTCTCCAAGGAATGTTTCGCCTTCGCATTCGCCACGTCCTGTGCGTCCTTAAGTAGTTCAGGAATACCACGTCCCCAACGAGAAGCATTGGGAGGAATCCAGTGACTAAACGACGGTATGCAGTCCGGTGGGCATGGTCCGTTTTCGGGATTCTCTCCGCATGTTTTGCAGGACTTTTCGACAGGCGGCGTCCACCCCATCTTGACTAGCATTTCGCGGACTTGCTTCTCTCTGGTATCCATTACGCCGCGAATGATTTCTTTGTAAATCCCAAATGATACCTCCTGGTTGATGACGCCTTCGGGGGCTTCCCATGTGTTGACGGTGATCGTATTGGCTTTGTCGGTCATGTTGCCCTCCCCAATATCCCCTGCAAGGTGCTGGCGGTCCACGCGCCACCCTTGCGGGTTTTGTAGCCTGCCAAGTTGAATGTCGTCGCAATGGATCTGAGCGTTACCCCGCCGACGCGAAGACTCTTGGCGTGTCCGATGATGCTTTGTTCTTCGGGACATTCCTCCAGTTTCGCCCCAACCTGCCTGAACCCATACGGCACATTCCCGCCCGTATGCTCATGCCTGCTGCGTTTGTGGGCCATGGCCATCTTGGTGCGCTCGGAAATCAGGTCGCGCTCGAATTCCGCCATGACAGCCAACACACGGAAAATCATACGTCCCGCCGCCCCAGTGGTGTCTATGGATTCGCTGAGGCTGACCAGATTCGCCCCCTGCTTGTCCAGTCGTTCACCGATGGCAATCGTATCCTTCACGGAACGGGCGAGACGTGACAGGGAGTACACCACCAGCACGTCGCCGCGCTTCGCCGCATTCAACGCCTGCTGCAAGGCTGGCCGGTTGTCGGCGCGGCCCCCTGATAGTCCGGCGTCGGTGAAAATCGTCACTGATTCGCAGTTGTTCAGGACAGACCAAGCACGGATTTTCGCAACCTGTGCTTCAAGGCTGATTCCTTCGGTTGCCTGAAATGTCGTGGACACCCTACAGTAGCCCACACACGCCGTCATCGCCGCCCCTCCTTATGCGCCTTCACCGCCTGCTCCATGGCGACCTCCTCGGTCAACCCTCCGTCGTGCTGCATGATCGCGGCGCGTTCGGAAACGTCCACGCGCTGATCCACCGGGATCGTGTTTAGGTAGGCTTTGAATTGGTCAAGTGTCATGGTTCAATTTCTCCTTCGCCGCTGTTTGTACGGCATTGTTTAACAGAGGTCAAGAACTTTGTTGAACATTTTTATTGACTCGTTTCAAGCGAATGTGTACAAACCGAACCATGAGCAAAGATATTGTCCGTGGAGTGAGGCTGACGAAGGCGACCGATGATTGGTTGATTGCTAAGGCGTCCGGTGTTCGTGGCCGTATTTCCGAAATCATTGAACTCGCCCTTGTTGAGATGCGAAACGAGATGGAGGGTAAGCGCACCCGCAGGAGCCGCCGCAAATGAACATCCTCCACCGTCACCCGCCGCTGTTCACCCACGACGCTCACCAACGACTCCGCGACCTGGAGGCGATCATCTTCGCCATTCTGAAACGCACCGGCCCGATAACCATACGGAACGAGGAACTTGTTGCGCTTCCACACGGGAAGCACGTCGAGATGACCAGCGACAAGGCGGTGAATGGGGCGACGTTCTGCGGGTTGACGTTTGAGGCGGTGGATGGAATGGTGAAAAAGGGAGAATCATGAGCAACATCATCAGCCTTCACAGGCATATACAGCGGCAAAGCATGAGGGATGCTTCGCGTGAACTCAAGCAGGAGAACCAGCAGCTTCGCGCCATGCTCGCACAGCGTGGCGCCGCGCTTCTGGCAATCATCAACCGCGTCGGGCCGCAGACCTTCACCGGAGAGGATTTGGCGGCGGTCCCGAAGGGCGCGGAGGTTCTTTGCGCTCCGGAGGGTGAATATGTTACATTCAGCGTCGTAAAACCCGAAGAAACCGAATCAGAACCCGCGAAAGGAAATGAGCCATGAGATCAGTATCCCCGAAAATCGTCCCGTTCCTGCAAGCCCGCTATTTCGATGAGAACGTTGCCGAGAACCAGTACCGCGCCCACGCCGCCATCCTGACGCGCCGTGGATACGCCAAGGGTGCCGCCGTGTTGATCGAACACGCCGACGATGAGGCCAAGCACAAGGGAATGCTGGCGAAGCGGCTGGCCGAATTCAATGAATCCGCGACACCGTTTGGCGGGAAGTGCGATTCCGATATCGGGTCCGAGAGTGAACTTGAACCCATGCTCGCTGCCGAGCTTCCCCTGGAGAACCGGGCGAGCGTCGATTACAACGCCGGGATTGCGATGTGCGTTGAGGCGGGCGATAATACCACCCGCGCCATGCTCGAAGAAATCCTTGGCGACGAAACGGATCACGTCGACGATCTGGAGCGCATTCAGGGCAACATCGACGATATCGGCATTCAGAACGTCTTGCAGCAGATGATGGGGTGAATTGAAACCGATCATCTACAAGCTGCCGGAGTTCAAGTTCGAGCAGACTGCGCTGGATTTCATTCAGTGTAAGTCTGAAAAGAAGTTCGTGGCTGGTTGCTTCGGTCAAGGAAAGTCGTCCATGTGCTGTATGCACTTGTTCCTTTCCTCCTTTGCTCAGAAGGCCGCGCCGGACGGCGTTCGCTACACTCGCCATGCGATTGTCCGTGGCACCTATTCCGATCTTGTGAACTCCTCCATGATGACGTGGAAGCAGTGGGTTCCTGAGCGTGTCGGCGCGGACGGGAACTGGAAAGACTTCTGCCCGATCACCCGCCCCATGAACGGCTCCCCAACTGGGCATCTACGCTGGCCGTGGATCGACATTCGCACCGGAGAGCAGGATGGCTCCACGGTTGACATGGAGGTAGTGTTCATTTCCTGCGACGATGTGCGCGACATTGGAAAGTTGCGGTCAACGGACTTCACGATTATCTGGTTCAACGAGCTTTCCATGTTCCCGAACAAGCAGGTTTTCGACGAGGCCACCGCACGCGCATCCCGGTTTCCTTCGGGCCGGTTCGGGAAGTGCTCATACGGGGCGATCATCGGTGACACCAACCCACCCGACACCGATCACTGGTACTATGAACTCGCGGAGGTCCAGAAGCCGCATGGGTTTTCGTTCTTCAAGCAGCCCCCGGCATTGATCGAGCAGGAGGGCGACACGACGAAGCCGGGGGAGGTTGACGCAAGCGATGCGGTTGTCTGTAAGTTTGACAGCGGAACGTACACCTACAGGGTGAACGAAAAGTGCGAGAATATCGCCGGACAGCCCAAGGGCAAGAAGTACTGGATTGACATGGTTCACGGCAAGACGCGGGGATGGATCCGTGTCTATTTGATGAATCAGTACGGGACCATTGAGCATGACCGGCCCGTGTTCCCGCGCTACAATGATGAGAAGCATTGCGCCAAGAAGCCGTTGGAGCCGAATCGGGCGTTGCCGCTGGTGGTCGGGGCGGATCATGGCATGACCCCGGCGGTGGCCATCATGCAGATTACCACGATGGGCCAGCTTCGCGTTCTGGACGAGATCACCACTGGATACAAGGGCGCAACCAGCGAGGAAAAGGTTGACGTGCGCCGGTTCTGGCAGCAGATGGTCAAGCCGCGCCTGTTCAATAAGTACGCAGGAATGAAGTACATCGTCATTGGCGACCCCATCGGCGGAGGTCAGCGAGGCCAGCAGGAAGGCGTGACGTGCAATCAGGTTCTCTACGAGGAGGGGTTCGACCCTGAGATCATCCCTGACTACGGCTGGCTTGCCCGTATTGACGCCGTGAATCAGTTCCTTGGTCAGAACGTGGACCGGGGTGAACCGGCGTTTCTACTGTCGCCCAACTGCACCACTATTCGCCGCGCCATGACGGGGCGGTATTGTTATCCGAAGAGCAATTCCAGTGGCGAGGAAAAGGTTTGGCCGAACAAGAACACGCTTTGGTCACACGTCATGGACGCCTTGGAGGGTGGGTGCATGTTCATTTTGAACAACAACATGCACCATCGCGGGGGCCAGGCGGCGAGGGATCAGGCTATGGCGTCGATGAACGGGAGCGGAGAAGAGTTCAGTCCGATCATTTGATGATGATAGCAAAAAACTGACTTGACTTTCTACACCTTGTGCCTTATACGCCTGAACCATACAAGGCATAGGGCTTTGGGATTTTCGCAAAACTGAATAGATTTGTCCGGCAACGTCGGGAGTAGCTACCCGGCGCAATTTCGGAAAGACAGGCGGCGTAATGGGCCATTACCTCATTGCGCCGCCTGTCTTTTTTGTCGGAAAGTCTTGAAATCATGGAAACCGAGACAAAAATAGGTGATGCGCCCGTGGCCGATGCAGCCATGTATGCCCCTATTCTCCCGCCGAAGGTTGACGAAACAACCAAGCCGAGCGGACCCGTTTACGATACCCTTCTGGCCTACGTCAAAAAGTGCTTCATCAATGCGGAGCAGGCCCGCCGAAACTTGAATTCCAACGTGGAACTCAGGTTGCGCGAGTGCAAACTTCGCCGGTCAGGGTTCTATACCGCCGATCAGGAAGCCAAGATCAAGGCTCAGAACCAGCAACCGTATTTCCTCCGGCACACCACGACCAAGTGCAATCAGGCCGAGGCGGTTCTGGAGGAAATCGAAACGACGGTCGCGTCCCGGTCATGGTCGATTGACCCCACTCCGGACCCCGACGTTCCTATTGACCTCCGGCAGCGGGCGCAGGCCAGGGCGCAGGAGTATTTTCAGCAGGCTATGGCGGCGGGGACCATCCAGCCGCTTTCCGAGTCTGACATCCGCGACCTTGTTGACGAGGTGGTGGACAAGGAGGACAGCGAAACCATGCGGCTCGCCAAGCGGCGGTGCGGCAGGGCCGAGAAGAAAATCCGCGACCAACTCCTGATTACCAATTTCGACGACGTTTACGACGATGTGCGGAGTGACATGGTGACGTGCGGCATCGGCATCCTCAAGGGGCCGGTCATGCGCCACGTCAGGCGGTTCACGAACGACAAGTCCACCGGAATGCCGGTTGTGACCGATGAAGCCATGCCGGTTGCCGAGCGGGTGGACCCTCTTGACGCCTATCCTGAAGGATCCATCACTGAGATCGAGGACGGATATTTCATCGAGAAGTACCGTTGTGGGCGTCAATCGCTGTTCGGACTCATTGGATTGCCCAAAGAAGAGGGCTACATTGACTCGTCGATTCGCAGTATCCTCGTCGAAAACAAGGAAAACACCGTCTATTCGACCGCCGATATGGACCGCGCCAAGGCTGAAGACAAGAATTGGGCGGAATCTCAGCGCGGCCAGTTCGACGTGTTCGAATTTTGGGGGTCCATTTCCGGCACCTACCTGAAACCAGCAGGCGTCGAGGGTGTGGACGACAGCGGGGAATACCAGTATCAGGTCATTTGGTGCGCGAACCAGATTATCAAGATGGTCGCCAACCCTCACCCTCTTGGAACGAAGCCCTATCAGGTATGCCGGTACAAGAAGCGGCCCGGATCGTTTTGGGGCGACGGCGTGCCGGAACTGATGAGGGACAAGCAGGATTTCATCAACGCCGCTGGCCGGTCCCTGGCGATCAACGCCGGACTCATTGCCGGTCCCCAGGTCGAGATCGACAAAAATCGCTTCGTTGACGGGCAGAGTTTCACCATTGTCCCGCTCAAGCGGTGGATGACAAAGAACGCTGGCGCGTTGACGGTGCCCGGTGTCAGGTTCACGACCATTCAATCATCGGTTTCCGATCTCATGGCGATCATGGGAAGGTTCGAGCAGGCCAGCGACGATGCTACCGGGGTCCAGCCTTACACGGCGGGCAACGTGGACGGGAGCGACAAGTCGCGCACCTTCAGCGGAATGGCGCAGTTGACGCAGCTTGGAATGCGCGGCATCAAGCAGACCATCCGAAGCCTCGACAAGATGAAGGCGTGTTTCATCAAGGAACTCTATCTCTGGTACGTCCTGCATTCCGAGGATGAGGATTTCCGTGGCGACGCCCAGGTTGCGACACGCGGCACCCTTGGAATCATGCTCAGTGACCTCCGCATGGCGCGGCTCTCAGACGCGATCAACATGGCGAAGGATCCGAACGTGTTGCAGATCATCGGCATCGGCGGGCTTTCGCGGCTGATTCGGGAGTATATCGAACTTCTCCTTCCGGACGGCTCCGACATTGTTCCCTCCGATACCGACGTGTTGAAGGAGATCGAGAAACATGGGCGGCAGATTGAATCCATGACGGCGATGCGCGAGGCGCAGGCCATGCAAGGCGCTGGACAGCAGGGTAAACTCACTCCGGGCCAGTTGGCTCAGGGGCAGGGCGCCTCCAAGCCAGCGGATACGGGGATGCCCCCGGCGACCGAGGCGGGTCAGCAGATTTCAGCGGGTGTTTCGTAAACAAACAAAGAAAGGGTAGGGCAATGAAAAAGTTGATCGGAATGTTGGCGGTGGTGGTGATGGCTGGTTTGGCGATGGCGTGGGACCAGGTAAACGTGAGTGTTGACACCCTGAACGTGAAGGGCGGCACGCTCCAGATTGACGGAACGGCTGTCACGGCGACGGCGGCTGAGTTGAACAAGATGGACGGCGTGACGGTCACTCCGGCTCAGATTAACGCTGCGGGCGCAGGTTCAATCACCAACGGAACGGTTGTTACCAACGTCACGGTTGCGGCACAGACGGCGGCAGTTGCCGGGACGGTTACACGACAGACGGCTACGGTTGCTGTCACAATCACCCCGCAGACGTATGTACCTCTATTCATGCTGGCAGACGGCACGACCAACGCCACCGCGATTATGACGAACGCCACGGCTTCATTCACCGGACTTACAAACGTCACGGTTTCCACGGCTGGTATCACGACCAATGTTACCATCACGTTGCAACGCCACGATTAAGGATTCCCCCATGCAACTTTCCGACAACATCGAATTCGCCAAGCAGGAGCAGCATACCCTTTCCGGCCTGAATGCCAGCGAGCAGGGTAAGCGCGTGTTGGCGATCATGCGCCGGGAACTTGCGAGACTCGACAAGCAAAACAGAGTCATTGGTTGCGAGAACAAAATCAGCGCAGCGCAATGGCTCGATGAATTTTTGGAGCAGGTGGACTCCGGTTCTTCCACCGAAACGCCGCCAAGCGATGCGGATGGACCACAGGCAAGTGACCTGTCGCCCATTTAACCCGTGACGCTGTGACCGCGCTATGGAGATACGACAAGTGACGACAGAAAACACAGACATGGACAAAGTGGATCAGGAGTTGGCGAAGGCTGAAAAGGAATTGGCTGATGTTCGTGAAAAGCAGGCAACCGGCGTCGTGACGCCCGCTGCCGCCGAACCGACTCCCAAACCCGATCCCGCGCCAGCACCGGACCCGGAGCCGCAGGTAACTCCTGCCGCCACCGATCCGAACCTGTCCGAAGTCCAACGCCAAAAGGCGGAACTCGAAGCCGAAATTGAAGCCCTCAACAAGCGGAAACGCGACTTGAACGGAGAAATCGGCGGGGAACTGTCACGGCGAAGTCAGGCCAAGGTTGCGGAACTTTCCTCCGCCTTGGCGCAAGCGCAGACCGAACTGGCCGCTTTGAAGGCTCAACCGAAACCGGCACCCGCTTCCGCTGATATTCTCAGCGACGAGCAGTTGTTGGCGGCGGTGCCGGAGGCGGATAGGGACGCTTGGAGCGAGATGTTCAAGGGTTCATCGGCAATGGTCCGAAAGGCCATGCAGACGGTCCTTGAGCAGTCGAACAAGTCGATGGACGAAAAGCTGTCTGAGATACGGGGACGGGTCGAGGCGGAAGATGCGCGGCGATCAGCCGAGCAGCGCGACCGTTTCACCGAAGCCGTGGAGCAGAAAGCACCGGGGTTTGCGGAAGTGAACGGCAAGGGCGGAAAGGCGTTTGACCCGCAGTGGGTCGAGTTCCTTGATACCGTCAAGCCGGGAACCCGCATTTCTTGGCGTCAGAGCATCGAGAATGTTTCAGAGGACGCCGTTTCGGAAGCCGCCACCGCTCATGTCGCTTTTCAGAAGAGCATGGGTATTGCACCGGCCCCGAAAAAGACCGTCACTCCTCCGACCGGACAGGTTCAGCCAAGGCGCAGCGGTACTTCTGTCGAGGTTACGCCCGAACGACAAACCGATCCCATGACCGAAATGAATGAACTCCTCAAGGCCAGGGAAACCGGAAAAATCAGTGACGAGGAGTTCGAGAAGAAAACACGGCGATTGGCCCAAAAAATTGGGACCGCGCCCGCTGGCGATTAGCCAGAGAAAGCTGAGAGATCATGTCCTTGGAAAATGCAGTTGGAGTACCCAGTTACAGCACGGCGGGATTCATTCCGCAACTGTACTCGAAGATTTGGAACCTGAAGTTCTACAAGCAGACCAAGCTTGTGAACACCCTTCAGTCCAAGTACTTCGATGAGATGAAGAACGCCGGTGACAAGGTGACGGTCCCCGTCATCCCGAACGTGCGCGGTGGTCCGACCACCACGGGCGGCACTCTGACGTTCAAGATCCCCACGTCCGCCCCCATCGAGATCACGCTGTCCAGGCAGTACGCTTGGGCCTTCGCGGTCTATGACCAGGACAAGAACCGTTCGCACCTCGACTTGGACAGCGCGTTCAAGGGCGATGCTGTGAAGCAGACCGATATCTACACGGAAACCGAGTTCCTCATGGATATCGTCACGAAGGCTTCAGCGACGAACACCGGCCTGACGGCTGGCAAGGTCAGCGGGGGGTATTCCTTGGGCACGGCGATTGCGCCCCTCAAGCTCGAAGCGACGAACGCGGTGGAAGTGGCTCAGGCGGCGGTGTCGGTTCTCAACGAGGCCAACATCACCGGCGAGAAGCACTTCATCCTGCCGGAACTGTTCCGCAATATCATTCTCCGCAGCGAACTCAAGGCGGCGAATATCGCGGGTGACAGCACTTCGCAGTTGAGGACCGGCAAGATCCTCCAGATTGACGGCGCGGACTTCTACTCCACGAACTGCTACGGGGAAATCGTGGACGACGATGGCACGTCGCTTCTGGCCGGGTTGACCTGCACGAACAGCAACGGCGACGTTGTTGCCTGCACCGGCAAGGATGCCCTGCATCCCGCTCCGATCTTCTGCTGGACGAAGGACTTTGCCGCCTATGGTGGCCTCCTGAGCAAGCTGGAAGATTGCCGCATCGAGAATGGATTCGGCACCAAGTTCAAGGGGTTGTACATCTACGACTGGAAGGTTCTGGTCGCGGATGCCCTGTCCGTCATTTGGGCGTACAAGGGTTAATCGAAATGGTGACGGGGTGCCGCAGGGAGCGGCATCCTGTTTCCTGTAGCAGTTCAAGAAAGGTTCAAGCACATGAAAAAGGTTATGAAATCGGTTCTGTTTCTCGCGTTGATCGTGGCATTCACGATTCCCTGTATGGCTGTTACGGCGTATACCAATGCCGTTGGCGGTGCTACGGGTCTGCCGGTGGCGACAAAGGGCGCAACGTACAAGCTCACGGGTCAGATTGACTTCTCCACCGAACCGCTGGCCGTTGCCGGCGATTCGATGCTGGTCATCAAGATCCCCGCGAATACGATGGTCTTGGGCGTGCGGATGGAAGTCGTGAAGGCTCCCACCACCGCTGTCACCGTGTCGGTTGGTGATTCTGCCAGCGC
>Ga0268280_1002534_pt1 | contig 10411 bp, 9 predicted proteins | sample saktaG_9_FD_190139 | JGI IMG/M metagenome (GOLD analysis project Ga0268280, IMG submission 190139) | Saline water microbial communities from Sakinaw Lake, British Columbia, Canada - sak_2011_5_24_40m | ecosystem: Environmental > Aquatic > Non-marine Saline and Alkaline > Saline ...
AGTGAAAATATTTATTATAAGTCTGGTTTGCATCTGTTTTATCGCTTTGGCGAATGGACAGGATAAAACCATAATGAAAAATGAGGAGGAAAATAAAATGGAAAAAGCGACCTTTGCAGGAGGTTGCTTTTGGTGTATGGAATCCCCTTTTGAAGAATTAGATGGGGTTACGGAAGTTGTGGCAGGTTACACCGGCGGACATAAAGAGGACCCAACCTATGAAGAGGTTACAACCGGAAAGACCGGTCATTTGGAAGCTGTACAAATTACCTTTGACCCTTCCATCATTACTTATTCCGAGTTGCTTGATGTTTTCTGGAGGCAGATAAATCCTACCGATATCAGGGGTCAGTTTGCAGATAGAGGAGAACAATATAAGACTGCTGTGTTTTATCGTAGTGATGAACAAAAACGTCTGGTAGAAGAGTCAAAAGAAAAATTGCAGATATCAGGCAGATTTCAAAATGCTATTGTTACAGAAATAATCCCCGCTTCCACATTCTATGTAGCGGAGGAATATCATCAGGATTACTACAAGAAATCACCTGTAAGGTATAAATTATATCGTGCCGGTTCAGGACGCGAAGCATATCTCAATTCTACCTGGAAAGATACTACAGATAATGATGACATTGAATTCGTGAAACCCTCGGATGAAGAACTGAAAAATACATTAACCCCTTTACAGTTTAACGTAACACAGTCATGCGGTACAGAAAGGGCGTTTGACAATGAATATTGGGATAACAAGGAAGAAGGTATTTATGTGGACATAGTATCCGGCGAACCACTTTTTAGTTCTCTTGATAAGTTTGACTCGGGAACAGGTTGGCCAAGCTTTACGAAACCACTCGAACCGGATAACATTTTAGAAAAAGAAGATAAAAGTTTATCTATGAGCAGAACGGAGGTAAGAAGCAAATATGCAGATTCTCATCTCGGTCATCTATTTGAAGATGGACCCGCGCCCACTGGTCTTCGCTATTGCATGAATTCAGCTTCCCTTCGCTTTATTCCCAAAGAAGATTTGGAAAAGGAAGGATATGGCCAGTATAAGAAGCTTTTCGAATAATAAGCCGAATTCTTGCTATAAAATATGAGCCGATACTAGAGTAAATAATATTTACCAAATTCGCTCCCTTGACTTTTTTGATTAAAAGCGGGCACGAAGAATTTCTTCGGGCCCGCTTTTAATTTATTGCAATAGATAAAATCCAGAGTCATGGTTCTAAACTGGACATCTTTTCGCAATATACTGAATAAAAGTTTTTATTGTTCTTGACTAAATTTTAAAGGGAGTGTATTATAAAATAAATATTATTATAATACTTAAAATAAGTAATGAAAAAAGAAATCTCCAAAAATTCACTGAATTATATTACGAAAATTACCTGCAAGCTACTACTAAACAACGAAAGGAGGGATGTATATTTCTAAAAATATAAACCTGGTTAACACGATTATTACGATGTAGAAAATTTAGTTTTTGTTTGGACGTGAGTATTACAAATTTTAATTTTATTTTTAAAGCAGATTTTTATTATGAAAAAATATAGTATCACTTTACTAATGATTGTATTATTTGTTGTATTAGGTCTCTCGGCTTTTGCTGCAGATACTCCTATAGGTTTATTGGTCTTATCAAATCTATCTTTAATAAAAGTCTTGAGTTTGTTTTCTTTAACTTTAACCGGGATATTAGAGGAATCGAAGGTAAGATGGGTTCCCTTAATTTCTTTAAGCTTGATTAACTTACTTACCAGAGAATCTCTCACTTCTTGGAAGATGCTGTTTTCAGTATCTCCTAAGAAGGCCGAAAAATTCTCTACACAAGGTAGACGGAGGGGATAAAAACCGAAAACTAAAGCTAAATCAGGGTTATCCTGAAGTTCTCTTACCAGATCAGAAAGATAAGATATATTTTTAATATTTTTGTAAACAAGTGCTTTAAGTAAAGCTTCATAGGCAATAGGTGGTCTACCGGTAGAAGGATACAGTATCTCCAGTATCTCTAATGATGAGGTATCAAGAAAAGAGAAAAGAATTTCGTATTTTTCTAAAGGTTTTAAATTAAAAACAGTTTTAACTTTAAAAAGAAGTTTTTGGTTTGCCTGGTAAATCTAACTTTCTGGCCTAACGGATGGTGCTTTCAAAGAATAATTATTATGAGGAGATAATATGAGTGATTTATTTAGGATAGAAGGGAACCGTCTTATACGTGAATATGATTATGAGAAAATCTGGATAGAGCCATGTGGTAAAGATGCTCTACGTTTACGTTGTACAAAAGCAGCAGAAATGCAGGAGAAAGACTGGGCTCTTTTGCCACAATCTGAATGTAATGCGGATATCAGGATAGATGGAAATAAAGCTTCTATCACTAATGGAAAGATTACCTGTCATATTAATGAGTACGGATTTATAAGTTTTGAGAATGAAAAAGGAGAGACATTACTTGCTGAGAAATGGCAGGATAGACAAAATCCCAATAATCGGAGCTCTCTTAGGATCCCTGGCCGAGAATTAAAACCAATTATAGGTGGAGATTACCATGCTACTGTTCGCTTTGAAGGAAATGAATCTGAAAAGTTCTATGGACTTGGCCAACATCAAGAACCATTTTTAAACTTAAAAGGTTGTGTATTTGAGCTGGCACAGAGAAATTCTCAAGTTACCATCCCATTTGTAATATCAAATTTAGGATATGGCTTTCTTTGGAATAATCCAGCTTATGGACGTATATCATTGGCAAGAAACTGCACAGAATGGATTGCAGAGGTTACAGATATAATTGATTATTGGGTTACGACAGGAAGTACTCCTGCTGAGATTCTAGAGAAATATACAGAGGTCACTGGACGTGTTCCAATGATACCGGAATTTGCAGTTGGTTTCTGGCAGTCAAAATTAAGATACAAAACTCAGGAAGAGTTACTAAATGTAGTGAAAGAGTATAAGCGTAGAGGACTTCCCATCTCAGTTATAGTTGTTGACTTTTTTCATTGGCCCAAACAGGGCGATTGGCGATTTGACCCAGAGTACTGGCCAGACCCAGAAGGAATGGTAAAAGACCTTAAAAGTATGGGTATAGAACTTATGGTTTCTATATGGCCCACCGTTGACCTTCTTAGTGAGAACTACATAGAGATGAAGCACAAGGGTTATCTTGTACGTGCTGAACGTGGAGTGAGTACGCAGATGATATTTCGAGGTAATGAAGTATTCTTTGATGCTACAAATCCCGAAGCTCAAAGATATGTATGGAATAAGGCAAAAGAAAATTATTTCAACTATGGAATAAGACTCTTCTGGCTTGATGTAGCAGAACCAGAATTCAGACCTTCTCACTTTGATAATATACGCTATTATCTAGGACCCTACCTTAAAGTTGGGAATATATATCCATTAATGTATGCCAAAGCATTTTATGATGGTATGACTGCAGAAGGTATTACTGATGATGTTATTAATCTTGCACGTTGTGCCTGGGCAGGTAGTCAACGTTATGGTGTTGCAGTTTGGTCTGGGGACATCCACTCAAATTTTGAGACATTGAGGAAGCAAGTCCGAGCAGGTCTTAATATGGGACTTTCTGGTATTCCATGGTGGACAACGGATATAGGAGGATTCTTTGGGGGGGACCCTAATAATTCTAGATTCCGAGAACTGATTATTCGCTGGTTCCAATATGGAGCATTTTGCCCATTATTTAGGCTTCATGGCTATCGTCTACCTACAGCTGAAAATCTGGCAGAAGAAGATAGTCTGATAAGAGATCTGGAAACTTGTGGACCGAATGAAGTGTGGAGTTTTGGAGAAGAGGCTTATGAGATAATAAAAGAATTACTATTTATGCGTGAAAGATTACGTCCATATATAATAGAACAGATGAAGGTTGCTCATGAAAGAGGAGCTCCTCCTATGCGTCCCCTATTTTATGACTTTCCAGAAGATAGAGAAAGCTGGAATATAGAAGATGAGTTTATGTTTGGCCCAGATATTCTAGTGGCACCAGTACTTTATGAGGGAGCAAGAAAGAGAACAATTTATCTCCCTTCAGAGGCAGAATGGAAAGATGTTAATACAGGGCGTATATATAAAGGAGGACAGTACATTGAATGTGATGCCCCCCTCGATGTGATACCTGTTTTTCTTAAAAATGGTGCGGATCTGTCAATAAAAATCTAAGGAAAAATAAAAAAGAACTAAGAGGTGCTTTTGAAAAGGCCTACGAAGTTGAGTGCGGATGTATTAAGGTTATATAGAATGGTGGTTTAAAATAGGAGGTTAATTTATACTGGTCTTATATAACATACTAAAATCAAAAGTACTTGAATGGAGAAAGAATAATTATCAATGTAATTTTCTCATTATTTCCGAGATTAAGGTTCTGTCATAGACATAGTATTCTGTAAATACATCTTGAGTTAGGACAAATAAAGGAAAGAAGGAGGTGGTTAAAGGCAGGATATTTTAAATAAATTTCAGGATAAATTTATTTTAGAATTTTTTAAGGAGGTTTTTTAAAATGAGAACGGTAAAGAGTAAATTTTATGTTTTGAGATTAGTGTTTGCGCTTGCTTTACTTATGGTTATTTTTAGTTTATCGATTAGTGCAATGGCTGAGGATAAGTGGGCTTCTGGAGTGACAATATGATTCTTCGTTGGAGGCGATCCAGGAGACGCATTTGCTTCGATAGTCTATAAGGGCGCTCAGGCTGCTGCACAAGACATAGGAGCAACTGTCGAATATGTGTTCTCTGGTTGGAATAGAGAGAAAATGATTGACCAGCTTCGTGAAGCTGTAGTAGCCAAACCAGATGGTATTGCGATGATGGGCCACCCTGGTGAGGATGCCATAATGCCACTGGCCAAAGAAGCATACGAGGCTGGAATTGATATGATGTACCAGAATGTTGATGTTCCATTAGTTCGAGCACAATACGGTGGCGGTTATATCGGTGCCATTTTGGAACCGCAAGGTAGAGCTTTAGGAGAAAGAGCTGTAAGACTACTTGGATTAGAACCAGGTGACAAAGCTATGGTGTTTGCCCCTTGGGGAAAACCTGGTCGTGCAGTAAGGGAAGGAAGTCTGGCCCTAGCCCTAGAAGAAGCTGGATTAATTGTTAGCAAGTACCCTGATGTAGAGGGATACAACACTAATCCATCATTATTGATTGATTCTCTTACGGCAGCTTTCCTGAGAGAACCAGATACAAAGCTGATCTGCTACCCAGGTGGACAGATTTTAGGGGCTGCTGAAATATATATGGATGCGATTGGCAAGGAACCAGGAGAGGTCTATAACATCGGTTTTGACACAAGTCCGGCTATTATTGATGCTTTTGAGAAGGGCTATGTTCAGTTGACTTCTGACCAACAGCCGTTCTTGCAAGGTTATCTGCCTATTCTGAGTTTGTGCCTGACAAAAGTATATGGATTTGCCCCGATGTTTCTTGAAACTGGTGCGGGCTTTGTGGATATGAACAACTATAAGAATGTAGCAGAATGGGCTATTAAAGGATATCGTTAATCATTTAGCTGGCATACTGACAGTATAGAAGATACATATTTGATTGGTTTATATCATTTTTTGATTTATACAGCAAATTAATGTTTAAGTTGGGACTAGAATTATGGAAAAATTTTAAAAACAAATAGGAGGAGTATGATATATCCGTGCATCGAAATCACGTAATAACAAGTATCTCTATATTTATTGAAAAGAACAGAAGGGCGTTGAGCGCCCTTCTGGTTCTTTCTGCCATGATGATAATTCTTATGATTGCAAGTCCGCAGGTCTTCTTAAATCCACTCATGTACAGGTCAATTTTTAAAACCTTGCCTATGTTTTTTATTTTAACTTCCGCAATGGTATTTGTTATTGTTTCTGGAGAGCTGGATCTATCCTTCGAATCTGTCATCGGGTTAGCTGGCTGGATTTTTGTGCTAACCCTGAAATCTGGTTTGAGTCCTTATCTAGGAGTGTTATTTGCTTTGATTGCGGGAGCATTTGTCGGATTTATCAATGGTGTCCTCGTGACTCGGTTAGGACTCTCTTCTTTTGTGTCAACGATTGGCATGAGATTTCTGATCCGAGGTTTGATCCATATCGGCACTCAAGGAGAAGGAATACAAGTGACATATCTCAATGGCACACCTTTCTATAACACATTTTTAGGTAGTATCTGGGGCTTTCCGGTCAATATGCTCTGGGGATTAGGCTTTGTCGTGCTGAGCGTGCTGTTATTCAGTTACCACAGATTTGGTGCGCAGATTAGTTGTATTGGAGATAACCAGGAAAGCTCTCGAGAAATGGGAATTAATGTTGCGACTATCAAAACGCTCGCCTTTGTGTACATGGGTATAGCCTCCGCGATTGTAGCGGTCCAGTTCACGCTGACAAACCAGACATTCTATCCGGGCACTGGTGAAGGCATATTATTAGTTGTCCTGGCGGCAGTTTTCATTGGTGGAACACCAGGTTGGGGTGGTATCGGCACGATTGTTGGTACGGCCATTGGGGCATGTATAGTTAAATTGATCGAGAGTGGTACTGTAGCCATGGGTGTATCATACCTGTTCAAACAATTTTTCTATGGCTTGATTGTCATTCTTGCGCTCATAGGTCACAAACTAAATGAAAAACGTTATCGATACTAATTATCAAGTCTCTGTAGTAGACAGATCTGCAATAATTTAATGCTAGGAGATTATATATGAAAACTAAATTTTTGGAATTGAAAAATGTTTCAAAGTCCTTTGGGAAAGTCAATGCCCTTGAGCGAGTAAACTTTTACATCAAAGGTGAACCCGAAATTGTTAGCTTGATTGGTGACAATGGAGCAGGCAAGTCAACTTTGATAAAAATTATATCGGGCATCCATACTCTAAACTACGGTGAAATTTACATTAATAGCAAGAAGATGAAAAATTGGTCAGTTATAAAATCACGTGCTTCCGGTATTGAAACAGTCTACCAAGACCGTGCTCTGGCGTTTCAACAAACGATTGCTCGCAATATTTTCATGGGTAGAGAACTGACTGGCATTTTTGGTTTTTTGAAGAGCAAATTACAGTTTGCTGAAGCGGATCGCTTAATGAGAACGATAGGCTTTACTTCTAAAGCTTTTGCCTCGGACTCGATTGTGAACAAGTTGTCTGGTGGCGAAAGGCAAGGAGTTGCGATTGCTAGGGCATTGTACTTTAAAGCCAATCTGATGATCTTAGACGAGCCAACCACTGCCCTGTCTCTTACAGAGTCAGAAAAGGTCTTTGATTTTATCCGCCATGCAAAGGAAAGTGGAACTTCTTGTATCTTCATAACTCACAACGTTTATCATGCTTATAGTGTATCAGATCGCTACGTCATCCTAGATAGAGGGGAGATCGTCATGGAAACTGACCGCGAGCACACTACTGCAGAGCAATTGGTAAAAGATATGCAAAAAATTGCTCAAAGCCATGATAAAGTAAGAGAGGGTATAAAGAATGGCAGATCTTGAGAAAAAACAAACAAACTTAGATTGCAACCCGGAGTTCAGGAGGTCCAGAGGGGGAATCATCAACTTCCTCGAGAATAACAGAAGGCCTTTAAGCGCTCTCATGGTTTTTATTATCCTGATGTTGTTTTTTATCATAGCTAAACCCAAAATGTTTCTGGATTGGGGAATTTACGATGCGGTCTTTAGATCTTTGCCTATTTTAATTGTGATAGCTTTACCCTTGGTATTTGTGATTGTTTCTGGAGAGATTGACTTATCTTATGTTTCGAATATGTTATTTAGTTTATGGATATTTGCGGCTGCGGCAAAGGCGGGATGGAATCCCTTTCTGTGCATGCTATTAGCTATATTGGGGGGAGCCATAATCGGATTAATCAACGGTGTACTGGTGAATCACATCGGCCTTAAATCTATAATGGCAACAATCGGCATGAAATTCCTTTTACAGGGGTTGGTGGCTGGTGGCAGTAGTATAATGCCAATCCCATTGAATTTCCTTAAGGATACACTGTTTTACAATACATTCGTGGGAAAAATCGGAAATTTTCCAGTCCAGATGATCTGGGCGGTTATATCTTTGGTGATCGCTACGTTGCTCTTTAATTATCACAAATTTGGTTCGCATATCTCCTGTGTGGGAGATAACCTAGAAAGTTCTCGAGAAATGGGTATTCGCACGGTACGCGTCAAAACGCTTGCCTTTCTATATGTGGGCATAGCTAGCGCATTCGCTGGTGTATTGTCCGGTTTAATCTATCTATCGTTCGAACCGGTATCAGGCTCACCGGATGAATTAATGTTGGCTGTCCTTGCGTCTGTCTTCATCGGCGGGACACCAACCGCAGGTGGTGTCGGCACTATATTTGGAGCTTTTATTGGTGCTTGCACTATCAGGTTCATTCAAACTGGGGTAATCGAAATCGGACTATCGGGTTTCTGGACTCAATTTTTCAATGGTTTGATTATCTTAATAGCTCTGATTAGTCATAAGTTTCACAAATCACGCTAGAGGAACTGATCCTAGTATGTAGAACAAATAATATTCTTAAAACAAGATTAAGGATATATATGCAGGACTTTCATAAATATGGTAATATTCTCATTTGGGAAGCAAACCACGAGAGAACATATATTGAGTCCTGGGAACGAAATAGCCTCCGGGAGAGTGCCACGATTTCGCTGGGAATCTATGATGATCTGTTCAGTGCGCTGATAGACCAACTGTTACATAAGTCCTGATCGAGATTGAAGCAGAGAGGTCTGTTATCTAAAAATGTGTAATTTCTGACAAAATCTACGTAACAGAACATATAAATAGCCATAATCTCGAAGTAACGATCTGTTTTATCAATGCCGCGACTGGTGATCTACTACTGATAGAGGAACCACAGAATTATGTCTGGCCCCCAGCACGGTACTTCAAGCCAATGAGTAGCGACCTATATTGGATTGAGGCGTTTTTCATGGCATATGATGGCGGACGGTTTTATGGGCGGGGACAGCACCAGTATGGTCGGCTTGATCAAAAAGGCTGATTCGTGAAGCAGAAAATGCCTTAGAAAATATTGGAATTCAGGGTAATAAGATATCCGTAGAAGATACTGTAATAAATCTTTCAGGTGGAGAAAAGCAGTCAGTTACGATTGGAAGATCAGCATATTTTAGGGCAAAACTTGTTATTATGAATGAACCGATCGCAGCAATGTCACTTAAAGAAACGAAGAATATATTGGAGCTTATGGTAAGGTTGAGGGAGACCGGTTCTGCAGTAATATTTATTAGCCATAATATACATCATGTTTTTTCTGTTGCTGGTAGATTAACAATACTGAGTCGTGGGAAAAAGATTGCAGACTTAAAAATAAGTGAAACAACAACAGAGGAAGAAGTTTCAACTATGATAATGAATGATTAGGATAATTATAATAAAAAGATAAGAAGGATAAGATATGAATTCCAGGGAAAGAGTAAGGCTTGCTATCAATCATAAAGAAGCTGATAGAATTCCCCTTGATTTGGGAAGTACACTTGTGACAGGAATACAAGCAAATATTTACGCTAAACTCAAAAATGCATTGGGTATATCAAAGGGAGCAGTTAGGGTATATGATCCCTTTCAGATGCTTGCAGAGGTCGAAGATGAGATTAAACAATTGCTGGGAGTAGATACATATGGTATCCAAATGCCTATAACAATATTTGGATACAAGAATGAAAATTGGAAAACATTCAGAATGTTTGATGATACAGAGGTTTTAATCTCAGGAAATTTTGAGTATGATGTGCTTAAAAACGGAGATATTGTTCAGTATCCGAAAGGAGATAGGAGTGTCCCTCCATCCGGAAAGATGCCAAAAGGAGGGTATTATTTTGACACAATAGTAAGGCAAGAGCCAATTGATGAGAGCAAACTCGATCCCAAAGAATGGGTTAATCAAACGTACTCCTTATATACAGATGAGGATCTGGAGTATCTGGAGAAAACCTCTAAATGGTATTATGAGAATACTGACTACTCCTTGGTAGGCAATTTCTGGGGAGCAGGATTTGGAGGTATAACATTTGTTATGGGTCCCCATATTCCGCATCCGAAGGGGATTAGAGATTCAGAGGAATGGTATATATCAATGATAACAAGGAAACAGTATATAAAAGAAATATTTCAATATCAGTTTGAACTTCAGATGAAGAATCTCAAGATGTACAGGGAGGCAGTTCAGGATCGGATAGACGTAATTGTGATGAGCGGTACAGATTTTGGATCTCAGAGAGGCCCTTTGATATCACCAAATCTGTACAGAGAGGTTTTTAAACCCCTCCATAAAACGATGAATGATTGGGTTCACAAAAATACAAATTGGAAAACCTTTTATCACACCTGTGGCTCTAATGTAGATTTTCTAGAC
>Ga0268280_1002542_pt1 | contig 10385 bp, 6 predicted proteins | sample saktaG_9_FD_190139 | JGI IMG/M metagenome (GOLD analysis project Ga0268280, IMG submission 190139) | Saline water microbial communities from Sakinaw Lake, British Columbia, Canada - sak_2011_5_24_40m | ecosystem: Environmental > Aquatic > Non-marine Saline and Alkaline > Saline ...
GTTTCCACCACCGGATGACGCTACCGCAAATGCGGAGACACTTAGCGCGGAAGACGGGTTACCGCCTGCGTCAGTGACGGTGATAGTGCAATTGGTATGATTGCCAGAAGAGAGTTCGCTAAAAGTAATATCATTGTTACCACTTAGGGCTTGGGTTGTGGCAGAAGAGCAATCGCCACCGTAGGTTATTGTTCCAGCTTCGCTTGAACTGAAAGTGTAACTTGGAGTGTGGCTACCTGTTAGGTTGGGCACTCGTGTTACTTCGGCAAGGGTGGGGATGATAGTGTCTAGAGTGAACGTTCCCATCTGTGTCCAATCTGAGGTTAACGTGCCGTCGTTGTTTTGTGCGCACCAATAGTATGTGGCGTCGTCACCAATCGAAGAATCTGGAGTCCAGGTAGTGTCTTCGTTCTCGTCTGCTGTTTCATCGGAGTTTCCCCAGGCTACAACATTGGTGTTGGCTACGCAATCGGGAAGCGACGAAGAAGATATTCGGTAGTAGGTCTTACCCGTATCTAGCGTGTCTGGGTCGGAATAACTGACTGATAGGGTGGGTGTGGAATCATTTGTGTCTGTGGCGTCAATTGGTGAAACCAAGACCGGATCATTCGGGGAGAGATTAAAAACCCAATTAGGATTATCTCCCGAGTCGGTAGAATTTGTTTGGACGATGGCTTTGCCGGCCGAAGCATCCGAATCCATTACATCAACATAATCAGCCACTACGGTTGTGCCTGTGTTGTTTACATTAAGATTCCAGGCTGAGCCATCGGTTTGTGCCCCGCTTGAATCACAAGAACGAATTGTTAAAACTTTTCCCGATGCGCCCTTTAATGTTAGCGCTCCATTGGCTGCAATTGATTGTGTTTTACTGTTCTCAAACATTATCTGGTCTGCCGACCCAGCAGATATATCTTTGGTTAGGTTATAGAAAGTGGTGGTGCCAAATACTTTTTGGCTGATTCCATCAAGAGTTACCGTACCTGTTCCCGCACTAAATGTTCCAGAGTTATTCCAATTACCGGCGACATTGATAGCGCTAGATCCTGCGCTAAGAGTTCCACCGCCAATAGTAAAATCACCTCCAACATCAAGGGCTCCGTCCAAAGTAGTTGTACCAGTATAACTCTGGGCGCCCGCAGTAGTCACCGCATAAATATTTACACTGTCCCCGTTTACCGTCAGGCTTGTCAGCATTGATGAACCACCAACAACAGCTCCACTCGAGAACACAATATCACCCAGGGTAGTAGTTGTAAGCGTTAGGGCGCGCGCACCATTAATTGTAGAGGTTGCAGAAAATGTGATGTCATCGGTGTCGGAGGTACCAAGATTATGTATTTCGATTGCGCCTGTCGCCAATAATACTGGCCCAGTAAAAGTAATGGCGCCTGTTTGTGCATTTTGGTGGATGGCTCCATTCAAAGTAGTGGATGTGGTTGATGTATAGCTTTGGGAGCCATTAGTTGTAACAGCTTTAACACTTATAGTATCACCGCTTGCAGTTAAACTTGATAACGGCGCGCTGCCTCCCACAGCAGAAGAAACCACAATATCTCCCAGTGTGGTTGTTGTAAGAGCTAGCGCCCATTGACCATTTATGGTGCCTGATGAAATTGTAATATCGTCTGTATTAGTAGCGCCCAAATTATGAATTTCAACATCGGCGCCCAATGTTATAATGCTGGCTGACTGGTTAAAATTTATTGCGCCAGCTACATTTAAGTGAAGATTCCCCTCTAAAATAATATCTCCTCTCACACCATATGTTTGATTACCCGTAGTAGTAAAGTCCTTAATACGTAAATTATCACCCCTTGAGCTAAAGCCTGTTAGGGGTGTTATATTTCCTACGCTGCCTAAAATCTCAATATCGCCCGCTGTTGTTGTGGTAAGAGATAAAGCTTGTGCGCCATTAATAGTTGATGAAAATGTTACATCGTCATCGTCAGAGGTTGCTAGGTTGTGTACTTCAATCGCTCCTGTTGCCAAAAGCACTGGGCCAGTAAAAGCAATTGCTCCGGCCGTACCGCCGGCAGTTTTGTGAATTGTACTATTTAAAGTTGTGGAAGTAGTTGCTGTGTATGCTTGCGCGCCAGCAGAAGATATTGTGCCCAGACTAAGAGTTGCAGGCGCTGTGGTATTCCCAATTGTAATTGTTCCCAATGATGTGATAGTCTGCAAATCAAACGCTCCGGGAGTGCCAGATGAGTTTAATGTGATATTCCCGCTTGTGGTTGTGGTTATGGAGCCACCGCTCATATTCACGACGTTAGCCGTAATTGCGACATTATTATTTGCGCCAGTGACTAAACCGTTACTCATTGTTAAGGTCCCGGAAGCCGTGATAGTTTTACCTGCGCCAACATTAACAGTTATGTTCGCCGATGTTAAATCAAAATCTGCCACAGAAATATTTCCGTCCAGAGTCACTGTTCCCGTTCCAGAACTCGAATCAAAATATACATTAGTTGTTGTTCCGGGTAAATTTCCCGCGCCCGCTACTCCGCCCGAGCTTGTTGCCCAGTGATTTGCCGCGTCAGACCAATTACCATCCCCCCCAACCCAATAGGCATTTGCAGGGGGAGCAGTATAATAAATAGTTATACGGGCGTAATCAACCCATGCGTCAACGAAGGTTACCGAAGGGTATGTCATATTAGTATATTTCTTGATTTCTACATTAATCCCATTTATGGTGGAACCGGCAGGAATATTAAAACCAAAGTTAGTCAGTTTTAAATAATAAGAGGTGTAATTGCCAGAAGCATAACCCACGCCCTTAGCTGAAATAGCTACTCCAAAGCTGCTAGAATTAATATCTGCTACTGTCCATGTCTCTCCCCAGAGGTCAGAAGAGCTTCCGTAAGTGCTATAGGTTAGAGTACCCGGCCACGCGGATCCGCTTGCACGGTCGGTTGAGCCGACAACCCCGCCTTTTATAATTCTTACTTTATCATCGTAAACACCGGAGTTATGAACCAAAATGCCGTTTGCAAAAAAGTTTTGGTTGTCATCTACAGACAAATTCCAAACATATTCATCTTCATTTTCTTCAACAATAATATTGGTGATTTGTTGTTCTACACCATTTATATCCAAAAGATTGTCGCCTATTTTTAAATCTTTAGCAATTATAAATCCTTCGTCAGTGTAAAATAAATGGTCGAAGGTCGCTTTAACGTCACCGTTTTCATAATAAATATGATAATATTTGTTATTTAGGGCGCTTACGGCCACTTTAAAAATATTACTGGCTTTTTTTAACTCGATTTTTCCTGATATGAAATTGTAGCTATAAACCAATTCTTCTTCTTTCAAATCTTTTATCCTTTTATCGTCTCCTTCAGTAGAAATAAGGGTATCTGGAGATAAACATACCACTTCTCTAGTATCGCCCACTACCGAAGGTGTAGCATAAGAACCGTCATCTAAGGCATAATTAGGTGCATACCAATCAGCAGTACCACCGCTAGCGTTGCTTGTTGACGCTGTCCCGGGGCCATTTGGTCCCGAAGTTAAAGCTGGATCAACAATATAATCAAAATCTATACTACCCCCAACAACTTTTAAATCAAAAACGTCCGTCGACGTTTGCAAGTTGGTAAGTAAGACCTTGTATGTGTCTTCGTGGTCTATTGCCGAAAATGTAGCCGCAAGCGGACCTTGTGTTTGGCTTCCGTCTGCATCTGTGTAGACGGGATAGACTTCTATTGTGCCCGGCTGATTTAGCTTATTTGGTTTGGCGTAGATAGTATTATCTTTTGTGTTATCTAAAATTTGTTCGAATGTGGCACGGATATAGTGTCCATCCGTAACGGTTGCCCATGTGTTGTCTTGCGTTTTTACGGTGTCATAAATATCTGCTACAATTTCTTTGTTCTCATCTAACTCAAATGCTTTTGAGATAAAGATAATTTCAAATATCTGTTCTGATAAGTGAGGGACTGTCCATTCTACATAATCAAGTTTACCGTTGTTGTTAAGATCGTAAGCGTGGAATGCGACGTCCTGGTTATTGTTTGATTTCCATTTGATTTTAATTTTATCTTCCTGTCCTACGTTGTAAATTTCGGGGATGTTGGTGAATGCAAGAACATCAGTGAGTGGAGTTTTCTGGGCTAAACAATTTTGGTAAGCTGTTTCTTCTGCCGAAATAATTGGTGTTTCTTCTGCAGCCTCTGGGACTTCTGGTGTTACCACCTCTTCAATCGGCGTTTCAACTAGTTCCGAAGTTTCTTCGGGCGTTTCTATCAAAGATGATTCGCCAACCGAAACTTCAACTACTAACTCTCCTTGTTCTTCCGTAACCTCTGGCGAGGAAGGAGGCTCATCTGATCCGGTTATTGTTTCAGTGAGTTGGCTCACCGCTTGCTCTAAATCGGCCGCGAGAAGCTTTGTGATGGATTTAATCGCGCCAGTGAATCCGTCAAGCAGGCTGGCACCGGCGTTGCTTAACACCTCAGACACGCCTAAGGTGTTTGGGGCAGAATTAGGATTGAGCGCTTCGCAATCAATCTTTTCTGCGTCAGACGACGAGACGGTAACGAGCTTTCCGTTATTTGTGTCCTCCTCTGTGATTTGGGCTCCGGGAGTTTCGAATTCGACGAGAACTTGGTCTGTGTCTGCGATTATTTCTGTTGTGTCTGTGCTCGGCTCGACTTCCGGCGATGTTTCTGGTGTGGTTGATGTGGACGAATCAGATTGGGTTGCTGGAGCAACAGGCTGTGTAGCTGACGTAGGTTTTTGTTCCGTCAATATTGATTCCGGTGCCAGTTCTTGTACGGTTGATTTTTCTTCTTTCTTGTTCTCTTTTTTGTCGTCTTTTATCTCTTCCTTCGCTTGTTTTTTTTCTTCTTTTTGGATAACCGGTTCGACTGGGGCCTCCGATGACAAATCAACTAACTTAGCGTCTTCTGTTTGTTGAACCTGACCCGTTACTTCCTGGATTGTTCCTACTACGGCTGTTGCTACATCCGATGCTGTGTTCGTAATTGCTGCAACTACGTTGCCTGTGATTTCCTCTAAATCTGCAAAGAGGGGGTTCTTTAAGCTAGAAATACCTGCCAACTGCATTCTCTTTTGGTCGGTAAGTGGGTTTTGCTTGCTGTCTTGAATGCTGGCTAGATACTTTGTTGTATCTGTATAGCTAAGCGTTTTTACTTTGATGTTGGAGGCTTGTTTGGGAAGCTTTAAGAAATACTTGTTGTTGGTGATATCTTGCTTGTTTACGACGGCTACCCACTTTACAGACTGGCCAGCAATAATGGGACCGGCGGGGTAGATTTGAGCGGTTTGGAGAACCTCTTTATTAAATGTTTTTGAGTTTTTTGGGTTAATTAAATTAAGTCCCAAAAATAGTAGACACAACGTTAAACCAAAAACAGCCACTCCTTGCAGTGCAAGAAATGGACTATATGATAAAGAAAACTTTCTTTTTTCAATAATAAAATTGTGTTTTTCTGCTTTATTATTTAACTTTTGAATCACCCCTCCAAAAAATTTAATAATCTTCCCTTCTGTGCGAATAGCAAAACGAGAAAAACTATTTGGGGCAAGACCCAAAACGACTACACTAGCCTTTTTAGATTTTTTAGAAACAAATCTGGATAGGCCAACCCACACCTTAAAATTAAGAATCTTTTCGGAGATCTTACGGTCCCAATATCTTGCAAAATATTTGTATAAATTTTCTACCGGCTTAGATAGTTTATTTTTTACCAAAACTAAAAACGTTGGTTTCGACTTAACCGAAAATCCTTCCCTACTTTTTTCCTTTTTGGAGGTATTTTTTTCTATATTATCCATTTCTAGAAAATCTTATTTTATTATACCAAAAAATAAGAATTAAAAAAAATAACGATCATGTGTATAACTTTTAATAAAATTAAAGTAAAAAGCCTTCTATTTTTTTCAGTAATTTTTCCTTACCTTCATTTGTTTTTGCCGAATATTCCAAAACCTCTATCCCTTGCGCTTCTTTAGTAATTGCCAAAAGATTTTCTGCTCTTTTTGTTTTAGCCACCTTATCAACCTTATTTGCAACAATAACAATGTGATGGTTATTTTGTTTAACAACCTTAATCATCTCCCAGTCCAGTTTAGTTAAACCAACATTAGCGTCAATAATCAGAAAAACGGCTTTTGGTCTGACGTTAGAAAACTCTAAATACCAGAGAATTCTTTTAACCATTCTGTTGCGGTCAGTAATTGAACGCTTGGCAAATCCATATCCTGGAAAATCTGCAAAGTAAAAAGAATCATTAATACGGAAAAAATTTGCTTCAATTGTTTGTCCGGGCATTTTACTCGACCTTACAAGATTTTTTTTACCGGTTAAGGAGTTTACCACGCTAGACTTACCGGAATTTGAGCGACCCAAAAAAGCAACGTGTGGTAATTCATCTTCCGTACTATAATCGCCCCCAATAATTCCTCTGGCAAATTCTGCTTTAAATATTTCCATATTTTTATCTTACCTTTTCTAAACTAAAAAAGCACGACTAAATTTGTGCTTTTATACTGGCTGGTCGGCTCAGTTGTGAACCTGAATCCCTAAGGACAGGTATAGCGCTCTGGCCCGTTCACAAATGAGGTGTCTCAGTAGAGTTTTACGACAATAATTTTTTTATTTTTTTAACTTCTACAACAATTGCGCTAATAACCTTGTAGCTCTCATTTTCTGGCAAGCTTTTAGCATATTCAAACCACTTCCCCTCAGTATAATTTTTTGCTTTTCCTATTAATTCAAAACCAACACATGCCTTTTGCCATTCTTTGTTCCATATAACTAAAGAAACATTGCTATTATATTTTAAATTTTTAATAGACTCTTTTATATGAGCGTTAGATATTACTATTTTATCTTCAACAACTTTAGCATCGGCTACTGCAATATTATGTGGCTTACCGTTTTTCCCAACAGTTGCAAAGCCAATTGCATTAGATTCTATAAATTTTTGAAGTCCCACTGAAATCATATATCTTTAAAAATATCTTTTATGATTAAATATTAAAGCTTTTTTAATAATTCTTTATTTCCAGCAATAAGTGCTTCTTTTTTAGCCCGAGTCCAACCTTTTATTTGTTTCTCTCTTCTCATAGACTCTAACCGAGAATCATAACTTTCTTGGTATACTAACTCAAATTTTTCGTGTTCTTTTGAAAACTTAGATGATTTTGTCCCCTTACTAGCGTGTTCTTTCAGTCTTTGCTCTAGGTTATTTGTTTGACCGATATAGAGACTGTTATCCGAGAAACGAATGATATAAATTGAGTACATGGTATTTTTCCTTCGACTCAGATCTGTTGCTCTTCGCTCAGGACATTCGCCGCGCTCTATTTTACTATGGCTATAGCCATGAGCGAGCAAGGCGAGTCGAATGGCTGCGGGACTTGGACTCGAACCAAGATACCATCCTCCAGAGGGATGTGTCCTACCATTAGACGATCCCGCAAAATTATAACTCTAGGTGTCTTTTGACGACTATTAGGGCGGAAATTGCTCCTGCTCCTGCTCCAAAACCTAACTGTATTAATACAAAAATCCACCAATTAGTCAAGAAGTAAGAGAATAAACTAAATCCTGGCAAAACAACCGCTATTTTTGCAGACAAAAAATACGCCGCTAAGCCCGATAATAGAAAACAAATCAAGAAAGCAAAAGCACCATAAATCATTCCCTGTATAATAAATGGCCCCCTAACAAACCAGTTGCTTGCCCCCACTATCCTCATTGTTGAAATCTCATCTTTTGAATTTTCTATGCCAAGTTTAATTGTATTAAAGACAACAAGTATGGCTACAAGAGCTAAAACGGCGCTAAAAATAATTCCAAATAAAGTTACGTTAGAAACGATAGAATAAACCTTTTCAATGGTGTCTTTTTTCTGTGAAAAATCTACCTTGTCAATCATCCCGCTAAAGTCAGATGTTTGTAAAATGTTTGAAATTTCTTCAAACTGTACCGCGTCTCCATTAGTTGTTATGTTTAATGATGGTAAAAACGGATTGCTTCCCACCTCTTCAAGAGCCTTTGTTAAAATTGGATTGTCTTTGTGCTTTTCGTTAAAAGAAGTTAGGGCTTGATCTTTTGAGACATAATCGACTCCTTTCACGGCTGGCACTGTTTCTAAAATTTGAGTTTTTACATTTAAAATATCTTCTTCTGAAGTTCCATCTTTAAAGTAGGCTGTAATATCTATTTTATCTTGAATTTGAGCGGTCAAATATCCTGCCATTCCTTGAAAAAAGAAAAGCCCCGTTAACATTAATATAGTAACAGTTAAAACAAAAATTGCAGCAACCGATATGCCCTTATTTCTATAAAAATCACTAACAGCGAAGTTTAAAATTCTTTTGAAATTTGTAAGCATAACTTTTGTTTTTACTTTTTTATATGATAAATCGCCCGTCCGCTTCGTCTCTTATTATCTTTCCATTTTCTAAGGTGATAACCCTTTTACCTAATTTATTTATAATTTCTCTATCATGGGTTGCCAGAATAACTGTTTTACCTGCCCGGTTAACTTTTTGCAAAAGAGAAATTACCTCATATGTATTATAAGGATCTAGATTCCCCGTTGGTTCGTCAGCAATGATAACATCCGGGTGATTTACAAGCGCCCTAGCTACAGCCAGTCTCTGTTGCTCTCCCCCAGACAATTCGTCGGGAAAATTATTAACTTTTTCCATAAGACCAATAATTCCCAAAACCCTCGGCACTTCCCTTTCAATCTCGTCATTTTCCCTTCCTTCAACCTGCATAATATATGCAACATTTTCATAAACTGTTTTTTTAGGAAGCAATCTGTAGTCTTGATAAACTCCTCCTATTTTTTTTCTTATTTCCTGAATTGCCGAGGATTCAGCGTTGTTCAAGTTTACTCCGTCAAAATAAACCTCTCCGGAACTTGGCGCCTCTAAACCCAAAATCAAGCGCACTAGCGTGGTTTTACCCGCCCCAGATTTACCTACAATAGAAACAAATTCACCTTCCTTTATCTCAAGAGTAACGTCTTCTAGGACAACGGTACCGTCCGGATAACTTTTTGTTACATTATTAAATTTAATCATTTTTCTTTAGTTTTAGTTCGGCCTCTATAAAGTCGTCTAACTCCCCGTCTAATACTCCCTCTGTGTCTGATGTTTCATATTGCGTTCTTAAATCTTTTACCATTTTATACGGGTGTAAAACATAAGACCTTATCTGATTTCCCCACGAAGCAGAAATGGAATCGCCCTTTATTTCCTTTAATTTTTTTGCGTGTGCATCATCTTTTAATTGATATAATTTTGCCCGCAAAATTTTCATCGCGTTTTCTTTATTTTTACCCTGCAGTCTTTCTGTTTGAGAAGCCACAACTAAACCTGTTGGGATATGGGTTATTCTAATCGCTGATTCTGTTTTATTCACATATTGTCCGCCGGGTCCTGAAGCTTTATATGTATCAACCTTTAAATCGTCTGGCTTTATATCAATTTCGGCGTCATCATTTTTTAACTCCGGTAAAACGTTTACCAAAGCAAATGATGTTTGTCTAAGCTTTTGCGCATTAAAAGGAGAAATTCTGACTAATCTGTGTACTCCAGATTCTTTTTTTAAAAATCCGTAAGCATAATTCCCGCTTATTTCTACCGTTACAGATTTTGTTCCAATCCTGCCCTCCGGGCCTCCCGCGTCTCCAAATGCTTGATGTAAAACTACAGCTTTAAATCCTTTTGAAACACAATATTTTTCATACATTCTTAAAAGCATTGTCGCCCAATCTTGAGAGTCTTGCCCGCCAGCTCCGGAAAATATTTCCAGTATTGCATTATTTTTGTCGTATTTACCGGATAAAAATGTCTTAAATTCTTGCTTATCTATAAGCTCTGATAAAATTTTAAGCTTATCACCAATCTCATTTTTTAAATTGCCGTCTTGGTTCAAAATTTTTAATTCCTGCAATTCATTTTCTATTTTTCTAATTCCTTCTGTCTCTTCTTTTATTCCCGATATTTCCTGCTGAACCTTAGCCGCTCCATCGGTATCTTTCCAAAAATCCGGAGCCAAAGATTCTCTTTCTAATTCCTTTAATTTTTTTTCTTTTTCCTCTATGTCAAAGACAGTCCATTAAATGACAGACTCTCTCTTCTAAACCTTCTATTGAAATAGTTTCTATCATCAGCGGATTTATATTTTTCTTTATACTATCAAATTTTTAAACAAAAAAAAAGAGGCGACCCGATAAGCCTCCATTACATAGGAGGGACGGGTCGCCCTTGTCCCGACGAAAACTCGTAGTAAACCGTACTCCGTCCCGGGACATCGGCACATAGTCCTACCGTTTCCGGTTCACTCCTTGGTTTACTCTCGGCTACCAAGGTATACCAACTGCCCGAGA
>Ga0268280_1002545_pt1 | contig 10379 bp, 8 predicted proteins | sample saktaG_9_FD_190139 | JGI IMG/M metagenome (GOLD analysis project Ga0268280, IMG submission 190139) | Saline water microbial communities from Sakinaw Lake, British Columbia, Canada - sak_2011_5_24_40m | ecosystem: Environmental > Aquatic > Non-marine Saline and Alkaline > Saline ...
AGCCCGGGCGAGCCAAACTCCCCGGGCTTTCTGTTTTTGCGGCAATCCTCTTAACTTGAAACTTGTAACCAGAAACTCGAAACTGTTGTTCTAGTAATTCACCTTGTCGATCCCCTTGAGGCCCAGGATCTTCCTGGCCTCATCCGGCGTGGCCGGCTCGATGCCGAGATCCTTCGCGATGCGGACCATCTTCGCCACCTGCTCGGCGTTGCTCTTCGCCATCTTTCCCTTGTCAAGGTAGAGGTTGTCCTCGAGGCCCACCCGGCAGTTGCCGCCCATGATCAGAGACTGGGTGCAGATGGGGAATTGTGCCCGGCCCGCCACGCAGACGGAATACTCAAAATCGCCGATGAGTTTTTTAGCCTGATCGACGAGAAACATGAGATTTTCCGGGGAGGCGGGGATACCCCCGAGGATGCCCATGACGAATTGAATGTAGACAGGCTTCTTGATGTAGCCGGCCTGGATCAGGAAGGCCACATTGTTCACCATGCCCGTGTCGTAGATCTCGAACTCGGGCTTCGTCTCGTTCTTGTTGAAGACCTCGCAGTATTCCCTGAGGGTCTTGAAGGTGTTGGGGAAGATGAAGTCTTCCGTCATGGCGAGCATCATCTTCTCCCATTCATGCTTCCATTCCTTGTAGCGCGTCAGCATCGGGAAAAGGCCCCAGTTCATGGAGCCGGCGTTGCATGAGGCCAGTTCCGGCCGGTAGGCCGTCACCGGAGCCACGCGCTGCTCCAGCGTCATCCCCATGCCTCCCCCGGTGGTGATGCAGATGACCACAGGGCATCGGCTCTTGATGCTGGTGATGATTTCCTTCATCAGGTTAATGTCCGGCGAGGGGAGCCCGTTATCGGGATTCCGGCCGTGGACATGGACGACCCCCGCACCGGCCTCGTAGGCGCGTACCGCCTCATCGGCGATCTGCTTCGGGGTGATGGGGAGATAGTCCGACATGGTCGGCGTGTGAATGCTCCCCGTGATGGCCGCGGTTATGACAGCTTTCTCTTTCATGATTTAAACTCCTTTTCTTGAATTATTTTAGCCGAAGGACCTGTGAAAATCGGGTTTCCCCCTCCCCGTAAGGAGGGAGGGGACAGGAAGGGGAAAACCCTCACAGCATCCCTTGCCGGTTCCTGAATCCTTCGTCTGTCCATAACCTTCGAGAGAGAGGAGGATCAAGATGGAATCAAGGGATGTCTGATTTTTCACGGACCTCCGGTGGTTCTCCTTTATTTCTCCGGCAGATCGGGGAGTTTAAACATGGACAGGTTATCGAAGACGGCTTTCATCCTGCCCGTCTCGATTCCCTTGACGATCTCCACGACCTTGTCGTTGATCGGTGTGGCTATGCCAACCTTCTTTCCGCATTCGGAAACGACACCGTTGATGGCGTCTATTTCCGTTTTCAGACCTTTTTCGATATCCTGCAGCATGCTGGCCTTCAGGAGCTTGTGGGGCCCGAAAACGGCCCGATAGATGCCGAATTTCTGCGCCATCTCCGCTTTGGTCTTGAAGGCAAGGATCCGCAGGTCGGCCCCCTGGATCTTTTCCAGGGTCACGCCGAGCCGTGCGGCGACCTGGATCGTCTCGTCACCGATGAAGGCGGCGCAGGCCAGGGCCTTGTCGCTGTCGAGAATGTCTCCGAAGGTGCATCCCAGACTCGCGGACATGCCGCTCAGGGTCGCGTTGATCAGAAGCTTGGCCCAGCGGATGCCGGCCAGGTTTGTCGTGATCTCGGTGGGGCAGATTTTTCCCAGGACCCCCGCTACTTTTTTAATCCTTTCCGTCACGGAACCGTCCAGCTCGCCTAGGTCGAGAGTCATTTTGCCGGGATCCGAGGTCAGTTCGGAGACGCCGGGTCCGATCCAGGTGGCGCCCCAGCCGACTGCGCATCCTATGACCTTTTCTCGGCCCACGAATCGTGCCACTTCCTCTTCCGGCACGCCGTTCTGCATGGTGCAGACGATGCTGTCCTTGTGGAGGTGGGGGAGGAGGGCCTTCAGAGCCGATTCATTGTATGTCTGCTTGACCAGGTATAGGACGAGGTCATAGCCCCCTGTCATCTGATCCGGAGTGATGGCCTTCACCGGCACAGTTACATTCGTCAGGCCGGTCACGGTTGCCCCGTTCTTGTTCAGGGCGTCCACATGCGCCTTGTTCGCATCCACCAACAAGACTTCTCCGCCGTTTTTCGTGATGAGGGCCCCGGCGATGGTGCCCAGGGACCCCGCACCCAATATGATTGTTTTCATGGTTAAAACCTCACTTTCGTTTTACAGCTTTTTCAAAAACTTCAGCAGTTCGATGAGCCCGTCATCGCGCCACCTGACAATTTCTTCGTTGGTCCGTCCCGTGTCCGGGGAACGGTTGGTCATTTCCTGGTTCACGCCCTCCTGGGCCTTTGCGAGCCAGCCCTCGGGCCACTTTTTCCAGTCTGCCATGTCGGCCCACCAGGCCTCGACCGTCGTTCCGATGTGGGTCATGATGCCCGTGAGCCCGTGAGGGCCGCCGCCAAGGTGGTAGATGAGATTGGGGCCCATGAGGGCGTAGCGGAGGCCGGGCCCGTAATTGACGGCCTTGTCCACATCCTCCACGGAGCAGACGCCCCGCATCACGAGATCGACAGCCTCGCGGTAGAGGGCGACAGAGAGCCTGTTGGCGATGAATCCCTTGGCTTCCTTTCGGAGGACGACGGGCTCCTTGCCCAGGGATTTGTAGAAGTCATAGGTTTTTCTCACCGTATCCTCGCTCGTCTTTTTCCCCTTGGCGATTTCGACAAGCGGAATGAGGTGCGGAGGGTTGTAAGGGTGTGCGCCCAGACAGCGTTCGGGGTGCTTTGAATCTTTCGCGATCTTCGTGATCAGGAGCCCCGAGGTGCTGCTGGCGAAGACGGCATCTTTCGACGCGTATTTGTCCACTTCTTTGAGGAGGGCCTGCTTCGTTTCATATTTTTCCAGGGCGCACTCCTGAATGAACTGAACGTCCTTCAATGCCTCCGCGAGGTCGGTCGTGTATCTGGCAAGACCTAGGGCGACATTCATTTTGTCCGCCTTGAGGATGCCCCTGCTCACGAGATATTCCAGGTTTCCCCGGATGCGGGCGCGGGCTGTTTTCAGGGCCTCTTCGTTTATGTCATAGACGTGGACAGGCAGGCCCTTCCAGAGGAAATTCGTCGCCCAACTCGATCCGATCATGCCGCCTCCCAGGATGGCCGCTTTTTTGATGTTTGATGCTTTCATGATACGTTCTCCTCGTCTCGAGCTGTTTAGTAGATCAAAATTCCCAGGGGGATCACGATGAGCAGGGTAGCCACTGTCGCCATGATATGCGCCCAGAAGATGTGTTTGTAGGAATTGACGTGCGTCAGGCCCGCGATGGCAAGGAACGTGATAACGACGCCGTTATGCGGCATGGCGTCGAAGCACCCCGCAGACATGGTCGCAACCCGGTGGACCAGTTCCGGGCTCAGTCCGAGAGCCAGGTACTTGGGAACCAGAGTCTCCAGGATGATTCCGAGACCGCCGGAAGCCGAACCGGTAATCGCGGCCATGATGTTCGTGGCGATGGACAGAGAAACAATGGGATTCATGGGAAGAGTCAGCATCCAGGCGCTGACAATCTTGAACCCGGTGGTTGCCGCGACGGCCATGCCGTAGCCCACGTCCGCGCAGGTGTTGATGATCGGAATAACCGTATTGACGGCGCCCTTGTTGAGGGTGTCCAGTATGTTGCTCAGCTTTGCCCAGAAAAGCACGATGCAGGCAACAGAACCGGCAGCCAGCGCTACGACGGCGTCAAGCTTGAGCGCGTTCAGCAGAACGATGACGACAACCATGGGAATGATGCTGAGCCAGATATTGGGAAGCTTTTCCATGACCACGTCCCCGGTGCTGATCATGCCGACACCGGCGGGAGCCTGATAAACCTCGCCTTTTGCCTTGATCCTGTTCAAAGCGTATTTCGTATAGAGGTAGGTGAAAAAGAGAACAAGAACCGAAGCCACGACTCCAAGCAGAGGGGCGGCCATGGGGGTGGAGGCCATGTACTTCGTGGGCATGATGTTCAGGATCTGGGGAGAGCCTGGCATCATGGTCATGGTCACTGAACCGATCCCGATGGCAAAAGAAATCGCGAAGAGGTGCCAGGGGATGTTCACTTCCTTGAACATGGGGCGACAGACGGGTATCAGGGCGAAAACGACCACGAACAGGCTCACGCCGCCGTACGTCAGGGCCATGCCGATGACGCCACCGGCCCAGATGACGGCCATGGGGTTGCTGCGTCCGATGATCTTCAGGATTCCCTCGGCGATGGACCGGGCGGCACCGCTGTCCTCCATGAACTTGCCGAAGATTGAACCCATGAGAAAGAGAAGGTAAAATTTTGCCGCATAGTTGATGAACCCCTTCATGTAGGGGCCTGAAAGAGTTTGCATGATGTCCATGCTGGAAAATACGGCGACAAGAACAGCCGCCAGAGGCGCGATCACGATGATATGCCAGCCGCGAAGCGCCAGAACGATGATGAACGCGAGGGATACAAGGATCCCGATGATGCTCCAATCCATTTTCTTATCTCCTTTCATTTTTATTGTTCAGAAATTTCTTCCTGCACGGTTACGCTAATACGATGTATGGGGAAAGGAAACAATGGGGGGAGCACCCTATTTAGGAGGGGGAAAACCCTACTTTAACAGGCTGTTGAAAAACGCTCATCTGCTGTGTTGCGCTGCGCCCCTCGTCATTCAACGTACGTACAAGTACGCCTCATTCCTCGGGTCTTGCGCGCCTTGCATCTGCACGTTTTTGAACAGCCTGATGAAAAGTGTGTTTTTCAACAACCTTTTAAAGATCGAAGATGAGAAGATGAAGAAAGGGTTCGAGGGTTCAAGGATTCAAGTGTTCCGCCAGAGGCGGACTTTCAGCAAGGAAGAGGGCACCATAAAATTCCCTCCCCTGGCGGGAGGGAACACAAGGGAGGGGGGCATGAAAAGAGCTGAAAGATTGGGTAGGGGAGCGTTCACGCTCCTGCAAAAGGGAGACTGAAGCCTCCCTAAGTGTCATTTCTTTTCAAACAGTTTTAAATATTTTCCGTAGCCTTCTTTTTCCATGTCTTCTCTGGGGATGAATTTCAATGATGCCGAGTTCATGCAGTAGCGGAGCCCTGTAGGCCCGGGACCGTCGGTGAAGACATGTCCGAGGTGGGAGTCTCCGTATTTGCTCCGGACCTCCGTTCGCTGCATGAAATGGATGCGATCCTCCTTTTCCACGATGCGGCCCGTTTCGATGGGCTTCGTGAAGCTGGGCCATCCCGTTCCGGAATCGAATTTATCCAGCGAACTGAAAAGCGGCTCACCGGAAACGACATCGACGTATATGCCTTCTCTCTTGTTGTTCCAATATTCATTTTTAAAGGATGGTTCGGTGCCGCATTGCTGGGTCACGTTGTACTGCATGGGCGTAAGTGTTTCCTGCAGTTTCTTGTCATCAGGCTTTGCGTAGGGTTTGACCGGAGCCGGCCGGACCCCGCACTGACTGCCTCCCCACGCGTTCTTCAGGAACCGGTCGCGGCCCGATCCCTGCCGGTAGTAATTGTAACGAAAAGGATTTTTCCTGTCGTAACCCTGATGATAATCCTCCGCGTTATAGAATTTATTGAATTTCAAGATTTCCGTGACGATCGGTTTCGTGAACCTTCCTGATTCTGCCAGTTCCCCCCGGGACTTTTCCGCGAGTTTTTTCTGTTCCTCATCATGATAAAATATCGCGCTTCTGTATTGAGACCCCCGATCCGCAAACTGTCCTCCCGGATCCGTGGGATCGATATGTCTCCAGAACGTGTCGAGAAGCTGCTCGTAGGTCACTTTTGTAGGGTCATAGAAAATCTGAACGGCTTCAACGTGGCCTGTTTTTCCTGAGGAAACCTGTTCATAAGATGGGTTCTCTCTGAAACCGCCCGTATACCCGGACGTGACCTTCACAACACCGGGTATTTTTTCAAAATCGGCTTGTGAGCACCAGAAACAACCTCCTGCAAAGGTGGCTGTCCGGATCATTTTATTTTTCTCTGTCATGTTGTTTTTCACCTCCTGCTGGTTGCCGGCAGAACTCTGACATCCGAAGATAAAACCTAGAAACAGGATGCATAGTACAAACGTGTTTTTCATGATGGCCCTTGATTGATTTTCCTGATGAACTTCCAATGTCCATAAATTAAAGATGAATTATGAATTGTCAAATCGACCCCTGTCCCGGTCGAACTAAAAACATCTTGACACAAATGGTTCCATATGTAGAAATATAACTAGATGGAACATCTTCACCATAAGAGAAGGGAATATTGCAAAGGGTCCAGAATATGTTCTGGAGGGGATTCACAGCCTGGTCGGGCCGCCAGCTAAACGACATGTTCGGCTGGCGGTTTTTTTATTTCGACAGATTCAGTTGTTTCAATCAGGCATGATTCTGAGGTGAATTCCGGAGAGAAGAAAGGAGGTCAGCCATGGGATTCTTTGACAAGATATTTGGCGGAAAAGCGGGTGGTTCCGAGGAGGCGATGAAAGGATGGATCACCTATGAGGGGATCGACAAGGGGTTTCTGTTTTCTTATCCGCCTGAGTGGATCGTTGAAGAAACAGATCAGGGGATCGAAATTTATCCTCCCGACGCTCCCCGAGTGATGGATCCAGTCATGGAAAGAGATGCGGCCGATCCCCGAGTGACCGTCAAAACGGGCGATCTAGCCGATCCCAAGCAGAACATCTTGAAGGATCTCATCCGATCGCGGTCGGGCGAGTATAAGGGGTATAAATTCGTCAAGCACCATTCCAACAGCATTCCAAAAGCGGTCCACGGTGTCATTTATGAATTTCAATACGGCTCGCAGGACCGTCCATTCAGAGCTTTATCGGCCCTTGTCCAGTCGAAAGACCTATTTATCGATTTGACGGCATTCGGAACGGTTCAGAGTTTTGATCGGAACCGAAACGTGATCGAGGGCATTGTTTTCAATTTTCGGGTATTATGATCGGTGCGAAACAGCGTTCATCGCTCCCCGACGGGCATTCATTCAGCGCGATGCTGAAAGAATGCATTATTTTATTGTCGGGCGGAGAGAAAAACGTGTAATATGCCTCCGGTAAAGAGAATCCATCAACAGTCTCAGCAGGATTATTTTGCTATGACGAGAGTGATAAGGCGAAAGAGCGTGAAAATCCTGTTGTCCATCATGTTGATAATGCTCTTGGTCCTGCCCATGAGTCACGCGGCCGATCCGCCGGCTATAACTCATCCATCCGGGGATTCAAAAATCCGGATGGCCGTTCTCTATTTTGACAACGAGTCCATCACAGACAGAAAAGCTCTGGACCCTTTCAGGAAAGGCATTGCCGACACCCTCATAAGCGCTTTGAACCGCACGGGAAAGTTCCAGATCGTGGAACGGACCCGGATGGAGTCCATGATTTCAGAATTGAAATTGAGTCAGTCGGGAATGGTTGACGCATCGACGGCACAGCGGCTCGGAAAGCTCCTGGGCGCTCAGATGCTGCTCATGGGAAGCTTCACGGCCATTGGAGAGATGATTCGAATCGATGCCCGGATCGTGCAGGCGGAAACCGGTCTTGTCTTGAAGGCGGAGGAAGTGACCGGCGAGACGTCTGATTTCATGGCCCTGGAGGAAGCGCTGGTCCTGAAAATCGCCGAGGACCTTGACGCGAAAATGACGGCAGAAGAAAAGGCCCGTCTTTACAGCGGAGAGAAGATTCCCTTTCCCGCCCTTATGGAATACTCAAAAGGTCTGGGATACATGGATTCCGAGCAATACGCAGAGGCCGCCCGGGCATTTGAAAAGTCCCTGGCGCTGGCTCCCGGTTACCGGGAAGCCGGGGAAAAACTTCAAGAGGTGTACCGGAAGGCGGGCGGGCAATACGCTTTGAAATCAGAACAAAAGCCCGACAGTTACAGGGTCGCCGTTTTCCCCCTCGAAGACCTCAGTCCGGGCGAGAACTCAAGGAACATGGGAGAAGACATTGCGGCGGGCGTCACGGATGCCCTGACAAAGGTGAAAAATGTCCAGGTGATTGAGAGAGTCCAATTAGAGAAGCTCATCAGAGAAGCTGTTTTGAAAAGGGCCGATCCTTCCTATCAGAACGCGGCGCTCCGGGCGGGGAAACTGCTGGGGGCCAATTGCCTGGTGATCGGTTCCATTCAAGCTTTTCGTGATCGGATCAGTGTCAATTTGAGAGTTGTCAGAACGGAAACGGGGGAGATTCTCTCAACGGCGAAAGTTTCGGGGAGATCTGCGGATTTCCCTGCCATCAAAAAATATCTGGTTCAGCAGATGCTCTCCGGTTTTAAAAACCCTTGAACCCTTTTGTTACTCTGGCAACAGTATTCGTCAAAACCGTCATTCCCGCGAAAGCGGGAATCCAGAATTGCCTGGATGCCGGATCAAGTCCGGCATGACATTTGATATGTTTAATTGCCGGAGTAATAATAGCAAGTCCTGTCTCGGTATTATTATCTCGTTCCCTGAAAAATGCCGGTCACAGTGGCATTCACATTGGTTTCCTTCATCATCCACTGTCCCCCGATGGCCTGAGCGGAGTTTCCATAGACGGAGCCACTCGCTGATTTATCGGCTGGAACAGTAACGGCAACATTATCCACCTTCCAAGATGATGGAATGCCCGTGTTAATATTGAAAAGGCTTGTTCCTCCCGAAAATGTTCCTGAAGCTCCCGAGATGACCGCGGAATGCCCTCCGCCGGCAACGTCAATGTTGAAGTTCGACAGGGTTCCGGCTCCAAAATTGACCGAACTGCTGAAGGTCCCCGACATGTTTGCTGTGACGGATATTAAGTCACTCTTCGTATAGGTCGCGTATGCCGTACCCGAATAAGTCCCGGAAATATTCTGAGCTGCCAGGGAAGACATGTCGGCGTCCGATGTCCGGTCCCCCCAGACATAATAATTTCTGGTGTCAAAATAATAATTACTAAGAATGCCATAAGGCATAAGAGTTGGTTGTGTCCAGTATCCCCACTCCGTGTACGCGTTGTATCCAAGCTCGACGCGGGTGATGGGGGCCGGCAACCCTGAAGTAATATCGCAATATACGTCTTCCCACACTTGCAGTTGAGTGAGGGTTGGCGAAGAGCCCGGGAGGCCCTGGATGGTCATCGTCGGACTGGTTGACTTGATATAGTCCGTATCAAAGCTCGCGATAGAATCCGTTTCATAAACCGGATAATAAAAGTAGCCGCCCGTGACCTGTGTGAGCTGTCCGGATGTAAAACCCTCATGGTTCACGGGCCGGGTTTGCGTGCTGGCGGATTGGGTATTCTGATCCTGGGTGACGGAACTGGAATCCGGTGCTGGTGCTGGTGTATTCGTTCCCGCCGCGAGCATCACGGGACTGACTACATCGCCGACCCCGGTAAGAGATGCCGTGAGGGTGGGTCCTCCGTCACCGCCCGTCTTCCCCGTTTGTATCGAGTCCAGGGCCGCCGCCGCGACAATGGCCGCCTTTATTCTCCCCGCATCTGATGCCGCGTCAGCCTTCGTCGGCATGGATCTGACGATTTCGGCCAGAGGACTCTGCGGGTCGGCCGCCGCGCACAGACCGTACAGGCGGTTGGCCTCATCCCAGTCGCCCCGGTCTTCGGCAGCCAGGGCTGCCCCGTAGTTCTTGATGGCTTCGAAAGACCGGGTCGCGTACTTCCCGACGAGGTTCTCCTCCTCTCTGGAAAGCCTGATCCCCATGTTTTTCAATATCCCGAAAGTGATGGTTTTCTGGATCTTGAAGAATTCGTTCAGACGTCCCTGGGCGTCCTGATCCCCGATGTCCTTTCCCGTGGAAACGCTTCTCAGCATCCTGATCACGCGCACGTCATCCTTGTCAACACTCGTCATGCTGCCGGTGACGATCTTTCCGGCTCCCAGCATGCGTCCCAGGCGGGGTGCCGTCTTTTCATCAACGATGCCGCTGGCTCCGAACTGGAGTTCGTCCATGAGCTTCTGGAGCTTGAGCCGCTCCACGACCCTGACGGATTTGACCTTGGTGAGGTCCGTGATGATCATGGCGGCAAGGGCCTTTCTCAAGGGCTTGGCCTCTTCCGACATCCCCTGGTCTCCAAAGCCGGTCACGGCCAGAACGTTCTCATCTATCGAAGTGGGCTGGAGGGCCTCTTCCTGCCGGGCAGCTGTCTTGGCCCATTTTGCCGCGTCTATGTGCAGAAGGACTGTCGTTTGCTTCTTGAGGCGCGAGGCCATCCAGCTGTTCGGGTATTTTTTTATATAAGCCTGCCAGGTGCTTACGGCCTTGCCGTTCTCTCCCGTCATCATGTAGGCGAGCCCCAGATTGGGAGCGGCCCT
>Ga0268280_1002546_pt1 | contig 10378 bp, 8 predicted proteins | sample saktaG_9_FD_190139 | JGI IMG/M metagenome (GOLD analysis project Ga0268280, IMG submission 190139) | Saline water microbial communities from Sakinaw Lake, British Columbia, Canada - sak_2011_5_24_40m | ecosystem: Environmental > Aquatic > Non-marine Saline and Alkaline > Saline ...
CCCAGGCCGCGTCATGGATCGTCGCCCTCATCACGCTCGTCGCCATCCTCTTCCTGACGGTCATTCTGAAGAAGGGCGTCCTCAGTCAGCTGCCGCTGTTGCTTGGCATCGGCATCGGCTACGTCGTCGCCATCGTCGCGACTTACGTCTTCGGCGCCGGCCTCATCGACTTTTCCGGCGTCTTCGCTCAAGCGGTCATCACCGTTCCGCATTTCACGCTGCCGATTCCTTCCTGGACGGCGGTGTTCGCGATCATGCCGATCGCCCTCGCCACGATTCCGGAATCGACCGCCCATCTGTATCAGCTGGATCTCTATGTGAACAACCTGGCACGGGAAAAAGGCGCAAAGCCCTATCCGATCGCGGATAAGCTTGGCATCAACCTGATCGGCGATGGCGTCGGCGACATGGTATCCGCCCTCGTCGGCGGTCCCGCCGGCACCAATTACGGAGAAAACATCTCGACGATGGCGATCACGAAGAACTTCTCGATCTGGGTTCTCGGCGCCGCTGCCATCATCACGATGATCCTCTCGTTCTTCACGCCGCTCGCCAACCTGATTTCGACGATTCCGTCGGCTGTCATGGGCGGGGCTTCGGTCTACCTGTTCGGCGTCATCGGCGCCCAGGGCATCGCGATCATGATCGAAAAGAAAGTGAACCTCTTCAGCGCCAAGAACCTGGGCATCATCGCCGTCATTCTCGTCATCGGCATCGGCGGCGCCTATGGCTTCCCGAACGGTTCCATCGAGATTTTCGGCGCCCACCTCCCGGCCATCGCCACGGCATCGATCGTCGGCATTCTTCTCAACATCCTGTTGTCGCTCGCCGAGAAAATCGGCACGAAGCCGGTCAAGAAAACGGAATAAACCGACAATTGCAATGAAAACGTCCTTTCATGCCCACGATTTTCCCAAAGGGTGGTGCAAAAAAGGGCGTTTTGTGTTTATAATATTCAATAGACACGCATGCAAATCTACGTTCGGGGGAACCGCCATGGGGAAAGAATCGTTCATCAAGCATTTTTATGAATACCGAGAATGGGATTATGCCAAGAACGTGCTGATCATCCCCAACGATACGATGGGACCCGTCGATCCGGTCGCGCTCTGGCGCGCCGACGACCGCATCGTCATCGATGTCCTGCCGGCGTTGCAGGAACGGGCGATCAAGGCGAACATCACGCCGGAACTGTCCGACCGTGAAATCGCCAAACGATTACTTGGGAACGAACGCTTCGCGCTCTATCGGGGCGTCATCACCTACACGGAAGTGCCGGTCAACCAGCCGCCCTGCTGTGAAAAAGGCAGCCTGCGCCTATTGACGCGCAAGGACAAGAAGGCGTTGGAAAAGATGAAGATGACGTGTTCCGAACCGGAACTGGCCCACGGACAGGTTGCGATCGACGACGATCTCGTCGTCGGCGTCTTCCACGAAGACGAACTGGTCGGGGCGGCGTCGCTCTGGTTCTGGGGCGATCACATCGCCGATATCGGCGTCATCACCGGACCGAAGTACCGTTCCAACGGCGTCGCCTCGGTGGCGATCGCCGACGTCTGTAACCGCGCGCTGGCGATGGGTCGGACGCCGATCTTCCGCTGTGACGACGACAACATCGTTTCCGTCAAACTGGCGCTCGCCCTCGGGTTCGAAGTCGCAATCGTCGGGACCGACATCATCGTCGAAGAATAACCCGTAAGAAGAAAAAAATCCGCTTCGGTGAAATGATAAGATGTTGGTAGACACAAAAAAAACCCTTATGTGTACATCAACATCTTTTTCTATGCACTTTTTTTGTCATTGTATTATTGGTTTTATGAAGTTTGTTTTTTTTAGAGAATGTGTGTGATAGAGTAAAAATGAAAGAAGGAGGATATCCACAAGGGCAGACCGAAGGGCATCGCCGGCGGTGCGAACCGCTATTGGAGCAAGGAAGCGAAGCTGGCAATCATCAAACCAATCCTGGCGGGGGAAAAAAGTGGCAAACAAACGGGGCGGGAAGAAAATATCAGCGCCGGTATGATCAGCATATGGATCAAGCGGTATCGGGAAGGCGGGGAATCGGCTCTAGAAAATAAAAAGAAGCCGGGAAATCCGTTGAGCCGGTACGCAAACCGCAAGGATTTAACGGCCATAGAGAAACTAGAATACGAGAACATGAAGTTGAAGATCGAGGTTCTGCGGTTAAAAAAAGGATACACGAACGAGGAGGCGGATCAGGCGAAAGGGCGACCATCCGGAAAGAGTATGAAATCGTCGAAGCGTTGAGCAGGGAGTACGAAGCCAGTTCGTTATGCGTGGTCATGAATATCTCGCGAAGCGGATATTATCGTTGGTTTGGAAGACGGGGACAATCGAACCGATACGAAACGGGGCGGGCCTATTTGAGCAATCTTGTAATGGCGGAACACAAGCGTCATAAAACCTACGGATATCGCCATCTGGCGCGGGAGATTCGCAACATGACGGATTGGCATTTTTCGAATTGGTTGTGTCATAAGGTGTGCATGGCGTTGCAGATCCGATCGACCGCCCGCAAGTCACGCATCGTGACGAAAGGGGAAGAATCGCTTCGCTATCCCAATTTGATTCAGAATCAATGGGTCGCTGAGCGACCCTTCGAAATCGTCGTATCCGACACGACGCAGATCCATTCGCTGGGCAGAAAATACGATTTGAACCTGCACATCGATACCTACAACAACGAAATTGTGGCGTATGATCTCGCCAAGAGCGAGTTTGGCAGTTCACAACCGAACCATCTGGCCGCGTTGCGGAAGCTGCTGGTTAACAAAAGACAGCGAGGCTACGCCGATCAGGAAATGATACTCCACACTGATCAGGGCTCGGTTTACGGATCTCACGCTTTCGCTGAAGCGCATCAAAGCACTCGCATCACCCAATCGATGTCCCGGGCCGGGACTCCGACCGACAATCCGATCGCCGAGGCGTTGATCGGCTGGATCAAGGACGAATTATATAAAGACTTTGGCTTTTCGCAAGCCGAGAACCCAAGACAATTGATCCAAGATTACGTCATCTACTTCAATCATCGACGCCTGGCATACAGCCTGGGATACAAAACCCCCGTTCAGTTTAGGACCGAACAGGGGCATGCATGACCTTATCTGTTTTTTTTGTGTCTACCAACCATTGACTTATTCACTTCGGCGGATTTTTTGTTGTCTTGCGGGATCATTGTGAATTCAGGATGGGGATCGCTTCTTGGCGTGGGAAGCGAGGTAAAAAGGCAGATAGATCAGATGGTACAAGACAAAAACCAAAGCAATGAGCGCCACCAGCCACCAATCGCCGATGAAGGCGAAGGCGGTTTCGGCGCCACCCGGGGCATGCATAAGGAAGAGATGGTTCGTATCGAAGGCGCGGTTGAAGAAATAGACGGGAATCGACAGCCCGATCAGAACGGCGCCGGAGAACCAGAAGTCCTTATAGTTCATCCGGAATCCCTTGACGAGGACGAGATACAGGTTGCCAAACAGGAACATGCCGTGATTGCCGAAATAGTGGATGTAGCGGAAGTGCGGAAACTCGAACGTCAGATCAGCGATGGTAAGCGAAAGCAGGGCGCCGATGATCGCCCAAGGAAAGACGATCTTGAAGAGCGTCTTCGATTCCGTGAGCAGGGTGATGGCCGAAAGGTACATTGCCAGATGGCAAAGGCCAAACGGCAGAAGTTCCAGCGACGCGGTGCCGCGCCAGAACGTCCAGATGTAGAAGATGGTCTGCAGCGTCAACATGGCGACGGCGAGGAAGATGCGGATCACCCGGTCGCATTTCGGGCACGAACGGAGTTTCTTGCGGAAGAGAACGAGCAGGACGATCGCCAGAACCCAAAAGGCATCGCCGAGCAGGTGGGACAAGGAGAACATCTGGAACGTTTCGCGGCTTTCATCAAAAAAGAACATGCAGTTCCTCCCGTGCGTCGGCCCGGTGCGGGCGGATAAAGACGCATTTCCACTATACAACACGTTGATTGCGTTGTCAACGGCAAGCAGTCGATTCGCGGATCAAACGAAAGGGGTGGTGACATTCGCCCGTTTCATGATACAATAAAACATAGATGAATTCAACATCCCACGAAGACGATGCCAGAGGAGGAACAAAGCATGGAATACACCGAAATCATGTACGGCGACGACGCGATGGTGCACCTGATGACCCGTGATCGGGCGCTGGTACCCTATATTGAAAAATTCGGCAGGGTCAGCGCCAAACGCAATCCCGACATCTTTGCCGTCCTCGTTTCCTGCATCATCGGGCAACAGCTTTCCGGCAAGGCGGCGGCCACGATCGAAGGCCGGGTATTGGCCGTATGCGGCGGTTTTACTCCAAAGAAGATATTAGCTGCCGATGAAGCGAAAATGCGCGAAGCCGGCCTGTCAGCGATGAAATGGAACGCCATCCGGGACGCCGCAAGACGCGTCGCGGCGGGCGAAGTGGACCTAAACGACACGCACCATCTGTCCGATGAGGAATATGTCATCAAGATGATGGAATTCAAAGGTGTCGGCCGCTGGACCGCCGAGATGATCGCCATCTTCGCCGAAGGCCGTCTCGACGTCTTCAGTTTCGGCGATCTCGCCATCCAGAAGGCGGTCATGAAGGTCCATGGCTACCAGACCTATTCCAAGGAACGGTATGAACGTCTGAAGAAAGCATATTCCCCCTATGGGACCATTGCGTCGCTCTATTATTACGCCATCAACGACAGCGATCAGGGCCCCGTTACACCCTAAGGTGTTTTCCTTGATTTTCCTTGACACCGGGGGCTTGTTGATAGTAAAATTGTAGTGCTGAAGGGAAATCCGGAAAGCACGGCGGCTTGTTGGAGAAACGGTTAACTCACATGCCTTTCACGCATGCACTCACGGGTTCGAATCCCGTACAAGTCACCACCGCGGAGGCTTAGCTCAGTTGGCAGAGCACCTGGATCACAGCCAGGGGGTCGTCGGTTCAAGCCCGGCAGTCTCCACCATCGCCGAAATAGCTCAACTGGTAGAGCAACTGATTTGTAATCAGTAGGTTGCGGGTTCAAGTCCTGCTTTCGGCACCATCGCAAACAACGGATGCCCTTGGGAAACGCACGACTGGGTGCGTTTTTCTTTTCCGGGCAGAAAGCGTGTCGCATTGGCTCAGAATCTTGACAAGAAAACGGAAATGATCCTGCGGGACACCCCGATCTGGAAAGGCATGCTGTCGCTCAGCATACCCGTTTTTCTCGTCAATATCCTGAAGACGCTTCATGACGTCGTCGACGGATTCTTCCTCGGACAGGTTCCCGGCATCGATCCTTCCGACGGCATCGCCAATGCTTCCCATATGCAAAACGGCGTCGGCCTGACATGGGCACTGTTCTTCATCTTCATTTCCTTCGGCATGGGACTCTCGGTTGCCGGCAACGCCCTGATCGGCCAGTACGTCGGCCGCAAGGACGCCGCCGAAGCGAAGCGCTATGCCGGCAATACCGTGCTGATGGCGCTCGGCCTTGGCGTCCTGTTCATGGCCGCCCTCTATTTCATCGCTCCTTACGTCATGCACTGGATCGGCGCGAAAGGATCCGACTACGAATACGCCGTCCTCTATCTGCGGATCCGCAGTTTCGAACTGCCGATCCTCTTCGTCACCTATGCCTTCCAGGCGATCCGGCAGTCGACGGGGGACACGGTCACGCCGGTTCTCATTTCCGCCTTCTCGATCGTCGTCAACATCTTCCTGACCTGGTACATGGTTTCGGTCATGCAGCTCGGCGTCTTCGGCGCCGGCATGTCGACTTTGATCGCCAACTGGCTCGCCCTGCCGGTCATCATCTATTTCCTGACGCTGGCGAAGAGCGGCATCCGCCTGAGTTTCAAAAAGAAAGTGCTCGACACGAAGATCATGGCCCATCTGCTGCAGATCGCGATGCCGGCTTCCATCGGCCAGGCGCTGCAGGCACTGGGATTCGTCATTCTGAACGCTGTCATTTTGCAGTACGGTACCGAAGTCTCCACGGCCTATTATGTCGGAAACCGAATCAATGCGATCGTCATGTTCCCGGCCTCGTCGGTTTCCGCCATTCTGGCGATTTATATCGCCCAGAACGTCGGCGCGGGAAACGTGCCCCGGGCCAAGGCGTCGTTTCGCACCGGCATGATCATCTCCGTCCTTCTGATGACAGTCGGCGCCGCGCTGATCATTCCCTTCCGCGTGCCGCTGGTCCGCATCCTCAACAGCGATCCCCTGGTGCTTCCGTTCGCGGACCGATACATGCTTTTCCTCCATCTCGGACTCCCCTTCATGGGCGTGTTCCAAACGTTCCTGGCAACGTTCCAGGGCAGCGGTGAAACCCGGTTCGGCCTCTATCTGTCGATGATTCGGCTGTGGGTAATCCGCCTGCCGCTCGTCTGGATCGTCGTCAAATTCACATCGATCGGCCCGATCGGCGTCTGGTGGGCGATGCTCATTTCCAACTTCCTGATGGTCTTTGTCGGGATGTTCCTCTATTCAAAAGTCCGATATGTACCGAAAATCCGGCCGGTCATGACCGAGCCCGAGAAAATTCTGGTATAATCCATCCTGGAAGGTGAATCATTTGAAGCCATTACGTCTACCCGATTACAACAATTCCATCTGGAATGTATCGAGTTCGATCCTTGCCCACTACGGTGCGGCCACGACCGGACCGACAAACGCGATCCTCGACCAGAAACTTGCCAAAGGCCAACGGAACGTCGTTTTGATTCTCGTCGACGCCCTCGGCGATGCGATGCTGAAAAAACATCTGTCCCGCGAATTCCGGCTTGTGCTGGATAAAAAAGCGGTCATCACGTCCGTCTTTCCCTCGACGACCGTCGCCGCGACGACTTCGGTCCTGGCCGGTAAAACGCCACTGGAAACCGGCTGGCTCGGCTGGTCTCAGTATTTCCGCAAGGAAAGCCGGAGCGTCATCACCTTCACCGGCATCGACTATTACGATGATACGAAGATCGACCATCCGGTCGCCGAAGCCGTCATTCCCTACGTTACCCTCTATGATCAGATAAAGAACGCCGCACCGGATGTGACGACGACCGAAGTCTTTCCGGCGTTCCGGACGCCGGAAAACGATACCTTCGCCAAAATCTGCGACGGCGTCAGGAAAGCGTGTAAGACGCCGGGCAGGAATTTCGTCTACGCCTACTGGGAAAAAGTCGATTCACTCGCCCACGAATTCGGACCCGGATCAATCGAAGTCAACGCCATGATCCGCGACGTTGACAGCGAATACGGGAAACTATGCGACGACCTCGGCGAAGATGCCACCATCATTGTGATCGCCGATCATGGCCAGGTCGATGTCTGTCCGATCATCCTCGATGACTATCCGGATCTGATGGCGCTCTGCGAACACCTGCCGTCGATGGAGACGCGGGCTGCCGCCTTCTTCGTCAAACCGGACCAGAAGGAAACCTTCGAACGCCTCTTCAACCGCTATTTTCGCGATTACTTCGTCCTGTATCCTTCCCAGAAGCTGGTTGCGATGGGTTTCTTCGGACCGGGAAAGAAACATCCCGAGTTCGATTATTTCATCGGCGACTTCATCGCCGTCGCCATCGACCATTATTTCTTCGCGTTCCGCCGCATGCCCGTCTATTTCCGCGGACAGCACGCCGGCATCGTCGCCGAAGAGATGCTGGTACCGCTGATCATCCATTCTCATTGATCCTTTTCATGAAAAAGGCGACCCGTTAAGGTCGCCTTTGTACTTTCATTCGGTCATCAGTGCTTCGATGATGAGTTCGCCGGTGGAGATGTTCGTCGCCAGCGGAATCTTGTACACGTCGGACAGTCGGAGCAGGGCCGAGACATCCGGCTCGTGGGGCTGGGCGGTCAACGGGTCGCGGAAAAAGAAAATCAGGTCGATTTCGCCGTTGGCGATCCTTGCCCCGATTTCCTGGTCGCCGCCGAGTGGTCCGGAGCGGAAGCATTTGATCTCCAAGCCGGTGGCCTCGATGACCCGCTGACCGGTCGTTCCGGTCGCGAACAACTGATGCTTTCTCAGTACATCGACGTACTTCGTCGCAAAGTCGATCATTTCCTGTTTTTTCTTGTCGTGGGCGATCAGGGCGATCCGCATGCAAGCCACCTCCGGGTTGGGTGTTCCCTTAGGAACATTATATCATGAAACAAACATTCCTCCAAGATGGAGAACGGGGCGGTCAAGACGCTCTGGAATTGGGGTTTTTTATCTTGCAATTTAAAAATCGATTTGTTATAATGTAATAGCCGATGAAAAATCGGAATCTGGAGAGGTAGCGAAGAGGCTAAACGCGGCAGACTGTAAATCTGCTCCCTATGGGTTCGGTGGTTCGAAACCACTCCTCTCCACCACGAAACGATCAAGCGGACTGCGGTCCGCTTTTTTATTGTCGTCGCCAAAAAAAGCCCATCCGGAGATCGGACGGGCCTGATGATAAAAAAGGAAGGTTTCTATCTAGACGAAATCGGGATCGTTGATCGCTTCGTTCATCCAGAGGATCCGGGCGTCGAGCCAGGCATAGAGCAACTTCATCTGTTCCTCGTAGGTCTTGGCTTCGTAGACCTCGGTCGACGTATACCATTCGTAATTCTTGCCGATGATGTCCCAGCGTTGGAAATTGAGGTAACGTGATTTGGCGATCGCGTCGGCGGCCGGATAGATCGAAGCGATCAGTTCGGCGACCTGGATTTCATAAATTTCGTTCCAGCGCTGCTGCAGATGCAGACGGAAGGTCGAGTATCGCATCAGGTAGTAATACCAGATGTTCTTGTATTCCAGTGAAGTATACCAGCCCTCCGGCATGCGGTTGGTGTAGTCAAGGTGGCCCTGATTGGTCGAAGAAAGGTCGAAGTCCCAGACTGGACCCATTTTCAGGAGGCCGCCCTTGTCCTTGTACATGAAGACGGAGGCATAGCCGGAATCGACGTTCTTGAAGACTTCCTGGGCGATGAACCAGTCGATGAACGAAGCTTCGTCGATCAGGTTGGAATAATCACGGCGGTTCGCGAGCGTCGTCTGCACGGAGTTGATGTAGTTGTAGATGTAATTGTACTGGACGGCGTTGTAGTAGATGTCGTCAGTCTGCGGAAACTTGATGGCGTAGGGAACGCCGGCGATGATGAAGTAATCGATGCCTTCGATACCATCCGGCTCACTTAACAGCCGCTTGTCCATCTCAATCAGGTAGCCGGTGTCGGCGTTCGTCGATTTCTCGTCGATGGCGACGCGCGAAGGACCGACCTCGATCTGATCCGTAAGCATGTAATTGCCGAGAAATTCCCCGTTAAGGAAGACGTCGACGAATTTCGCCGACGGCGAATATTCCATGCCAAGGGAAGCAGCGAAGTTGTAGGCGAGATAGTTGCGGATCAGCGTCTGGTCAGAGAAGTTGGCGAGCAGAACCCAGTCTTTGGCTTCATAGTCGGAAAGCATCGAGGTCTTCGTCGTGAATTTGATCTTGAACGACTTCTTCGGCATGAAGAACGTGGAATTGCCACGGCCGCGGATCTGCATCGTATAATTCTGCATCACCGTCGTTGCCACCTGATCTTCATCGTAGGTCACCATCGTGACGGTACCGTTGATGTATTCGTCCCGGGAAACAACGGGAGCGTTACCGGCTGTCGTGATATAGAGCCGGGGAATCATGTATAGGTCATCGATTCCCTTCATGACAATGTCATAGTTGAAATACCGGATAATCGACTTATAGTTGACCCTGGCCGTGATCGTGAAGACCGTGTCGGCGACCGGGAACGTGAAGATGAAACGATTGCTGTAGATCCGGGAAGTATCGGTCGTGAACGTGATCCGTGCCGACGAATAGGAGAGTTCGGGAAGCGTGAAATCGGATTTTATGACAGTGGGCATCGCTTCCGTGAGCAACTGATCGATTTCCAGGAAGGACTGTTCGGTCATATAGGCTTCATAGGATACAGGATCGCGGATGAGCAGCACCGGATATTCCCGCGTCACGGCATAATCGCCGCTGACGATCGTCACCGCGAGGATGACCTCAACATCCGAAGCGGGAGCGCTATACGCCAGCACGCTTTCCGTGAGCGGCGTGCCGTCGACGGCATAGAAAACGGTCAGAGTGGCATTTTCGGGTTCGGGAAGCACATAATCGGCGATGATCGCCGTCGGGAGTTTGGGTTCGAGAACGTCGAACTCCGCCACGATCACCGCCTGACGGGGATCGACCGTCGTCGTTGTGCCTGTGGATGTCGTATCCTGCGTTGTCGTTGCCGTGGTTGTCGTCGTCGTTTCTGGATTATATCCGGATGTCGTCGTCTCCATGCTGGTCGTCGTGGCAGAGCGCGTCGACAAAAAATCGCAACTGGTCAAGGCAAGTGCGAG
>Ga0268280_1002548_pt1 | contig 10375 bp, 8 predicted proteins | sample saktaG_9_FD_190139 | JGI IMG/M metagenome (GOLD analysis project Ga0268280, IMG submission 190139) | Saline water microbial communities from Sakinaw Lake, British Columbia, Canada - sak_2011_5_24_40m | ecosystem: Environmental > Aquatic > Non-marine Saline and Alkaline > Saline ...
CATGCTCTCAGGCATCAGGTGGCACCCAGATTCACTCTTCCCATTTACCCTGGCGTCCCAGGGCATTTTATAACATTCGATGATTTATAAGAACACAAGGTGAAAGCGCTCGCCAAATATTCAATCACATTCAAAGGAGGCAGGATTCTGAACGGGTGAATATCTTTTTTTCGGGTTACCGTTCTTATCGCAGTGCAACGCCCGCAAATGCAACTGCCTGAGTCCGCCTCCAGCGGACGAGTTTTGCATTTGCAGTGAAACGAGATTTAGAACGGTCGATAAAAAGATCCTGAGCCCGGAAGAGGCCTGTCCCTGAGATTAATGCATCTCAGAAACATTTGGGCGACAGACCGACTTTATTTGAACCGACTAGAGAAGCATGAGAGGCGCTGCCAACAGCACTGCCAGGGCGGCGAGCCTCAAGAGGCCGTTGAGGCGTCCCGCATCTGCTGACTCGCCTTCCCTGTCCAGCCTGAAGACCTCAAAAACCCCCGGCAGGACCATACCGGCCAGAAAACCGCCAAGCACTTCCGGACCGGCGACCAGACCGATCAGGATGGGAATGAAGATGAACGCGAGACAGGAGGAGAGATCGGGGCTCATGAAAGGGAAATGGACTTCAGCGCCCTCCGGCGTTCCCCCCGATAGTCTCTTCACGACGGATCTCATGACATAAGCCATCCCCACCCCAAGAAGGAATCCCGCCAAGATGAGCATTGCCGTCAGACCGCTGTCAAGATCCGCCGCTTCCCTGACCCGCATGAGACAGGCGGCGACAACGGCTATGGTCGAAAAGATCGACACGCCGAGTTGAAGACCGTTTCCGCTTCCTGAATCTTTTTTTACTGACCGGATCAGCTGTTGACCGGCAGGCAGGCACATCACCCCAAGCAGCCCCATTCCCGCAAAGGCAATGCCGTACAGATCGGCAAAGAGATAGGATATCCAGATGCCGGCAGCCATGAAGTAAAGGGAAAAACCAAAGGTCAAATTCCTGTGGCCTCGCTCTGAATGAGCAGGGGCATAACGGATCAGGATGATCAGAAGAATGCCGGTCAGAACCCCTGTCATGGACGCCCAGAAGGGTCCCATGCGGTCGAGCATTCCAAGGCCGGCGATCGTATCCGACGATATCTTTCGGGTCAGCTCTCCTGGGATGACATACTGGACGATCACAGCCGAAAGGGCTGAGAGGCACGAAATGCCGCGATAGAACCACGGACGCTTATGGGCCGCAGCCCTCGTCACCACTGCCACCGCGAGAAAAGCCGCCAGACCCGCCATGGCGAAAAGAACCGGCATCCCGATCCATGCCCGCTGAAATTCCATCATGGCGGCCCCCATGGCCATGGCAGCCGCAAGAACGCATAGTGAGGATACATAAAAATCAGCAGCGGGAACGGCGGGTCTCAGATCCGCTCCTCCTTCTTTCACCTGAACCGCACCGAGGGCGATGGGGACAAGAGCACAGGCCGCGCCAAAGGCATAGGCGTTCAAAACAGAAACGTCTTCCCAGGCGAAAATCACGAGATACATGCCGGCTGCCGCCAAGGACAGCCCCGTGGCGGCAAGACAAAGACTCCATCCCTTAAAGCGATCTTCCCTGTCCGATGAATGGGTACCGGGAGATTTGAACAGGGCAATGGAAAAAATGAGGAACAGAACAGTGGAGAGAATGCCTGCCAGAAAAGCGACCGACGAGAATCCGGGCTCAAAAAAAATGAGGATCAACAGGAAAAGACAGGATATCATCAACACCGGCGCTTTGAAGAGATCTCTCGAAATAATCGGAGAGCTCAAGCCAATCGACCGGCTGATATGCGGTACGATGAGAACGGCAGCGACGAGGGCCAGAACGCCTGGAAGGACGGCATAACCGGCCATCTCTATGTTGATCAAGGATCCTCCTCCCGGTTTTCCCCTTTGACCTTTCTCACGTTGAATCTGCACATGGCTGCCTGGGGGCCGGAGGTCAGAATCTCAACGACAGCATCGGCTGCCCTGCGCAAAATATCAGGGAGCGCTTCCATCTCGTCCCGGCTGAAAAGCTGCAGGACATAATCTTCAACCATGACTTTTAGAAGGGGTTTCCCGATGCCCAGCCTCACTCTGATGAATTCGCGCGCACCCAGGTGATGGATCATGGATATCATCCCCTTGTGACCTCCGTGGCCTCCTCCCTCCTTGACCCTGACACTCCCGAAGGCAAGGTCAAGGTCGTCATGAACGACGATGATGTCTGTCAGATCGATTTTGAAAAAACCGGAAAGCCTCATCGCTGCGGTGCCGCTGAGATTCATGTAGGTCCTCGGCTTGGCCAGCATAACCGGCACACCGGCAATGACTCCCTCTCCGATATCGGCATCGAATTTCTTGCGGCGAACGGAAATGCCGTGTTCTTCGGCCAGTTCATCCAGGACGAGATAGCCCATGTTGTGCCTTGTGAACCGGTAACGATCTCCGGGATTTCCCAGTCCGACGATGAGTTTCATGATGCGAGGGTCCAAGGGGTCGAGGGGTCAAGGGTTCGAGTGAAAACTATTATATTTTTCTTCTCATTCTTCTCAGCCATCTCTGTATTACCACCTTACACTATTCTTCGTAAATTACGATTAAAAGACCTTTATTATTCTTTGCCTTTGGAAAAGAATTTCCTGGAACCCTCGACTCCTGGAACCCTTGAACCCTTTTCGTTTAATAAAAAACCCCGTTCTCGTCGTGAGAAACGGGGTTTCATCTTTCAGGTCCATTCGCTTTTCATCAAGACTTCTCCACGCTCGGAAGGTGATACTATGCTTCCCCCTCTTCCTCCTTCTTTCCGATGACCTCCGGCTCGGCGGCGGCTTCCTCAACAGCCTCCTCAACCACCTCCGCCGCTCTCGTGGCCGCGACGGCCGCTATGGCGATATCGGCGGCATCAAGGGCTTCTATACCTTCCACAAGTGAAATATCGCCGACCTTGACGGAATCGCCGATCTTGAGTCCGCTCACATCCACCTCCACATATTCCGGCAGCACGGATGGAAGGCCCGATATCTTCAATTCCCGCTTCAGGTGATGCAGTTCTCCGCCATCGATCAGGCCCGCCGGTTGCCCGACAAGATGTATGGGGACGTCTATCGTAAGTTCACGGTCCATCCTGATCTCATAAAAATCCACATGAAGAATCCCGTCGCCCGTGGGACTCACCTGAATTTCCTTTATCATGGAAAGACGCTCCGCTTCCTTTCCGCCCTCATCTATCCACAGCTTCACAAAAAGGCTTTCTTCCCTCTCCTTCAGCAATTTCAGCAAATCGCGGGCGCTGACGGACAGGGAAAGTGCTTCTGCTCCCGAGCCGTAGAAAACAGCCGGTATCATCCCGGCTGAACGCAATCTCCTCGCAGGCCCTTTCCCCGATCCCTTCCGGATGAGGGCTTTTAATTCCATGGTTTCCATTTCTTCCTCCTAAAAGGGTGTTGAAAAACACATTTTTCATCAGGCTGTTCAAAAACGTTCAGATGCAAGGCGCGCAAGACCCGAGGAATGAGGCGTACTTAGACGTACGTTGAATGACGAGGGGCGCAGCGCAACGCCGCAGATGGACGTTTTTCAACAGCATGCTAAACAAATAATGAACTCACTGAGTCGTTATAGTAAATTCTTCTCACCGCCTCGCTCAAAAGGCCGGCGACGGAAAGAACCTTTATCCGTTTGCACGTGGTCGCACCGTCATGCAGGGGGATGGTATCCGTGACGATGAGCTCTTTGATGCTTGATTTCTCAATCCTCTCAATGGCCGGTCCTGAAAGGACCGCGTGGGTGCAGCAGACGGATACTTCCTTGGCGCCTTCTTTCTCCAGGCCCGTCGCCGCGTTGACCACGGTTCCCGCCGTATCGATCATGTCATCAAGGATGATGACCCGCTTCCCTTTCACGTCCCCGATGATATTCATGACTTCCGATTCGTTCGGCCCTTCCCGCCTCTTGTCGATGATCGCCAGGTTCGCGTCGAGCCGCTTTCCAATGGCCCTCGCCCTTTCCACACCTCCCGTATCGGGGGACACGATCACCGTGTTGTCCATAAACTTCGTCCTCATGTAATCGAGGAGGACGGGGGTCGCGAAAAGGTTATCCACGGGGATATTGAAAAACCCCTGAATCTGACCGGCGTGAAGATCGATGGAGAGAACCCGGTTGGCCCCGGCGGTCGTGATGAGGTCCGCGATGAGCTTCGCCGTGATGGGCGCTCTCGGCGCCACCTTCCTGTCCTGCCGGGCATAGCCGTAATAAGGAATGACCGCCGTGATCCGGTCCGCCGATGCCCTCTTCATGGCATCGATCATGATCAGCAGTTCCATGCAGTTGTTGTTCACGGGCGGACAGGTGGACTGGATGATGAAAACGTCCATGCCTCTCACGTTTTCGTTGATCTCGACCCGGGTCTCGCCGTCACTGAATGTGGCCACACTTGCCTTGCCAAGCGGCACCCCCAGGTTCTTGCAGATCTTTTGCGCAAGACTCATATTGGAATTGCCGGAAAAGATTCTTATTCTCTCAAGCATCTCATTATCCTCGGAAGTCGTCCATTGACGGAAAAAGTTTGGATCAATTAAAAAAGATGTGCTTCGCCTTCCCTGTCATGTTTCAATGATGGCTGGGGCGGGAGGATTCGAACCTCCGGATGCAAGAACCAAAATCTTGTGTCTTACCGCTTGACGACGCCCCAATATCTCCTGCGTTGACCCGGCACACCTGAACGATCAAGGAGAACGGGCTGATCTACAGCGAATGAGCCGTAAATACGGACCACTTTCCGGCCTGTTTCAGCGCTTCTCCAGCTCTCAGGGCATCTTGTTCTTCAGCAAAAATGCCAAATACGGTCGCCCCGCTCCCCGACATGAGAGAACCGAGCGCACCGTGGTCCACCAAAATTCTTTTCAAATCAAGGAGAAGGGGATGCAGACGAAAGGCAACCTTTTCGAGATCGTTCTGAAGCCCCCTTGCCATGTCCCCTGCCGTAAGAAAGTTTTGGATGCTAAACCTAATTCCCTCTTTTGTCAATCCCAAATTGAGGTTTTCGTAGACCACTTTCGTGGAAATACCGAACCCGGGATTCAAAAGAACAAACCACAGACCCGGAACTCCTTCCGCCTCCTGAAGCTGATCTCCGATGCCGAAAGCCCAGGCGGTCTTCCCGAAAATGAAAAAAGGGACGTCCGCCCCGATCTCCGCGCCCATTTTCATCAATTCCCCGTCACTGAAAGGCCTTCCCAGCAATTCATTCAGGGTCACGAGGGTTGTCGCCGCGTTCGAGCTGCCTCCCCCGAGCCCGGAAGCAATGGGAATCCTCTTTCGAAGGATGATTTCAACCCCCCGGCTGCAGCGGGCCCTCGTCAGGAGAACCTTTGCCGCCTTGTAAACAATGTTCTCCCCGTTTTCCGGAAGAGAACTCCCCGGGCATCTCACGCGGATATCATTTCCTTCAAGGGAAATATCCAGTTCATCGTAAAGGCTGATCCTCTGCATGAGCGTGGCAATATCGTGATAGCCGTCTTCCCGCCTTCCAAGCACTTTCAGGAAAAGATTAACCTTCGCGGGAGATTGCCTGATCATCCCTTATCCTTTTCTTTAATATACCGCATCCGGAGCTCGAAAAGAATCGTGTCTATCAGGTTCTTTTCATCGGAGTCGAGATTGCCTTCCGTCTTCTCTTTCAGCATGGCGATGATGTCGATTGTCTGCCTGGCCGCCGAAAGATTTCTTTCAGCCTTTTTTGAGACGGGGTCCGGGAAATCACCGAAATGATACATGGCAGAGGTGCTGAGCGAGAATATGAAACTGGCGAAGTTCATCTCCGGCATGATGGCTTCTTCCGCCTCCTTGTCCCGGCTCTTCTGTTCCGCCGTTTCCACTCCCGCCTTTACAGGTTCCCCTGTTTTTGTCTCTTCCGGCTTACCGACTTCATCCTCGCGGGTTTCACCTGTCTCCGTGAATTTCCGCCGATCCTTAACGACAAAACTTTTTTCTTTCTTTTCCTCGTCCTCCATCCGTCACCCTCCATCAATGAGCGTACTTTTTTTGTGCTTCCATGCGAGATCATATCCCGTCACCTCTCAGGGTTTCCCGGAATTTTCTCGTGGATGTCTAATTTAAAAAGGGGTTTCGTGATCATTCCAGAGACGAACAGATACCTCAGTAGGACGCCCTGGCAGCTCTGCCCGGTTCGCTGCGATATTTTTTGAGGTAACGTAAAACCCTCTGGATGTAGGTCTGGGTCTCCTGATAGGGAGGGACCCGGTTGTTGTATTTGGCCACGGCCCCTTCGCCGGCATTGTAGGCGGCAAGGGCCAGGGTCAGGTCGCCATTGAAAAGATCAAGGAGATGACGCAGATAGCGGACGCCCCCTTCGATATTGCTCCAGGGGTCGAAGGAGCTGTTCACCTGGAAGCGGTCAGCCGTATTCGGCATGAGCTGCATGAGTCCTTTCGCCCCCTTCCTGGACACGGCCCGGTGGTTGAAATCGGATTCGGCCTTGATGACCGCCTTGATCAGATCCGATTCCACGTTGTGTTTCCTCGCGGCATCGAGGATCATCGACTCATAGGGCGGCGACTTGAGGAGCGCTCTCCGTTGCGCGGGTGTCGCCTCCTTCCACCAGAGCCTGTACCTCGCATCTGTCGGGACATTGGTGATGTGGGTGACCCCTTCCTCATCCACGAATTTGTATATGTCGGCTGAAGAAAGGAGGGGGAAGGAAAGGCCCAGGGCAAGCAACCCGATGGTCATGAAAAAAACAATCCTCGCACTTAAGTATTTCAAACAGCCCTGCTTCACTTGCGCCCCTTCAATTGAATTTGAACAACCGAATCATTTTCTATCGGGCGGTTCCGACCATGCTCTTCAGCCTGGCAACCCTCTCCTCAATCGGCGGGTGCGTGCTGAAAAGATTCGCGAAGGACTTCCCGGTAAGGGGATTCACGATAAACATGTGCGCCGTGGATGGATTGGCGTCCATGGGAATCGTCTGCGACGCCCTGGAAAGCTTCTCCAGCGCGTTTGCCAGCCCCATGGGCTTGCCTGACAGCCGAGCGCCTTCGCTGTCCGCCAGATATTCCCGGGAGCGCGAGATGGCCATCTGAATGATGGTGGCCGCGATGGGGGCCAGAATGGCCGTGAGAATGAGCCCTAAAATACCTCCTCCACCTCCCTCTTCATCATCCCTTCCACCAAAACCGAAAATGGCCGCCCACTGGGCCATGTTCGCCAGCATGACGATGGCGCCCGCCAGCGTGGCGGCGATCGAACTGATCAGAATATCCTTGTCCTTGATGTGGGAGAGTTCATGCGCGATGACTCCCTCAAGCTCTTCCCTGTTGAGAATCCGCAGGATGCCTTCCGTCACGGCAACAACAGCATGGTGCTCGTTCCTGCCTGTCGCAAAGGCGTTCGGCGTGTCACCGGGGATAATATAGACTCTTGGCATGGGAAGACCGTCCCTCATCGCCAGGTTTCTCACCAGGGTAAATAGTTCGGGAGCCTCTCTTTCCGTGACTTCCGTTGCTTTGTACATGCGAAGGACAATCTTATCCGAGAACCAGTAACTTCCCAGATTCATGATTGACGCGAAGATAAAAGCCAGGATCACGCCCTTCTGCCCGCCGAAATATCCCCCTATGAGCATCAAAAGGCCCGTCAGGGCGCCCAGGAGTATCGTCGTCTTTATGGTGTTCATTCTTTAAATCTCCCTGTTTCATCGGCCTGCTCCTGAGGCCGGATGAATAACCAAGTATAATTATATTGTTTTTAATCTTTTATGGCAACCCCTTTGTTATCCGCCTCCGAGGACAATCCCTTCTTCTTTTTTCCGCTCTTGAAAACGACATCGCCCTCTTTGGTGACATCCACAAGGACATGATCGCCCTCCTTGAATGCGCCCTCCAGGAGCTTCAACGCGAGGCTGTCCTGGATGATTTTCTGAAGCGCCCTTTTCAAAGGCCTCGCGCCGTAAACGGAGCTGTAGCCGACCTTGGTAATATACTTCTTTGCGCTTTCTGTCAATTCCAGCGACAGTTTCCTTTCCTCAAGCCTCTTCTGCAGCAGGCCGAGCTGGATTTCGATGATCCGGTCGATGTCGCTGATGGTCAGGGACCTGAAAAAGACGATGTCATCGATGCGGTTCAGGAATTCCGGCCGGAAGGTCGTCCTCAGGACGTCCATGGTCCTCAGCCGCCTCTCTTCCTCGCTCATGGAGAAATTATGCACGAACTCGCCGCCGATGTTCGAGGTCATGATCACGATCGCGTTCTTGAAGTTCACCGTCCGGCCGTGACCATCCGTGAGTCTCCCGTCATCCAGGATCTGCAGAAGAACGTTGAACACATCGGGGTGCGCCTTTTCAATCTCATCAAAAAGCAATACCGTGTATGGTTTTCTTCTCACGGCCTCCGTGAGGTATCCGCCTTCGTCGTATCCCACATAACCCGGGGGCGCGCCGATCAGCCGGGAAACGGAATGTTTTTCCATGAACTCCGACATGTCGATCCGCACCATGGCCTGTTCGTCGTCGAACATGAACTCCGCCAGGGCCCTCGCCAGTTCGGTTTTTCCCACACCGGTAGAGCCCATGAAGATGAAGGATCCAAGGGGCCTGTTCGGGTCCTGTATCCCGGAGCGGGCCCGTCTCAAGGCGCTTGAAACGGCATGAACGGCTTCGTCCTGGCCGATGACCCTCTGCTTCAGGCGCTCTTCCATATGGATGAGCTTGGCCACGTCGCTCTCCATCATTCTCGCCACGGGAATGCCTGTCCACTTGGCCACGACCTCGGCCACATCTTCCTCATCCACCTCTTCCTTGAGCATCTTCTGGTTCTTCTGAATTTCGCCGAGCTTCTCGTTTTCCTCTTCCAGCTCCCGGTGAAGTTCGACGAGCTTGCCGTACCGGATCGTCGCCGCTTTTTCCAGATCGCCCTGCCTCTGGGCGTTCAACTCTTCGTTCCTGTTTTCCTCGATCAGACTCTTGATGGTCTGGATCTTTTTGATCACCTCTTTTTCCTTCGACCAGTGCTGAATCATCTGCTCTTTGTCTTCCTTGAGTCCGGCCAACTCCTTCTCGATCTTCTCAGACCGCCCTTTCGCCGTCGGGCTCGTTTCCTTCTTCAATGACTGCCGCTCGATCTCGAGCTGGATAATCCTTCGCTCCACGGCATCGATCTCCGCGGGCAGGCTGTCAAGCTCTATCCGCAGCCTGGATGCGGCCTCGTCGATGAGATCCACGGCCTTGTCAGGCAGGAACCGGTCGCTGATGTAACGGTTGGAAAGGGTGGCCGCCGCGATGATGGCTGAATCGGATACCCGGACGCCGTGATGAATTTCATAACGTTCCTTGAGTCCCCGCAGGATGGCGATGGTATCTTCCACCGTGGGCTCCTTGACCAGAATCGGCTGAAATCTCCTTTCCAGAGCCGCGTCCTTCTCGATATACTTGCGGTATTCGTTGACCGTCGTGGCGCCTATGCACCGCAGCTCGCCTCGAGCCAGGGCCGGTTTGAGCATGTTGGAGGCATCGATGGCCCCCTCCGCCGCCCCTGCCCCCACAACGGTGTGAATTTCATCGATGAATAGAACGATCTCTCCCTGGGCCTCGGTAATCTCCTTCAACACCGCCTTCAGCCGGTCTTCAAATTCGCCCCGGTATTTTGCTCCCGCCACGAGGGCCCCGATATCGAGTCCGATGACCCTCTTGTTCTTCAGGCTCTCGGGAACATCGCCGTTCACAATGCGCTGGGCCAGGCCCTCCACGATGGCCGTTTTGCCGACGCCCGGCTCCCCGATAAGAACCGGGTTATTCTTTGTCCTTCTGGACAGAACCTGCATGATCCGCCGAATTTCATCATCCCTCCCGATCACGGGATCGAAGGAACTCTTGCGGGCGAGTTCATTGAAATCCCTGGCGTACCGTTTCAAGGCCTCATATTTTTCCTCGGGGTTCTGGTCCGTGATTCTCTGTGTCCCCCGGATGTCCACGAGCACCCGGAATATCTTGTCCTTCGTCACGCCGGCATTCTGAAGAATGCGGGCCGTCGGATCCTGCTTATCCTCGGTCATGGCAATCAGGATGTGCTCGACGCTCATGTATTCATCGTTCATCCTCTCCGCCTCTTGGAACGCCTTCTCCATGATGCCGTTGAGACGGGGGGTGACATAGATCTGCCCGCCTCCCGCTCCGGAAACTTTCGGCATCCTGTCAAGGATCTTCTCAACCTCCCTGACAATCACGCCGGGATCTGACCCCACTTTCTTCAGGATGGTCTCGACGGTTCCTTCAGGCTGGCGGATAAGCGAAAGCAGAACATGCTCCACGTCTATGGCCTGATGCCCGTATTTTTCAGCGGTT
>Ga0268280_1002553_pt1 | contig 10363 bp, 10 predicted proteins | sample saktaG_9_FD_190139 | JGI IMG/M metagenome (GOLD analysis project Ga0268280, IMG submission 190139) | Saline water microbial communities from Sakinaw Lake, British Columbia, Canada - sak_2011_5_24_40m | ecosystem: Environmental > Aquatic > Non-marine Saline and Alkaline > Saline ...
CTTTCATGTAATTGGGGGGAACTTTTTGAATTCACAGCTTCCGCCGTAGGCGGAAAGGGTTTTGAAAAAATTGACAGCGCGATTTTGGCTTCTGCAAAATCGCTCCGCCTTTCTGATTCCGACAATGTTTCTCTTGGTGGACCCTACAGGACTCGAACCTGCCACCTCCTCATTGCAAATGAGGCGCTCTAGCCAGATGAGCTAAGGGCCCAATGGAGAGAAGAATAGCACAGATTAAATTATATTTCCACTTTTATTTTCTACATTTTTAGTTATAATAGGATTTCCTGTGGTGAAAGGGCGATTAGCTCAGCTGGTTAGAGCGTACGATTCACATTCGTAAGGCCACAGGTTCGATTCCTGTATCGCCCACAAAATAAGATCCCGCAAGGTTTTATTTAGGTCATAAGCAAGCAATGGGTATTGCTTGCGTCAGGAATCGAAACCTGTTTGAGATATATTTGAGTTTTAGCAAATATATCCAAACACGGGTACTGAAACTGTAAGTTTCGATATTCCTGTATCGCCCACCATGGCCACGAAGGGCCTATAGTTCAATGGTAGAACACATCCATGGCATGGATGAGGTAGGAGTCCGATTCTCCTTAGGTCCACAAATAGTGTATAATAGTAAGATTATGAATGAAAACATGCAAAAAGAATATTTTGACAGATTACCTAATGAATTAAGAATGCCTTTTCAGCGAATTGTATTTGAGCGATTAGGGCTTCATAATGATCCTGATCGGGCATTAACTGACGGTAAAATAATCAGCGAATATATTGACGATATTAGAAATGTTGAGGTCAGGGAAATGATCAGGGAAAGAAAATTTGAGGAAGCGGCCGATTTACTTATACCGAAAATTAAAAAAGAAGAAGAACTGAGGCAGGCGGCCTAAATTTATTTATTAATTAATAAAAATATTAAAATGGGATTTATAAAGGATATGTTATTGAAGAAGATGTTGAAGAAACAACTTCAGGGGGTGTCGGAGGATCAGCAAAATAAGATTATTGAGGCAGTGGAGAAAAATCCCAAGCTTTTTTCTGATATCGCGGCCGAGGTGCAGGAAAAAATGAAAGGAGGAAAGGATCAGCAAGCCGCCACTATGGAAGTGATGATGTCTCACAAAGCCGAATTACAGGATTTGATGAAATAAATTTGATATTTAATATAAAACATATATAATCTCAAAGGATGTTATTTAAACAATGAAATGGAGATAATAAAGACAATGAAAGCAGCAAGAGATGAGATTTGGTTTAGAAAGATCTACATAGATCTAATTAAGGCCAGAAAAATCACAACGATATTTCGGCCTGGACAACGTTTGTGTAACTGTAATAAAGGCTTTTGTAAAGGAGAGAGACTCAAGATAAGAATCATAGATAAGGTTGGAGCAGATTGGGCTGGTGTGTTGGGTCAAATTCTTCCTGACTTTAGTCAGGAGGTTCAGGTATTAGAAACAAAAGTGATTACTCTCGGGTCCTTGAGTGCCGATGATTTTCTGGGATCTTCACCAGACATAAACAATATATTATCGTTAAGGTACCACCTTGGCATCTTGTATAATTTGACGCCAATAGAGCTTGACGACAAAGCCATAATAACCGTAACAACTTTTTTATATGTATAATTTAAAGGAGAAAGGAGAGACTTCTATGGAAGCGTATGGACAGACACAGTTTACGAGATTATTGTCGTTTGCGAAAGAGCCGGCGGATAATCCGGGTACGTTGGAAGGTTTGGAAAAATTTCAACGTTATGCGATTACACCGATTGGACACGACTATCCTGGTTCTACACCAGCAATGTGGAATGCTGTGTATAGGGAATTTGGTATCAATGCTGTTATGATGATGGTTGTTGGTAGACCTGAACAAGCTGAAGATATTTTGGATCTTTTTCGTCAGGATCCAAAATATCTTGGTGGTGGTTCTGGCGTGGGTTTCAAGGATGAGGTGGTAAAATTCCTTGATGTACTAGATCCACTTGCGAAAGCAATTGGATCAGTAAATTTGATTCAAAAACTTCCTGACGGACAGTTGAAGGGTTGGAATACGGATGGCCTCGGTTATGCTGAAAGTTTAGCACAGCTTTTATCCATGAAGAAGGAGGGTTTAGCTGGTAAGAAAGTTGTTATGCTTGGCGCTGGAGGAACGGGCATGTCCATCGCTTTTGCATTGGCTGAAAAGGGGAGTAATCTGGTAATTCTAAATCGCACAGTTGAATCAGCTATAACGTTGGCTGAACGAGTAAATACCTATGTTGGGCGAGAAGCTTGCCGAGCTGGGGGAGAGGATCAAATCACACAGGAAGTAAAGGACGCTGATGTTGTCTTAAATGCCTCGTCAAAGGGTGAGAGGGGGAAATTAGAGAATTATTCCTCCTTGGCCCAGGCTACGTTGCCGGCAACTAAGGAGAATCTTGAAGCCAACCAATTGGCAGCAGAGGCAGTGTTGAAAACCATTTCTGAAAGTACAATTATTAGTGATGTTGTCCTGCGTAAAAATGAGATGACACCACTAATTCACTCGGCTAAAGAAAGAGGTTTTCAGACTCTCGATGGTATGCCGATGGTGATTAACCAGGCTATCAAGGCCTTTGTAATTCTTCATGGCCGAGAGATGAAAGAAATAGGCCAGACGGAAGTAGAACTAGCCGAGATTATGAGGGAAGCAGTTGGACTTTAATGGTAGGGAGTATTCAAACCTCGACTGCTCATCACAGTCGAGGTTTTTCTATTGATATTTTTTCAAATAAAATCTGATATAATCATTAAATGAAAACAAAAGGCAAAAAAGTAATACTATATTCTATGCCAAAATGTCCACCTTGCTTGGCCTTGAAGGATTTTTTAAATAAAAATAAAATTAAATTTGAGAATTTTGACGTGGAATTTAATTTAGCAAATAGGGAAGAGCTGAGGAAACTTTCGGGCGGGACAAAAGTGCCCTATATTATTATCGATGATGCTCCAATCCTCGGTTTTAATCAAGAAAAAATCTCTAATCTCCTAGGTTTATAAAAACTAGATAAAAGAGCGCCCTTTCGTAGAAAGGGCGCTCAAGTAAGTTGGGAACGGGAACAATTTCAGATTTCGGCCAGGGCTTTCAGATGAGGGCTGTCTTCGCCCTCCTCTCTTAGTCTCAGCTGATCACCTTCAAGCTCGATTGAATGATACTTTGGCCCCAGCACCTCCTTCTGGGCTGAAAGCGAATATAGACCGAAGCGACGATTTCTCCAGAAACGAAACAGGTCCGCAGTCAGCTGACCGATGCCATCGTATTCCAATGGCATAAGCAGTTTTTGCGTCCGGACTGAGAGAATCCCAAAGACATGAGTACCTGCTTGGATCTTCCAGACCAAGAACTTATCTGGATCCTTCAAAGGATCAGCACCCGTGAAGTCCATAGGCACCAAAAACTTGTCCGCAGATACGGAGTAGATTCCACAGAGGCGTCCCTCTTTACGTACACGAATCAAGTCACCGCCATCAATCTCCGCAATGTTTTTGTTATTTAGACGCAGTTCGGCCAATATTTCATTTCTTGTTCGCATGACTCTAGTCCTCTATTATTCTTTTGTTTCTCAAGTTAAGATCTTATTCCAATCCAAGTATTTCATTGTTTATCTACGCTGTCAATTAAATTTAAATTGTATTTAAATATATAAGCCCTGATAAGCAGAAACTTTTTCGTGAATTGAATGTAGCAAATTTTACTATTGGATGCTAGAATCAGCAAATGTCATTATCAATCGGCATTGTCGGATTACCAAACCCCGTAGGAAAGTATAAGAATACTTCCTGCCGGGCAGGCGTTGGGAAATATAATTAATTTATGTCAACATCATTACACATCGGGATAGTGGGCCTTCCTAACGTTGGTAAGTCAACCCTGTTCAACGCGCTAACCAAAAAGAGCGTGGCGTGTGAGAATTACCCTTTTTGTACTATTGATCCATCAGTGGGGGTGGTGGCCGTACCGGATGAACGGCTCAACGCGTTGAGCCGTTTCTCAAATTCAGCCAAAACTATACCAGCGGCGGTAGAATTTGTGGATATTGCTGGCTTAGTAAAAGGAGCCTCGGCCGGCGAAGGATTAGGTAATAAATTTTTAACAAATATTAGAGAGACAGACGCCATCGCTGAAGTTGTTAGAATATTCGAAGATGATAAGATTATCCATGTGGCAAATAAAATTGATCCACTTTCTGATATTGAAACAATAAATCTGGAACTCATTTTTGCGGATATGCAGAGCGTTACAAAGCGTTTAGGTAGTTTACAGAGTGAGATAAAGAAAGGTAGCAAGCTAGCAGTGATAGAAAATTCTGCTTTAGAGAAAATTATGAAATATTTAGAGGAAGGGAAGTTAGCTAGTTGGGTAGAGCTAAGCGAACAAGAATTTCTGGAAGCAAAAAAACTTTGTTTACTCACCATGAAGCCTATTTTGTATGTTCTGAATCGAAAAACCGGCGCGAAGAATTTAGACCCTACTTCGCAGAGCTCCGACGGGGCAGGTGAAATAGATCAACGGTGGATTAAACTTATGCAATTCTTTAAAGAGACAAAATCCAAGTATGTGATTGTGGATGCTGGAACTGAAAATGAATTAAAAGATTTTGAAGGAGAGGAAAAAACTGAAATGCGCCAAGCTCTTCAGGCTGACATACGCGATAGCGTATCTGAAGAGGATGGTATTAATGATCTGATTAAAGCCGGTTATGATTTGCTTGGCTTACAAACTTATTTTACAACTGGGGAGGATGAAACGAGGGCTTGGACAATCAAAAGAGGGGTAACAGCGCCAGAGGCCGGCACAGCTATTCATATGGACTTTAAGGAGAAATTTGTGCGGGCAGAGGTTATTTCATGGAAAACCTTACTAGATTCTAGCACATATGGGCAGGCTCGAGAAAAAGGCCTAATTAAGACCGAAGGTAAAGAATACATCGTCAAGGATGGCGACGTAATTGAATTTAAGATATAATATAGGTCTTATTAATTTAATTAAAATTTCATGGATAAAACAAAAACAACGGCAGGGGATTTCTTTATTTACTTAGGAATTATTGTTGGACTTTATGTCAGTACCTTTAGTTTAATAAATATTCTAATTGATCTGATTAATAAATGGTTACCGGATCCATCAGCTATATATAATTATGATTATTCTTTGGAAAGTATGCGCATGGCTTTGGCAGCGCTAATAATCTTCTTTCCCGCTTTTATCTTTTTATCAAAAACAAGCACTAAAGCAGTAGCTATTACACCAGAGAAAAAAGATCTCTGGATTCGACGCTGGTTCTTTTTTCTTACCCTATTTCTGACTGGTTTAGCGATGGCAGTAGACTTAGTTACTTTAGTCTATAAATTTATTGGCGGAGAGGATCTAACATTAAAATTCTTTTTGAAAGTTATAGTAGTTTTTGTTATTTCCTTTGCTGTTTTTCGATTTTATCTTTATGAATTACATCGAGATGTTACTCTGCCTACACCTAGAAGAAAATATATAATGTATATTACATGTATTAGCGTCTTAGTAGTGATAATTTTGGGGCTAGTGTCATTAGGTTCACCAGCTAATCAACGAAACGCACGTTTTGATCAACAGAGGGTGAGTGATTTACAAGATATTCAATATGCGGTGACGGATTATTATTTAGAAAACTATAATTTACCAACTAATTTAACTATTTTGTCTCAAAGCATCACCTATTCAATTTCAAGATTAAAGGATCCAGTGACAGATAAATATTATGAATATAATATATTATCACAAAACACATATGAACTTTGTGCCGTTTTTGTTTTGGATAGCTCTAAAAATGAATTAAGTACATATCTTTATGATTCAGAAAGCTGGAAACATGGTTCTGGTCGAAATTGTTTTGAAAGAAGTATTGGCGAAAAGTTACCCGTAAAACCGATTACTGGTGCATAATTATTCTTATTCCAGACAAAAAAGAACATTGCCTTTGCAGGGTGATGTTTTTTGATGTAAGATATGAGAATGAAAAAGAAACAAGTAGCTTCAAAAGCTAGTGATTATAACCATTTAAAAATTGAACCAAAATGGCGGAAGATTTGGGACAAAAAGGGGATTAATATAACAAAGGATAGTAACAAAGATAAGAAGTTCTATGTTTTAGATATGTTTCCTTATCCGTCTGGGGAAGGTTTACACATCGGTCATCCGCGCGGTTTTATCGCTACCGATGTGTATTCTCGTTATAAAAGAATGCAGGGTTTTAATGTCCTTCATCCCATGGGTTGGGATGCTTTTGGTTTACCGGCTGAAAATTATGCCATCAAGAATAAAACTAATCCAATGATTCAGACTGCCAGAAATGTAAAGAGATATAAAGAGCAAAGTAGTATCATCGGTTTTAATTATGATTGGTCACGGGAAATAAATACCACTGATCCAAATTATTATAAATGGACACAGTGGATCTTTTTGCAGATGTTTAAAAAAGGTTTGGCTTATGAAAGTTATGAGCCAATTAATTGGTGTTCGTCATGTAAAACTGGTTTGGCCAATGAGGATTTGGAGGATGGTAAATGTGAACGCTGTGGGACGGTGATTGAAAAGAAACCAATGCGTCAGTGGGTGCTTAAAATTACGGATTATGCCGATAGATTACTAAAGGATATTGATAATTTAAATTGGCCAGAATCAATTAAGGAAAGCCAGCGAAACTGGATTGGCCGAAGTGAAGGTTCAGAATTATGGTTTAATATAAAAAATTCTGAGGAAAAAATTCGCGTTTTCACGACTAGAGCCGATACCTTTTACGGCGTGACCTATGTTGTTTTAGCACCAGAAAATAATTTAGTAGACAAATTTAAACCCTTAATCAAAAATTGGACGGCGGTAGAAGAGTATCGAGGGAAAACTAAAACTAGAACAGAAATAGAGAGAACAGCAGTAGATAAGCCCAAAACTGGTATTCAGCTAGTGGGTGTTGAAGCTAAACATCCATTAACCAAAGAAATTTTGACAGTATGGATTGCTGATTATGTTTTAAATAATTATGGTACCGGTGCCGTGATGGCGGTCCCCGCCCATGATGAACGTGATTTTGCCTTTGCCAAAAAGTATAATTTACCGATTAAGCAGGTGGTAGTACCATGTGCCAACGATTCAAAAAATCCACCGAAACCAGGCTTCGAGGAAGTTAAAAGAGATACGGTTATTATTCATCTACGAGATAAATCAACTGGTAAATTTGCCCTGCTTGATTGGCATGGGACGCTAGAGGGAATTACTACCGCTATTATGGGTGGAATTGAATCTGGACAGACACCTGAGGAAGCAGGAATACGAGAAATTGAGGAGGAATCTGCCCTTAGCGGTGTAAAAATAGTAAAAAAGTTACCATTTATCACGGCGGCTAAGTATTGTGCCTCACATAAAAATCAAAATCGTTGTGCTCATACCTATACCTTGTTAGCTGAAATTGAGAATATTAAAAATCAAGGAATTATTTCTGATAGTGAGCAAAAAATTCATACTTTAATTTGGGTTGAAGAGAATAAAGTTTTAGAAAGTCTGACTCCTGATCATCAGAAACAGGTATGGCAAATGCTACAAAAAGAAACTGCCTTAACTACAGGTGGGTATCTGATAAATTCTGGGGAATTTGATGGAATGAATAGTGAGGAAGCTAAAAAGAAAATTACTGATTTGGCGGATGGGGAATTGAAGGTGACTTATAAATTAAAGGATTGGGTTTTTTCTAGACAACGCTATTGGGGCGAACCAATTCCATTAATTCATTGCAAAGGATGTGGGGTCGTAGCTGTGCCGGAGAAGGATTTGCCAATTAAATTACCTAAAGTGAAGTTTTATGAGCCGACGGGGACGGGCGAATCACCTTTAGCAGCGATTACTAAGTGGGTGAATACTAAATGTCCAAAATGTGGAGGAAAAGCAAAAAGAGAAACCAATACTATGCCACAATGGGCTGGTTCATCATGGTATTATTTGCGTTATATTGATCCCAAGAATAAAAAAGCCTTGGTGGATAAAAAGAAGGAAAAATATTGGATGAAAAATGGCGTGGATCTGTATGTTGGGGGAACCGAACATGCGACTCGACATCTTATCTATGCGCGTTTCTGGCATAAGTTTTTATATGATATTGGCGTCGTCAGTGAACAGGAACCATTTAATCAATTGAGAAATTTAGGAATGGTTTTAGGTACTGATGGCCGAAAAATGAGCAAACGTTGGGGAAATGTGGTGAATCCCGATGAGGTGGTAAAAAATGTCGGCGCTGATACTTTACGTGTCTATGAGATGTTTATGGGTCCATTTGAGCAGGAAATTGCCTGGAGTACAGACAATATGGTGGGTTCCAGAAGATTTTTGGAGAAGGTGTGGAAATTACAGGGGAGCCTCACCCTCCAGCCCCCTCCCCCAAAAGGAGGGGTTAGAGGAGAGGCTAAAGATTTTCAAACCCTACTTCATAAAACCATTAAAAAAGTAACTGAAGATATTTTGAATTTTAGTTTCAATACTGCTATTTCAGCCTTTATGATTTTAGTCAATTCAGCGGAAAAAACAAATCTATCAAAGGCTAATTATAAAATTATTTTAAAACTACTGGCTCCTTTTGCCCCACATTTAACTGAAGAAATCTGGAATCAATTAGGTCATAAAAAATCAATTCATTTGGAAAAATGGCCAGAATTTGATGAAGCAAAAATCAATTCAGCAGAGACTATTATTATGGTTCAGATAAACGGTAAACCGCGTGCTAATTTCAAAATACCGGCCGGTTCGACCCAGGCAGAAGTGGAAAAAATAGCTCTTATTATGCCAGAAATCACCAAATGGCTAACGGGAAGGAATATAATTAAGAAATTATTTATTAAAGAAAAGATTCTAAGTATCGTCACGGATTAGTATTTGACTTAAAATTGGAAGGGTGCTATACTAGACTCAAGACATTATTATTAGTCAAAAGTAGTTTTTAACTCGTAATTTTATTATGGCAACAACAATAAACTTTAAACCGAAGCAAGCTAGCAAGAGATTGATTATGGCTCTAGCTGAAAGATCACGCGATGTGATGACTAAGAGATATGGTCTTGGTAAGGATCCAGAACCAATGACTCTAGATGCTATTGGGAAAACCTATGGCATTACCCGAGAACGAGTCAGACAAATTGAGAACCATGCTTTGGCTGTCATCCGAAAATCCAAACAATATACCGAGGAAAAAACGACTTTTGATGAAATTGAAAAAGTTATTCATAATCTGGGTGGCATAATTGTTGAGCAGGATCTATTGGATTATGTTTCGACTGATGCTTCTATCCAAAGCCATATAAATTTTCTATTGGTTGTTGGGCATCCATTTACTAAGATTAAAGAGGATGAGGATTTTAAACATCGTTGGTTAATTGATAATGAACTGTCAGAAAAAGTTCATAATGCCTTAAAGAAACTTTATAGTACATTAAAAGGAGATGAATTACTGTCTGAGCCAGATATAATTAAATCATTTTTGGAGCATCTAGAAGATGTCTCTGAAAAATATAAGAATGAAGAAATTGCTAAGCGTTGGTTATCACTATCTAAAAAAATTGGTAAGAACACTCTCGGCGAATGGGGAAAGACTGAGTCTTCAAATATTAGTACCAAGGGGATGCGTGATTATGCTTACTTGATTATTAGGAAGCATGGTTCACCAATACACTTTAGAGAAGTGGCAAAAATTATTACTGAGGTATTTAAAATTAAGGCTCATGTGGCCACAACTCACAATGAGTTGATTAAAGATCCACGTTTTGTACTGGTTGGTAGGGGATTATATGCTTTATCTGAGTGGGGATATATGAGTGGTGTGGTTAAGGATGTAATAAAAAAATTGATTGAAAAGAACGGTCTACTGACTAAGGCCGAAGTAATTGAGAAGGTAATGAAGGAGCGCTATGTTAAGGAAAATACTATAGTTATTAATCTGCAAAATCCTAAATATTTTAAGAAAAATAAGGAGGGAAGGTATGAAATAATAAAGTAGGTGTTAGGTTTAAGGTATTAGTTGATAGGTTAAATCAAAAAGTGCCCAATGGCATTTTTTGTTTGGCAAGAAAATCTATAATGTGATATTATAGGAATATGTTTTTAGAACTTTTGACAAAATTCAATACCGAAATATTACCACTAATTTATAAGATTCTTTTTGTATTAGCTCCTATTCTTATTCCAATCATTTTAATATACATTGTTATTTTATTATATGTTCGTTCAGTTCAATTAAAATACATTGCCAAGCAGGAACCGGTTTTACTCGAAATCAAAATTCCCAAAGATATTCAAAAGTCACCGTTGGCAATGGAAA
>Ga0268280_1002554_pt1 | contig 10360 bp, 3 predicted proteins | sample saktaG_9_FD_190139 | JGI IMG/M metagenome (GOLD analysis project Ga0268280, IMG submission 190139) | Saline water microbial communities from Sakinaw Lake, British Columbia, Canada - sak_2011_5_24_40m | ecosystem: Environmental > Aquatic > Non-marine Saline and Alkaline > Saline ...
GGCGCTTAATTACATTCTGGCGTTCGTTATTTTTTCGGTCATATTTATGTTCGGCTCACCGACATTAACCACGGAAGTTGGCGGATTTTTGAAGGATTATCCTGCTGAGAAGGCGGGTATATTGGCAGGCGATAAGATACTTACTGTGGACGGCAAGAGCGTTAAATATTGGGAAGATATGACCACGCTCATACATAAACACTCCGGTGGAAGCATAAAGATACTGCTAGATAGAAAAGGGGCTATAGTAGAAAAGAATATTACGCCTATCGTGCGTAAGACTAAAGATATATTTGGCAAAGAGACTACGCTGACGCTGATAGGGGTAAGCCCATCTCAGAAGATAGAGAGCGTCAAATACGGATTTCTTGCATCGCTTCGCATGGGGGCGAATAAGCTCGTGACTCTTACCATGGTAACTTATAAAGCGCTATGGGCTGTTATGACAGGGAGTCTCTCTGTTAAGGAGTCGATGACCGGCCCTATCGGCATATTTGTAGTAACCGGTCAGGCCGCTAAGATGGGTCTCATATATATATTCCATTTGATGGGTATATTGAGCGCATCGCTTGCTATTTTTAATCTCCTGCCGCTTCCGATATTGGATGGAGGGCACATATTATTCCTGGCGATCGAAAAAGTGAGGGGCAAGGCGATGTCGTTTAAGACGCAGGAAGTTATCGCCAATATAGGCGTGGCGCTACTTATTTTACTTACGGTCTTTATATTTTATAATGATATCGTTAAATTCGGTATAGCCGGAAAGATAATGGGCATATTTAAAAAATGATCAAGATGCGCAAGACGAGACAGGTAAGAGTTGGCGGCGTGAAAATAGGCGGCGGCGCGCCCATCTCGATACAGTCGATGACGAAGGTCAATACCTCCGACGTGAAGGCGGTCGTGACCCAGGTAAAGTCGCTCGAGAAAGCAGGCTGCGAAATTATACGTGTAGCCATTAAGAGTCTAAGCGATGCCCGGGCGATACGCGACATAAAAAGTAAAATTAATATTCCGCTCGTCGCGGACATTCATTTTAACTATCGTCTGGCTCTTGAATCAATAGCAAGCGGCGCGGACAAGATACGATTAAATCCGGGGAATATCGGTAAGCTCGATGAGGTCGGACAAGTTGTCAAAGCGGCAAAGAGAGCGCATATCCCGATCAGGATCGGCGTGAATTCAGGATCGGTTCTTATTGGTGATGACCGGATGGTGTCCGGGAAAAAACTTGTTGAGGCCGCTACGCGCTACATCAAACTCTTTCGCGAACTTGATTTCCATGATATAATAATTTCACTTAAAGCATCTAATGTCGTTACAACTATCGAGGCGTACCGACGGATGTCTGAGGCTTGCGATTATCCTCTGCATCTCGGAGTTACGGCGTCAGGCTCTTACGATTCAGGCGTGATAAAGTCGGCTATAGGCATAGGGTCGCTTCTGGCTGACGGTATAGGCGACACGATAAGGGTGTCTCTTACAGCCGATCCGGTCGAAGAAGTGACAGCTGCAAGGCGCATATTAAGCGCCGTCGGAGCGAGACATTTCGGGCCAGAAGTTATATCATGCCCGACCTGCGGCCGCTGTCAGGTGGATTTGGGTTCGATAGTTAGGAAACTTGAAGATACTTTGCGATCTACGGTTCACCATACACGATCCACGAAAGCGCCGCTTACTATCGCAGTCATGGGCTGCGAAGTGAATGGTCCTGGCGAAGCGAAGGAAGCCGATCTTGGTGTAGCGTTCGGCAAGAATTCCGGGATGATATTCAAAAAAGGAAAGAAGATAAAAAAAGTAGAAGTTAAGCACGCGATAAAGGAGCTCTTGAAGATAATATGAGATGGTCTGAAGCGCTTATACCGACACTTAAGGAAGATCCGCAGGATGCCGAGGTGATAAGCCATAAACTTATGGTTCGCGGTGGTTTTATCCGCAAGCTCGCATCCGGATCATATTCATATTTACCGCTTGGGTTTAGGGTGCTATCCAAGGTAGAGGCTATTATACGGGAAGAGCTCGATTCGCGCCGATGTCAGGAAGTCCTGCTTCCGGCGGTGCATCCGCCCGAGATATGGAAGAAGACAGGCCGATACGACCTGCTCGGGGCCGTGCTGATAAAATTTAAAGATCGCTCCGGAAAAGAGTGCGTGCTTGGGCCTACGCACGAGGAGATAATAACAGATCTCGTTGCTAATAATATCCGGTCTTACAGGGAGCTTCCTCAAACATTTTACCAAATACAGACCAAATTCAGGGACGAGCCGCGCCCGCGCTTTGGCGTTATGAGGACTAGCGAATTTATAATGAAAGACGCTTATTCTTTTGATTGCGATGTCGAGGGTCTCGATAAGACGTACAAGAAGATGTACGACGCTTATTGCGCGATATTCACGCGATGTGGACTGCCGTTCATACCGGTTGAAGCCGATCCTGGAATGATGGGCGGAAACGTTTCTCACGAGTTTATGGTGCCAGCAGCCGCCGGCGAGGATAAGATAGTTACCTGCGATAAGTGTAAATATGCTGCTTCTACCGAGGTCGCGAAGACGGACGGTGTTGGCGGCAGGGCTAAAAATCAAAAAGAGAAGACGCTCCCGATAGCCGAAGTAGAGACGCCCGGTATTACTACGATAGAGAAGGTGGCGGAACTGTTAAAGACAGAGCAGATAAAATTAGTTAAGACGCTTCTTTACAAGGCCGATGACAAGACGGTCGCTGTTCTTTTGCGCGGTGATTTTGAAGCCAATGAGACCAAGGTGAAGAATTATCTTAAGTGTACAATTCTCGAACTTGCCGATGCCGCTACTATAGAGAAAGTGACCGGCGCTCCTGTAGGATTCTCCGGGCCGGTGAGCCTTAAAAATATTCGTATAATTGCCGATAGTAGCGTAAGGGATATGGTTAATTTTATTACAGGCGCTAACAAAAAGGATGCTCATATAATAAATGTGAATATTGGGCGGGACTTCGAAACCAAGGAGTTTGCGGATCTCCGTATGATAACTCCCGACGATGGATGTCCTGCGTGCGGAAAAGCTATAGAGATCAAGCAGGCTATTGAAATAGGACACACCTTCAAACTCGGCACGAAATATTCCGCGGCGCTCGGGGCTAATTATCTCGATAAGGATGGAAAAGAAAATCCGATAATAATGGGTTGCTACGGCATCGGCGTAAACCGCATAATGGCCAGCCTTATCGAAACATCGAATGATAAGGACGGAATAATTTGGCCGCTTTCAATAGCTCCATACAGCGTTATAATCCTGGCTCTTAATGCCGCTAACGAAACCGTGAAGAAACTGGCCGATGAGGCATACAGAAAACTCTCGAAGGCCGGGTACGAAGTTTTATACGACGATCGAGATATATCTGCCGGCATAAAATTTAAAGATGCCGACCTTATCGGCATACCGGTGAAGGTCGTGATAGGGGAGAGAAATGCCAAAGAGGGCATGATAGAAGTAAAAGACCGCAAGACCGCGAAAGTCGATCTCATCAAGTCCGAAGACCTCACCAGTCACATCAAATCAATATTGAAGTAATAGCTTCGTTTTTTCAAGAGGGAAACGTAGTCTATCCAAATGTTTCGCTTACAGATGGCGGTAGTTTTGCGTTACCGCCTTCTCAATTCTCTCCCCCTGAATTAAAAGGCTACCCGGCCAGTGGGCTTCGCCTAATTTTGCTCGTCAAGGATTATTAAGGTATATTTATCTAAGTAAGCTATTCTAACCTGGTTAGAATAGGCAGATCAAAAAGATTTGTGTAGTGAACACCACCGCAAAATTTACGGCTCAACCCACATGGCCCGGGTAGCCTTTTTACTTCTCGGAAGTATTTGCTTCAGTCGGATAACGCCAAAACTCCGCCCTATCAGCTCGCTACACGTGTCGAAGGAAAATTAGCCCACCTAAAAAGATATTGCTGATTTTCCTTTAAATGGAGCGAGTTGATAGGTGGTGTATTTTTGTGGACACCGAGGGATGTGTGCCTGGAGGGGCGTCGAAGATCGCGAGCGGGCACGGTTTTTTGCCCTAGTTATCAACAATGTAGCTGACGTTTACCTGTCCTCCGAAGGAGGAAACGTCAGCTACAACAGGACTGTATGCAAAAAGAGCGAGCGATCTTCCGAGCGAAATTTCCACGCCGGGGAAATTTCGCGTCCCCGACAGGTACACTCCCGAAGGTGGCCGCAAAAATACATCGCTATCTGCGAGCGTAAGTTAAGCTGACAAAAGCTAGATATCTTTCTATTGACTTAACGTAGCGATGTGATATAATTGCAGCAATATGTTTAATAATAAAAAGTCAGAATATATATTAATTAGGAGGATGATTTCGGTCATTCTCCTAGTTTCGTTTATAATTACCTCTTCCGATACAGCCTTTGCGCTTGCGCCTTCCTCAAAAGTCCTCGACGAAAGTTTTAAGAATGAGTTTGCCTTGCGCTTCCAGGATGAAATTGTACACAGAACTATTGGTGAGGCGCTTCATCTTAAAATGCCAGTTTCCGGAATGCATGACATGGTTGACCGTTGTGTAAGTAAGTCCGTGCCGATAATAATAGATAGCATTGAAGACGATGCCGTATTTTACGGCTTTCGTAATTATAAAGGGGAAATGACATCTTTCGGGTGTTTTAGATCTGCAACTGAAGCCCCTCCGACCGACGCGGTTTGGATAAAAAAGATAGGAGACAGTGTATATTGGGCGCAGGAGATCAGACCTACGGAAAGAAATCCGGTCGAAAAGATCCACTCAAAGTCCTTCGGTGAGATCGCCGAGGAGAAAAATAAGGATGGGGACGTGTTAAAAATGGGCACGCAACCAAGTGGAGCGTCCCAAGGTGGAGCGTACCCGGTTTTCCCGGTTCCCGGTATTCCATCATTCGCGGATTTTAAAAAATTGGCGATCTCTCCCGCGGACGCTGGTAATAAAAACATGCTATCGCCCAAGGAGTATTTCAGCCAGGACTTTAGGCGTATTGCGGAAACCGGCGGCGCGGACAAACGGATCATTGTGGTTCATGCGGACCATTTTGACATAGACGCTCTTGTGAGCACCCTCACGATGTCGTATTTGCTATATATGCTGATGCAGCGGACCGGACGGACGGATGTTATGATCGTGCCTGTTATTTACGGATCCGCGTCCGACGTGGATCCGGTTGCGGAGTTTGTCATTAACAAGGTCTTCAAGAAGGATATCCTGCGAAACATGTGTTTCGGCAAGGCTCGGGATATTTTTGCGCAAAACAACGCGGCGGAATATGCGCAGGTCGATTCCGCCGGAACAGGCAACTGGCTTACTATAGATCATCATCCTTCCGGCAGCGTTCGTTTTTCCGATGACGGAAGCAGAATAGAAAGAGGTCCATCGGCCGCATTCATGATATACGAAGAATATAAGGCGGCGAACCTGCGCGTTGATGTCGACATCGCATGGCTCACTCTTTACAGCATAATGGCCGACACGCTGAACTTCACTGAAAACATGGTTGGTCATTCAAATATTTACGAGCAGGTATGCGAGGTCATTCTGCCGGTTATTCACCTCCCGAAAACGGAGATAGGACACATATACAGGGATTATTATGATGTCGCATATGATATACGCGGTGTCAGTCCGGAGGATATGCTTGCCGACACTAAGAGTACATATATCAAAGATGTATGTGTAAGCCAGAGATTCTTTTCCGATTCAAATGAGTTTTTCAGAAAACTGCCGGATATTCGCCAGGCCATGTATACCGAGCTCAATAGGGGTGGGAAGAGGGCGTGGATCTATATCGGGACCGATGTCAAAACAAGGCGATCGTATGTATTTTCGGTATGCGCGGAAGGCGGCTTGGGTCATCAGCGGGCGGTTGACGCGGCGCTGAGCCGCGGGTGCGTTGGAAAAGTCGTAAAAGACGGGATCGAATTACTCGTAAGGCCGGAGATGCTACGGAAATATTTGATGGAGGATACGGTAGACGGCCTTAAGGATGCGCTTAATAATGGCGGTGTTTTGAAGGACATGGCCTTGCCTAGTGAAGACGATCCCTGGTTTGAGACAGTTTACGGTATATATTCGTACGCGATCGATCACGCGGCGGAACTTTCATGGGCGAGCGTTGTCTATTACCAGTGCAGGGATGTCTATCTGAAGGAGTTGCGTAGGGCCATGAATATATTGCTATCCAGTGATGAAAAGAGTATCCGGGGCGGTGCCTTCTGGATCAACTCCAGACCTGAATTTATCGGGGTGACCGAATCTTCGGGTATGATGCGCTCCAACGACGGCTCTATATTCGGGGTCTTGAGCGACATCGCTCTATCAGATGATGAGGCATGTGGAAGCGTGGTTAATTCCTATTATCGTATATCCTCAGAAGACATGGTGAGGAGGGATCTCTTCTTCGAAGAAATTGTCAAGATTGTTCTTAATGATAGGCCGGATGGCCTGTCCTTTAAAAGGGCGTGCCTCGTCCTTGACAAGCTCAAAGGCCAAGATAATACCAATGACGTCGCCCTAGCAAAGGGGGCAGACGCCTCCTCCGAAAAATTCCTAGAAAGTAAACCCGTAGGCCCGGAGCCCGCCGCGCCGGACTCGCGCGCGCCGATCGATACTGTTCAGCCTATGCCGACCGATGTCATTTTATCCATCGACGTTCCCAAACGCGCGATCCCGCATATTTTACAGGCGATAAAGGATGGCGATGTCGATGGTGATATCCGGGAGGCGGAGACGATAATCTGCCCGTGGGATAAGAATATATCCATGGTAAAAGTAAAATACTTTACCAGCAGAGGCAGTCTTTATTATGAATTCGACGGTGTGTTTGATTTCTCCAGGCCTGCTGGGAAGGAATTTACCCATCATAAAATATTCCATCTCACAAGATATAACCAGGGGCTTGTCTTCGACGAAATTAACAGGCGTATAGTGTTTCATGTCGAAGGCCCGGAGGGAGTGTCTTTCGATCATCCGGTGACGGCTTTGTCGTCTATAATTGGCGTAGCGTCTATCAGCCTTATGGCGACGGGCGCCTTAGCGGCTTTACAGGAGGTGCTGCCTGAGAAGCAGAGTATCGGCAATGTCGATAAATTCATAGGGCCGCACATTATACCTGTATCTATATGTCTTGGAGCCGGCATAATTATCGCTATTATCCTGAAAATTATTTTTAATAAAATAAGGTTGAAGAGGATCGAGTGGATGCTGCAGGAAGAGCGCTTTGAGCAGGGTAGGGATTATGTGACGCGTGTATATTACAGGATGCGCTCCAAGTATAGAGCTGAGGAGGTTAAGGATACGTTCTCAGGGCGCAATATCATAGAATTGATAAAAAACAGCGATCACAAAAAGGCGGTGATGGGTTTTAATCTGCTTTCGCATGCGAATCAGGAGTTTAAAGGCGCTATAGTGTCAGAGCTGAAAGGACATGCGACAGAGCTTCTCTGTAATAATAATTTTGACGGCCTAATGCTGTTCGGTGAAGCAGGAGAGGAGCTTAAAAACGAGATATTGATGGCGCTGGACGAAAGCGGTATTGCATTTATCGTAAATGCCGCGAAGATAGAGCTTGAATCATACACGAAAGAGACAGAAAAGCGTACTATGAAGAACAAAACGCTTTCGGTGTTGTGCGACGGCAGCGTAAGGATTGGCTTCGGTGAGGCGCTTGAGAAAAGCCCTTATGAGATCGAATATTCAAACATACCAAAAGAAGAAGGCGAAGAAAAAGAAGGGCAGTTATTGGTATTGGATAAACAGGATCCGGACAATATCCGGAGCGTCGGCCGTTATAGACTGCCATTAGGGGTGACGTGTATCATATCGGGAAAAGGCGATGAGGGGTGGGTTGATAAGGACACTTACAGGATAATATTGGATCAAAGCTGGTTTTTTGACGGTATAAACCTTTCTATAAAGATGTCCGAGGATTCTGGTAAATATAGAGCTGAACTTACCGATCTGGGATCGTCTTTATTCCTGATTAGGAAGAAGGATGGCGCTAATTGGTCCGCGTCGGAGATATTAACCGGCCTGAATTTTACAACAAACGCTTATTATTACAGGCTGGCGAAACAAAAACAGGTCGCGAAAGATGTTGGGAAAAATGGCAAGCCAAGGGTGCGAGTAAGGATTAAGGCCGGGAAGAATGTGGCCGGCCCAAAAAGCGCCACCTCGGTAGAAGCCGGTCCGGCGGTCCAGGACTTGTCCTCCGAAGCATTGCCTAAGGTGTCTAAGGCGCTTGAAGAGGCTTGGGCAGAGTTTAGAAGCACAAATGCTGTCGACCTTAAGGCTCTCGGCAAAAAGTATGGGCTTACTGATGGTGAACTTGACCATATCGCTATTACGGTTCACCCCGGACAGGGCGCCGGATCTGGTGAATCCGCTAGCGGGGCGGCCCAGGATGGCAGCGATGGGGTGTTCCATAAATTACCCCGTGTTACCAGGCCTGCTTTCGTAGATCTTCGGTCTATGCCTCATGACAGCCGCAGGGACGTATGGAAGACCGGTTTATACGATATCGGGACACTGAAAAAGATGATGAAGGCCATGTTCGAGGCCGAAAAAGTGACGATGGATGACTGGAGATACAAGGTAAGTCTATTTGCGCTGACCGATAAAGAGATCGACGAACTAATCGCGTATTTACGCCGGCTTAAGGTGAGAAAAGATAACGATGCATACTACCAGCTTTTGGATGTTAGGGGTGACCTGGCGCAGTATATTGCAAGAATAAGAGCAGATGGGAATGTGCTTATACATCTGGGCGCGCCTGTTTATCAATTTTGCGCCGAATTATTGCCTTCTATCGAAGAATTGAACCGTAGCATATACAACGACGGCAACCCGCCGCAAAACCATGATTATACTTTTACAGCGCTCAAAGGAGAATACAGATCTCAGCTTAAAGAGATACGAAAGTACGGCGGTGAAATAGGTCTTGCCGTACACGGCGTGCGCGATTGGAAGTGGCGTGATATGATTGGACAGGGCAGGGATCGGGACATAGACATCCCGGACGGCAAAATAAGGTTCCTTAACGTGCTGCTGGAAGGTAATATAAGGAGCTTCAAAATGCCTCTCATGTTCTCAAACTTAAAGATGGATGTAGGGTATCTCGATACAAAGCATGACACAAGTTTCAGTGATAACGGGGATGCCGGGACATATGGACCATCTTTTATAATTCTCGATAGGAACTGGGAATATGATGCGAAAGGAGATATCAGCGAAAATCATCACAAATATTATCTTGTGCCGAACGCCAAGATGAAAAAATTCCTGATAAACGGTGTAGAAAAATCCGTTGAGGCAGGATTGATCGATAGTGTCGGCGCCGATGTGCGTAAAGACAAGATAGTTACATACGGCGAGTATCTCGATATTCTTTCCGGTAAAAACGTTGCGCCTGCGGCGCTTGACAACCACTTTGAGCCGCGCGACGGCGGGATGGACGTGCCATATGAAGAGAAAAACATAGATGTGAACCTGGTGCACTCCACAGAGACGGTGGAATCTTTTCCAGCGGAATTCAGGTCGGTGGACTCGGCGAAGTTTATAGGTCTTTATGAAAAGGAAACTGGAAAGAAGGCGGCTGGAGAGGTGCTGCGTTTCGCGTCGATCCTCGGCAGATTGAATATCGCCTCAAGACAGATATATTTGACTTTAACAGAGAACGGAGACAGGCTCTATCCCAGCGGATGCGGCCCGATCTCCAGCGCCGTATGCCAGCTCCTGACAGACAATGGCTTCGAGGCATTTGTAAGATCCAATAGCGGTAATGATCATTTTGTAGCTACCGTACGGTTTGTTTCGGAAGATAAGCTTTATTATTTCATCATTGACTACACAGCCGACCAATTTCTTAAGCCTCTGGAGAGGAAAAGAACGGTTATATCGCCTGTTATAATCCCGTTTACCGGGGTATCAAGTATTGCCAGGCCCCTCAGAGATTTCTACGAAAGCGATGAAAAAAATGATTATAAACCTCTCGTCATCGATGACGTCGATGACCCGGCTTTTGTGGCGTATAAAATATTAAAACAAGAGTTTTATAGTTCGGGATCAGGTAATAGTGGTGCCATTAATAGTGGTGCCATCCCAGAAAGCGCCACCCCGGCGAATCTGGAGGTCGTGCGCGAAGATATATTCGGTCCTGCTAAGTCCTCTGCTCCGATCGCAAAAGCCGGCGGGGAGGCTGCGGATGGCAGCGACGGGGTGTCCCTGGATAGGACGTCTGCTAGTCTACAGGATAACGCCATAGCGATAAGAGAATGGATGGCCTTTGATTCCCGCCGCCTGTCCAGGTTCCTGTGTTTTAGTTACGGTATAGTCAACGGGCTCTTATTTGAGGGAGCTC
>Ga0268280_1002555_pt1 | contig 10360 bp, 10 predicted proteins | sample saktaG_9_FD_190139 | JGI IMG/M metagenome (GOLD analysis project Ga0268280, IMG submission 190139) | Saline water microbial communities from Sakinaw Lake, British Columbia, Canada - sak_2011_5_24_40m | ecosystem: Environmental > Aquatic > Non-marine Saline and Alkaline > Saline ...
GCTGACAGGAAAGTTGGGCGGCGACATGACTTTGGAAAGCATCGTATGGACGTATCTCAACGCGAAGGGACATCCATGGATGCGTATGTCGCTCTGGTGGAGATAGAGGGGCCTGAAAAAGGGAAAGCCAATGAGGTGATCCCAGTGAGCGTGAGTGAATATGAGATGGCAGCTGTAGCGCTCCTCTTGAATCAGCTGGTTCCCAAGCCTTCGAATTCCTGTTCCGGCGTCCACAATAATGATTTCGCCGCTTGCTGCCCTGATTTCGACGCAGGCGGTGTCACCGCCGTATTTGATGTATTCCTTTCCGGAGACGGGGATGGAGCCCCTTGATCCCCAAGATTTTATGTGCATTTTTTGTGCCTCTCGAATAACTATGGGATTGTGCGAAGACGAAAATTGAGGTACGCTTATACTTACGCAGTTGCATCGATGACATAAAGGAATGTCAGGCAGTACGGCAAACACCTCAATTTTGCGTGATTCTATAATAGTTCAAACGAGTTGTCAAATATTCAATGGCTTTGTGATGCACTTTAGCATGAAAAGGACAGGGTGGGTCTCTTTTTGATAGCAAGGAAAGGAGTTTTTAAATGGCAAGAACTGTCATCGTGCTAGGTCTCTTTATCGGTCTTTTCTTGATGTATGGTGAGGTTGCTGGAAAGTCATACTACCGCTGGACGGATGCTGACGGGGTTACGCAGCTGAGCGATCAGCCTCCGGCGAACAGGAGTTATGAGCAGATTCTGATACCGGATGAGAACCGGGAGGGAGGGGCTGTCCAATCCTCCGCCGAAAGTGCAAAAAACGATAAAGAGGATAAAGAGCTGACGGAGGAGCAGCAAGAGATAAAGAAACGGCAGGATGACGTCGTAAAAGATCTTGAGGAGATGGTGGCGCATTATGCGGATATAGGCGGGATAACGGCGGGGAAGCTGGCCGCGCTGCAGGAGGCCGCCGTTGTCGTGAAAAAAGCAAAAATGGACGGGAGCGAAGCGGATGAGGCGTTTTATCTCAAGATCGAGGAGCTGGTAAGGTCCATCAAGGATCGCACGGCGATCATCGGAAGGGTTCACCGGCTCCTCAATGAGGCCAAGGTCATGAAGGGCCTCGCACCGCCCGCGAAACAGGAAGAATCGGAATAGGAAACACCGGCGGGTGATTAACCGATGCCCGCGATGCAATAAAAAAAAGCAGCCTTTCGGCTGCTTTTTTTATGTGATTGAGCTTGTCCGGATGTCACCCGCAGCTGCAGGAACCGCAGTCGGCGGCCGCCAGGTTGGCGGTGATGTAATAACCGGACCCTCTTGGGGTTTCGATGAAATCCACTTTAATGGGTTTCACTTCTTCAAATAATTCCCTGTTGATCATGAAGGTCAATCCCTTTTCCTTGAATACCTCGTCATTTTCCTGAAGCTCATCCAGAGCCATTCCCATGGAGGGACCCGATCACCCGCCCTCGTTCAGCAGCAGGCGGATGGATGGAAGTTCCTCCTGGTCCTTGAAATAGTCTTTGAGCATCTCGCTCGCTTTATCGGAAATTTCGAACATGTGATTCTCCTTTGCGAATTTTTTATAGCCATAACGTATGCATTTCCCGGCACCTTGTCAAACATATTTAATGACCAGCCGCCCCTCTACTTTCCTTTCAGAATGATTCTGCCTCCCTGATGATCAATGGAAACCTGAAAATCTGCGAGAAAACTCATTCCCAGCAATCCGTCAAAGTCCCGGAAGACATTGGCCTGGGGGTTTATCACGGCCTGCACATTTTCCCTGGACGCCGGACCTAGCTCTATTTTGGGGATGACCGTGTATCGCCCTTCGACCTCGCCCCCGGCCGTCCTCATCTTGACGCGTTTGTCTCCTTCCGGGTTGTCCTGATTTATTTTCTGCGAAAGCTCCTGAGAGATGATGACAAGGGCCGCTCCCGTGTCAAGAACCATCTTTGCCCGCACGGAACCATTGATGACGACATCCACGAGCATGATTCCTGAAGGCGTTCTGAAAAAGGGGACATGGAACTCGCTCGTCGATTCGCTGCCGGTCTGCGCCGGCGCCGGGCTGAAAATCTTTTTTGCCCCGCCCCGGTGTGACGGGGGGATATTCAGGAAATCGTCCGAAAAGGTTACCGTGCCGTCATCATCCACCCATTTATAGATCTCCGCATTGGCGGGGGAGAAGAAAAAGGGCAGGACGAAGGCAATGAACAAGAAGTATTTTGTTATTCTCTTCATTTGTATTTTCCGATCATGGATATCTATTCCTATCTCAATCCGTCTATCCTTGGCAAGGATTATCGAAGGATCACAAGGATCAAGATGAGGAAAGATTTTGTGGTTTTCATGGACTTCCAAATCATTTATAGTATGGCGTCGGTTCCGCGCGGAGAAGCGCGGCGGCTGCATGCGGGAAAGATATAAAAAGGACTTCTTTTGAAGTTCGGGAAGAGAAAGGAGAAATCCGATGTTTGATTACATGCTGACAAAGGAACAGATCAGGATCAGGGACGAGGCGAGGGATCTCGTGAAGTGGGTGCCGCGCCAGATGATCCTGGACATGGACACGGACAAGATCAAATTCCCCAAGGAATTCCTGAAGGAAGCGGCCCGGCGGAACCTCATGGGCTGCCGTTACCCGAAGAAGTGGGGCGGGCGGGACATGGATTGGGTCACCACCTGCATGGTGATGGAAGAGGTGGGGACGCTCGGCTATGAATTCGCCTGTGTCTTTGGCGTGGGGGCGGAACTGGTCTGCGACGCCGTCATTCTTCATGGCACAGACGAACAGAAGGAGAAGTACGTGAAGCCTCTCCTGAGGGGGGACCTCTTCGCCGCTGAATGCCTCACGGAACCGAGAGGCGGGTCCGACTTCTTCGGCGCAACCACGAAAGCCGAGGATAAAGGGGATCATTTTATTCTGAACGGCCAGAAGCGCTTCATCGTCGGCGCGGAGGGAGCGGACTTTTTTCTCGTTTACGCCCGCACGGCGCCCGAAGCAAAGCCTCAGGAATCCATCACCTGCTTTATCGTGGACCGGGGTCCCGGCGTTGAGACCAAGTATCTTTACGGCCTCCTCGGTTGCCGGGGCGGAGGGACCGGGCGCATCATCTTCCGGAACGTGAAGGTTCCGAAGGAGAACATCATCGGAAAACTCAATGGAGCCTACGACGTCTTCAATACCATGATGATCCCGGAGCGGCTGGGGACGGCGGCCATGACCATCGGCGCCGCCCGCCCCGCTCTTGACATCGCGACGGAGTACACGTCCCGCAGAAAGGCCTTCGGTCAGGTGATCAACCGTTTTCAGGGAGTGAGCTTTCAGGTGGCCGATGCGGCCATGCTTCTGGACGCGTCGCGGGCCATGGCCTACGTGACGGCCCGGGCTGTGGATGCCGGCGTGGACATGGATCGGATCCGCCGCATGGTCTCGGAGAGCAAGAAGTTCATCACCGAATCCTGCCAGAAGGTGGTCCACAACGCCATGCAGGTCATGGGCGGGATCGCATACACCAATGTATTCCCCATCGAACGGATATACCGCGATATCCGCCTTGCCTCCATCTGGACGGGGACGAGCGAGGTCATGGCCATGGTTGCGGGCCATGAATGGTACCGTGAATACTTCAAGGAGAAGGCGAAGCGCCTGGCCAGGGACTTCGAGGCGGATGCCGAGGAAGCCCATTCCGAAGAGAAGTGCTATGATGATGAGGATATGTGGAATAAAGGCTGGTGACAGGCTGCTCAAAAACGCTCATCTGCTGCGTTGCGCTTCGCCCCTCATCGCCCAACGTATTACAATATACGCCTCGCTCTTCGGGACTCGCGCGCCTTGCATCTAAACATTCTTGAGCAGCCTTTAAAGCAGGGCGTTTTTGAGCAGCCTGTTTAGATCATGTGTTCGATTTCCCCGAGTCGCTCCTCAAGGCGTTTCGGGGAGACGGGGAAAGCGGTTCTGATTTTCTGCGCGAAGACCGAAATCCGGTACTCCTCGATCATCCAGCGGAATTTTTCAACGGCTTTCCGCTTCTCGTCGGAAGATGAGAGGGTGAGCCCTTTCAGAAGCTCATCGAAGCGATTCGCGAAGCGCTGCACTTTTTCCGCCCGCTCCCTGTCTTTTTCCAGGTGAATGAGACCGCTTCGTGTCCTCACGGTCAGGGCTTCCAGATACCGGGGCAGGTGGCGGAGCCTGTCCTTTTCATACAGGGTCATGAAATTCCCGGGAACAAGTCTGTCCATCTCCCCGCGCATTTCTTTCAGGAACGACAGGACCGTCCTGTTCGACCGGTTTTCCTTTTCCATATCGGTCAGAAGCTGTCTCGTCTCGTGGAAGGATTTGAGAACGGGTTCCACCTCCGCCAGGATCTCCTGACCCCTGGGAAGGATCTTTGGCGCCGCGGATTCGGAGAGCCTCAGAAATTCGCTTTCCTTTAGGATGGGCACGTTAAAGAGGCTCTGTAGAATTCTCTCGTAAAGAGCCTGCTCAAGCTTCTTTTCCCCTCCGAAATGGGCGGCCCAGGCCTTCATTTCCTTTGTCAGGGTGAACTGACGTTTCAACGTCCGCAGTTCTTTTGCGAAATGGCGGGCAAGGAGAGCGATGACTCCCTTCCGATGTGAGACGTCCGCTTCCCGGGAGGATTTGAAGAGACGGAGATTCACGCCTTCATCATCGGCTTCCAGCCCCGGGAAAGCGATCCCTTCATGGTTTCGTTCGCCGATGGAAATGATCTCCGGCAGATCTCCAAAATTCCATCGGGTGAGGCCTTTCTTTTCCCAGGCGGCCTTTGCCGCCTCGAAGTCCCGGGTTTCCAGGTCCTCCGCCATGTCCTCTTTGAGGATACGGACATCCCGCCCCGAGGCGATCTCCCGTCCCCCGGGATCAACGATGGCGAGACGCATCCTGAGATGCTCAGGGAGTGATTCATGATCCCAGGCCGAAGCCGGGATGTCCACCCCGAACTTTTTCCGGATGAAGGTTCCCAGGGCCGAGAGGAGGGAGCCCCTGCCCCTCGGCATTTCAGCGAGGATGGTCTCCACGGTTCCGGCCAGGGGGAGGAGTTTCTTTCGATGGCTTTTCGGCAGGCCTTTCAGAAGCCCCGTGATCTTTTCCCTCAGGAGGCCCGGAACGCCCCAGTCCACCGACTCGGCCGGAACAAGGGGGACGAGGCGCTGCGGGACTTTGAGCGTCACGCCGTCGTCGGGTTTCAGCGGGTCAAAACGGTAGGCGAGGGTCAGGTCCCATTTGCCCAATTGGAGCCTGTCAGGATATAGGGCGATTTCGTCTTCATCCGGCCTGTAGCGGAGCAGGTCCTTTTCCTGCATCCGGAGGAAATCGTCTCCGCCTCTCTCCTTGATCCATTTGCGCAGTGTCCGGATGTCGAAAACACCCTCCAGACGGCTTTCGTAAAATGTCGCGAGGGCCTCTTCTCCCGCCAGGATGTCTCTCCGGCGCAGCTTGTCCTCCATGCCGGAGACCTTCTCGACAAGGTCAAGATTGCGGCGGAGAAAAGGAGGGGGGCGCTCCACGTCTCCCTCAACGAGGGCCCGGCGGATGAATATCTTCGCGGCCTCGGCGGGATCGATCCTGCCGTAGGATACCGGTCTTTCGGAAACAACGATAAGTCCGTAGAGGCTGACCTGCTCCGAGGCCGTGACCTCACCCCGTTTTCGCTCCCAGCGGGGGTTTGAGTAACTGTAACGGCAGAGACCGGCTCCCAGGGCTTCGATCCATTCGCTTTCGATATGGGCCGCCATGCGGGCGAAGAGCCGCGAGGTTTCCACCATTTCGGCGGCGACGATCCATTCGCTTCCCCGGTTGAACAGGCCGGAACCCGGGAAGATCATGGCCTCCCGTCCTTTTGCCACCGCGTAGATATTCTTCTCTTTTTTCAGGGCGATGTTTGAGAGGCAGCCGCTCAGAATCGAGCGGTGGATCCCGCCGTAGAGGTTTTCATAATCACCGGATTCACGTTGTCTTCCTTCTTTCAGGATTCCCAGCTCCAGGAGGATCTCCATGATCTGTCCATGGAGGTCTATCCATTCCCGCATCCGGCGGCAGGAGAGAAAATGCTCCCGGCAGAACTTCCGCATTCTGTTCTGCGTTTTGAGCGCCTCCCACGTCTCGTGGTAACGATTCCAGATGCTGAGAAGCGTCATGAAGTCCGAGGCCGGATGTTTGAAGGGTTCATGCATCCGCCGGGCCTCTTCCAATCTCTCCGCGGGCCATTCGCGGGGATCCTGAATGCTCAGGGCCGACGCGATGACCACCACCTCTTCCAGGCAGTCTTCCTTTTCCGCCTCCAGGATCATCCGCGAAATGCGGGGATCGATAGGCATCCGGGCCATGAGCCGTCCGCGCTCCGTGAGCCGAAAACCCTTTCCCTTCTCATCCGGCCGGATGGCCCCCAGTTCCCTGAGGACATCAAACCCGTCACGGATATTTTTCGCGTCGGGCGGATCAATGAAGGGAAAAGAGGCGATATCGCCGATCGAGAGAGCAAGCATCCTCAGGATAACTTCGGCCAGGTTCGATCGGAGGATCTCCGGAGGGGTGTAAAGCGGGCGCCCTTCGTAGTCCTCTTTCCCGTAAAGGCGGATGCACACCCCGTCGGCCACGCGGCCGCAGCGGCCCTTCCGCTGGTCCGCGCTGCTCCGGGAGACGGCCGTGACAGGGAGGCTCAGGGTCCGAGTCCTCGGGTTGTACCTGGAGATCCGGGCGAGGCCCGTGTCAATGACGTAGCGGATTCCGGGGATGGTGATGGATGTTTCGGCCACGTTTGTCGCCACCACGATCTTCCGGCCCGCCGCGGGCTGGAAGACCCGCCGCTGATCCTCCCAGGTGAGCCGTGCGAAGAGAGGAAGAAGGATGTCTTCCCCGCCGTTTCCCGCGGTGAGAAGATCGCAGGTCTCGCGGATATCGGCCTCCGTGGGCATGAAAACGAGAATATCCCCGCTGTCTCTTTCCCCCCGGATCTCCTCCACGGCCCGCACGGCGGCATCAACATAGGTCCAGTCTCCGCTCTCTTCGAGTTCCGGGTCGAGGGAGGCATAACGGACCTCCACGGGATAGAGACGGCCCGATACCTCTATGATGGGTGCATCGCTGAAGGCGCGGGAGAATTTCTCCGTGTCGATGGTTGCAGATGTGATCACGATTTTGAGGTCCCGCCGCTTGTGGAGAAGTGACTTTAGAATCCCCAGGATGAAGTCGATGTTCAGGCTCCGCTCATGAGCTTCATCCACGATGATCGTATCGTAGTCATTGAGCCGGGCGTCCGTCTGGACTTCGGCGAGAAGAATGCCGTCGGTCATGATCTTGATATAGGGATCGGGGCCCGTGCGCTCGTCAAAGCGGATCCTGTAACCCACGGACCGGCCCAGAGGTTCTCCCATTTCCTCCGCGATCCGCCGGGCGGCCGTGATCGCCGCGACACGCCGGGGCTGGGTGTGGCCGATCATGCCGTTCACACCCCGGCCGGCTTCCAGGCACATCTTGGGGATCTGAGTGGTCTTTCCCGAACCTGTCTCGCCGGTGATGACGACAACCGGGTTCCGGCGGATGGCTCCGATGATCTCGTCTTTTCTCGCCGTGATGGGCAGTGCTTCGGGGTAGGTGATCCGCGGGATGCCGGCCTTCCGCCGGGCCTTTCTCTCCGCCGAGAGGTCAAGTTTTTTCTCCAATACATTCAGCCTCTTGAGAGACGCGTCACGGGAATCTCTTGCCATGGATTTTTCGATGCGGTCAAGTTCCCGCGTCAGGGCATACCGGTCCCTTCTCATGGCCCGGGAAAGGCGGCTTCGTATTCGGTTATGGATCATTTTTGCGTCTGACATTATTTCCCCCGATGAAAAGCGGGTTATTCAATATCCTTTTAGGGGATATGCCCCTGCCTGTCAAGACGGGGCAAGGCGGGTTTTCTTCTTTTTTTCCTTGAAAATGAAAGGGTTGATTCAACTCTTGAAAAAAGCGGATGGAGTTTCAGGAATTCAAGGATGTGATGTCCCTCGAATCTCATTGTGATGGAGATCATAAAAATGCCGGAACCTTCTTGACAGAAGAAAAAACCCTGTGCTAAGTTTCCCCCGTGTTTTTTCTGCCGTTCATTCATTCCCTGGTTTTTTGAACTTCCGAGACGAATACGTGCCTTTATGACCAAACTTACCCACCTCGATAAAAAGGGCAAATCACGGATGGTTGATGTGTCTGCGAAGGAGGAAACCCTGCGCGAAGCGGTGGCGCGCGGCAAGGTCCTGATGAAGCCCGAAACGGTCGGGGCCGTTGAAGAAGCGAGCCTCTCAAAGGGAGATGTTCTGGCAGTGGCGAAGATCGCGGGAATTCTGGCGGCCAAAAAAACAGGGGATCTCATTCCCCTCTGTCATCCTCTGGAACTCACGGGCATCGAAATCGTCTTTTCAACCGATCGGATAAAGGGCGAAGTCACCATCGAGGCGAAGGTGAAGACGGTTGGAAAGACCGGTGTGGAGATGGAAGCCCTGACAGCCGTGAGCGCCGCGGCGCTTACCATTTACGACATGTGCAAAGCGGCCGACCGTGCCATGATCCTCTCGGATATAAAACTGATCAGGAAAAGCGGCGGCCGAAGCGGCACATTCATCAGAAAAGAGGGTGATAAGGCTGTAAGAAAGAAGAGGCTTGGCCCGCCGCGCGGCAGAAGGTTCGCCCCGGACAAACCGTGACAGGGAGGGATAACAGGGTTGGACAGGGTTTTCAAAATAAAAAAGGCGCTCCTCATTCCACTGGCCATAGATGCCGGACTTGTTTTTATCCTGCTCCTTGTTTCTTTTTTCAGGAAAAGTTCCGTGGGGGAGGTTGTTTTTCTCATCATCCTCATGATTTCCCTTTCACTCATCGTCCTGGAATGCATCTTCCGGGAGGTGACGATAAGCGGTGAGGGCCTTGCGATCAAAAAGCTGTTGCGCAGGAAGAGGCTCGGATGGGGTGATATTACCGACGTGGGTGCCCTGGTTCTGAGAAAGAAAGTATATCTGGTATTGACAACGACGAAAGGGTTTCATATCATTTCCAACGCTTATGATGACTACGCGGCGCTGGTCAAGGGAATCGTGGATCACGTGGAGGCGGAGAGGATTGAAGAATCCGTGAAAACGCTGAGGGATAAGCCGGTGAGAAAAATCTCCGACATCGTTTCGGCCTGGGTGGGTGCGGCGGTTCTTCTTGTCGTTTTGTGGGTCAAAATTTTTATGTTCTAAGTATTCATGTCAGGAAGGGGCGGACGTTATGGTCAGGCGCGGCTCGGTCAACAGCAAGGCGGCGAAAATAAAAAAAGGAAAATCGTTTAAGAATTCCGGTTCAGCTGTCGAAGGGATTCTGGAACAAAAGCTCGAAGATGTGGTGAATTTTCTTCATTCGGCGGAAGGCGCGAAGAGCCAGCTTCATAATGAGATTCTGGCCATGGTGGAACGATGCCTGATAAAAATCGCCTTGAAACGCTCCAATAACGTCAAGACGTCGGCTGCGACCTTTCTGGGGATTAACAGGAATACCCTTCATCAAAAAATGGAAAAGCTGGATATCCCCTATCAGGATTAAAAAGACACCCGCCGCGGCAGCCGCTTTCATTGTCCCCTCTCATTCCCGCTCCGATTTGATTCACGAGCTGCTGTGCCTGAATGGGGTCCTCGACAGGAGAAATGAAGAATTATGATTATGGGTGTGCTGGCTCTCCAGGGGGCCTTTCGTGAACACTTGAAGATGCTGAGAGGCTGCGGCGCGGAAGGATTGGAAATCCGTCTCCCCTTCCAGCTGGAAGGAATCGACGGCCTCATTATCCCCGGCGGCGAGAGCACCACCATATCAAAACTCATGCTGGAATACGACTTCCCCGAAAGGATAAAATCCTTTGCTGCATCAGGCAAACCGATTTTCGGAACCTGTGCCGGCCTCATTGTCCTCGCGGACAAGATTGAGGGACAGAAGCAGAAACTCCTGAACTTGATCGACCTGGACATCATGAGAAACGCTTACGGGCGCCAGGTCTTCAGTCGGGAAGTGGACCTCTCCATGCCCTTTCTCGGCGAGGAATCTTTTCGGGCCGTTTTTATCAGGGCTCCTGTCATTGTGAAAGCGGGAAGGAAAGTTGAGGCGCTTGCCTGCTATAAGGATCGGGTCATCGTCGCCCGGCAGAAAAATATTCTGGTGTCCAGTTTTCACCCCGAACTGACGGGAGATCTCAGGATGCACCGGTATTTTCTGGAGGTGATGGGGAAATAGTCTCCATTTTTGAGTAAACTCCACATGTTTTGCTTGACGTTTTCTGCGATTTTGCCGCTGACAGTGTACGGCGAGGGAGAATCTGTTCCATGTTTGTTTATCAGGGGAC
>Ga0268280_1002556_pt1 | contig 10351 bp, 9 predicted proteins | sample saktaG_9_FD_190139 | JGI IMG/M metagenome (GOLD analysis project Ga0268280, IMG submission 190139) | Saline water microbial communities from Sakinaw Lake, British Columbia, Canada - sak_2011_5_24_40m | ecosystem: Environmental > Aquatic > Non-marine Saline and Alkaline > Saline ...
TTAGCGAGTAAGCGCAGAAACAAGATTACCGTGCCGAGTCAGCTTGTTTCTCAGCCTCGTTCTTCTTCTTTATTGCAAGGCTTTCACCGCTTCCTTCAAAAGCAAGAACTATTTCTTCAGCCAAAGCTTGAATAATTGTTTTCTTTTTTCCAAATGCCTTGTCAGATGCTCCATGAACTAAGTTTCTTAATGCAAGATTAACTCTTCTTATAGGTGAAACATCAACTGCCTGGGGATATCTTGCTCCGCCATATTCTATTACAGTAATTTCATCTCTTGGAGCAGAGTTTTCAATTGCTTTGATAAGAACAGCAACAGGATTTTTCTTAGTCTTTTGCTCAACAATCTTTAAAGCTTCAAGAACAATTCCCATATTTCTTGAAAATTTCCCAGTACTTGTTCCAAAAATTATTTTGTGTTTTTTTCCACGATGTCCTGCAACAGCAATCCTGTTCGCAAGCCTTTCAATAATATTTACTTTTGTCTGTCCATGTTTTACAACATTTCTTCCCTGACTTTTTACAATAAGTTTTGGTTGAATATTTATAACAGCCTTTAATCCAGGATCTTCAATTTTAATTTCACTTGCATCATACAAATCAAATATCTTGAATTCCATTGGTTTTTTTTCTTCGCTTGCCTTTTCGTTTTCCATTTTACAATTTTTTAATTTTCTTAAATTTATGTTCACAAATAATATCACCAGTATCTGCTGATAAATTAGTAATCCTATAACCTTTAGCAGAATCCCACTCTATTAATCCCCATAAATTTAATTTTTTATTATATCTATCCACTCTCATTAATCTTTCATACCTATCATCTCTTCTGTAGTTTTGTTCCATCTTATCTCCTTCCCTTCTCTATCCAACCTTTCCATAACATTCTTAGTGGTTGGTCATTTACTTGAATAACTTGAAATCTAATTCCAGGAATATCTCCTTTTATTCTTCCCTGTCTTCCACCTATTCTTTCTATCATGACTTCATCGTGCTCATCAATGAATTTTTGAGCGAGATTTCCAGGTATGAAAGCTGTTACTGTTCTTCCATTTTTTGTAAGCTGGACTTTGCAGCATTTTCTCATTCCAGAGTTTGGTTGTCGTGCTTCTTTTTGGACTTTTTGAAGAACAATTCCTTTTGCCTGATTTGCTCCTTCAAGAGGGTCTGCTTTTGCATAAAGGTTTAGAACTCGAGTTTTGTAAGTTTTGTCTTTCCATCTGAACTTTTTCCTTACCTTCATTAATTTTGCTGCGTTTCCTAATCCCATGTAATATATTAACTGAAAATTCGGTTTATAAAGTTTGTCTGAGAGAAACAATTTGATAAATAAAGTTTAAAGTTTTAACAAGGACTCTAAATCATTAGGATTAACTCCTCTGTCTTTTGCCATTTTTTCAATATCAATTTCTTGTGTGTCTACTTCAATTTTTGGATAAAGGTTTAATTTTTCCAAGTCTTTTGCCAGCTTTTCTGCATATTCCCTTGACTGTGAAGCTATCTCTGCTATAACTGCTGTTTGGTCATTATGTAACCTGGATTTAAATGAAACTGGCTGTTCCATTTCCTCCATTAATAAATGAGCAATATGAAGCATAGCATCATAATATCCTTCATTTCCAAGATAAGGTCTCTTGTCTCCATATACTGTAACCACATGTCTTATATGTTTTAATACCATTTTCAAAACAGATAATTAGCATTTAAAAAATTATATATGCTTCGCTCACACTATCCTGAAATCCTTGTTAAAATAATCCTTCATGATTTTCTGCATCTCAAGAAGCCTTCTCTTATTTCTTCCAATCAGTGCAGCTTTGTTTTGGCTACCAGCTGTAAGAACAACCTCATTGCCACTTATGTTTAAATCCTTGAATCTTATAGGACTAATTATAGCTTCTATGAATTGCTTAATATGATATATTCCGTCAGGAATAGGAATAACCTTTATTCTTTTTCTTAATATCTCACTCATTCTTTTTACGTTTCTTCCATCTTCTCCTATTGCAGCGCTAACCAAATGTTTTGGAACGCAGAAAACAATAAATTCATTGTATTTGAAGCAATATCTTGTCTGAACTCTTGTCATTTTTTCAAACAAGTTAAGATATCTCATATCTTGCATGTTTATTGTGTTTGGCATTTTTGATTAATATGATTTATAATTGTGATTGTGAATAATAAGTTTTATCGTCTGGTATTTATAAAGATGTTTAATGTTAATTTAATATTATCCTCTTTTTACTTAGCAACCTCATCAACAACTTTTTTCTTTGCTTCTTTTTTCTCAGATTCATCTTTTGTCAATGCTCCAATAACCTTTACAAGAAGTCCTGGAAGCCCTGTTCCAATAGGCACAGGTTGATTAAGAATTATATTTTCTATAACGCTTGATAATTTGTCAGTGCTTCCCTTAACAGTTGCATTTACAAACTGCTTAACAGGTGTTTCAAATGTTGCCCTTGCTAGGATAGAGGACTTTTGGGCTATAATACCCATCCTAGTTACACCCTTAACATCACCTGTATTTGTCATGGCATCTGCAACAAGCTTTAGATGTCTCATATCAATATCAAGTCCCTGTGTGTTCAACACTTCATATATTTCATTTATTATAACCTGTCTTGCAACCTCTATTCCGAAAACTTCCTGAACCTCATACAAATCATTTGAAATAAGCTTTTCAGGATTTACTTCCTTAAATTCCATAATTTTCTTGAGGTTTGAACCAAGTGTAATAACAACATAATTGTTGTCTCTCTTTATTATTATAACTTGTTTGATATCTTTTACTCCTGAAATTGCTGTCCTCTTCAGCTTTTCCTTTAATTTATATATCTCTTTGAAATTAAGCTCTCCTGCATTAAGGCTTATTCCATCTTCTTTTTCTTTTACCTTAAATCCAATATTATTTAATCTTTCAGCAACTTTCTTGATAGTTGAATGAGTATGCCTCAATGCTTCCTTGTCAAAAATTATTTCTATTTTCTTGTCGCTGAAATTAAGATTTATTTCAGATGCAATTTCTTCTATTGTAACTTCTTTTATTTTTTCTGCAAATGTTCTTGCTTCTTTTTCATTGTCATATTCTTTCTTAAGATATATCTCCATCTTTGGTGAGCTTGGTTTCTTTCTTGTATCAAATATTTCTATAAGTCTTGGAAGTCCCTGTGTAATCTGCATTTCAGTAACTCCAGCGAAGTGGAATGTTCTCAATACCATCTGGGTTGAAGGTTCTCCAAATGACTGTGCTGTTACTATTCCTATTGCTTCTCCAGATTCTATATCCTCACCAGTGTGCATTTTTGTAACATCTTTTCCGTCATCTCCATATTTGAATTGAATAACATTATTATTGCTGTCTCTAACTGTCTTGTCATATTCAATCCTTAGGTCCTGAAGAGCATTTGCAAGTCTTCGATAAAGATAACCTGATTTAGGTGTTCTTAATGCAGTATCCATAAGTGTTGCTCTTCCTGTCATTGCTCCAAAAAAGAATTCATCAGGCCTTAATCCTTTCATAAATGGACTTCTTATGAATCCCTTTGATTGAGGTGTTATATCTCCTTTTTTGAAAAATGAAAGAGTTCTGTTTGAATATCCAATGTCGATTCTTCTTCCTTCTAAGTCCTGCTGTCCAACACAGCATGCCATCTGAGTTATGTTAAGAATATTTCCACCGCCTCCTGAATTTATCATATGTGTAACAGGATTATCTTTTGGAAATTCTCTCTTAACTATTTCTCCTATTTTTGTTCTTATCTCGTTCAAAACTCTAAGTATTCTTATTTCTCTTGACTGTTCCATTGTTTTTCCTGGAATTATTTCAAGTGTTTTATTCTTATATTCCTCAATTATTTCATTTGTTCTCTTCTCTGCTTTTTCAATTATATCATCTCCCATTTTTATTATATTATCTTCTAAATCCAAATCATTAAGAGAAAGAGATATCCCCTTATCTGTAAGGAAATTCTTTCCAAGATTAAACGCTCTTTGTATGCTCTCAAATGCCTCATTTCTTCCCTTTTCCTTGTCTATAACTTTAATTAATTCTCCATCTTCAACTCCAAAAGTTGTCTTATCGATTATTCCTTTTATTATCTCTCCATCTTTTATCTTTATAGAATCATTTGAAAAGTCTATTTTTGGAAGTATTTTTGAAAATATTTCTGTTCCTTTAACATTTTTCTTTGAAAATTGGTAATCTACTCCTGTTCTATATAAAAGCTGATTTGCATATTCTTTTGAAAATTCTCCAAGTCCAAGAAGATAATTTCCAGTTATTGCATCTGTTACACATCCTATAAGATTGGTATTATTTTTAGGAGAAATTAAATTTCTTTTTACATCAAGTAATACTCTTGTTTCTGCTTTAGCTTCTTCTGTTTGAGGAGAGTGTATATTCATCTCATCTCCGTCGAAGTCAGCGTTATAAGGAGCAGCAGCAGCTGGATGAAGCCTGAATGTTCTACCTGGAAGCACTCTTACATAATGAGCCATCAAGCTTCCTCTGTGAAGACTTGGATGTCTGTTAAATAATACAACATCACCGTTCTGAAGATGCCTTTCAACAATATAACCAGGAGTTATCTCGCTTATTATTTCTTCTTTAAGTTCAATTGTTATTTTTTTTCTCTTACCGTCAGGCCTTATAATATAATTAGCACCAGGATATTCTTCTCCTTTTTCAATCATTTTTTTAAGATGTTCCATATTAATATCATTTACCATTTCTGCAACAGTGACTTTTTTTGCTATTTCAAAAGGAATTCCAACTTCATTTATATCTATTGAAGGATCAGGAGAAACAACTGTTCTTCCAGAATAATTAACTCTTTTACCAGCAAGATTTTTTCTAATTCTTCCTTCTTTTCCTTTTATTCTTTCTGTTATTGTTTTAAGAGGCTGTCCACTTCGATGTCTTGCAGGAGGAATTCTTGCAACAGTATTATCAAAGAAGGTTGTAATATGAAATTGAAGAAGATCCCACAAGTCTTCAATAATAACTTCAGGTGCGCCTGCATTAAGATTTTCCCACAATCTTTGATTTGCTCTTATTATATCTGATAATTTATGAGTTAAATCATCCTCGCTTCTCTCTCCTGTTTCAAGTATAATGCTTGGTCTAATTGTAACAGAAGGAACAAGGAAAACAGTAAGAACAGCCCATTCAGGTCTCGCTGTTTTTGGATTAATTCCAACCTTAACTAATTCTGAATCACTTATTGCCGCTAGAATTTCCCTTACTTCTGTTGGAAATATTCTTGTTTTCCCACGGTAAAAGTTAGTTGGCTTGTCCAGTTTTATTTTTTCATGAGGAGAACCGCAATGAGGACATTTCTTTGCATCTTTTGCTCTCTTAGCTCTTTGACTTGGAGTTAATTTGTTTAATTCCTTATCTTCAACAAGTAATTTCTTACATTCATAACAGAAACATCTTAATCCCAATTCCATAAGAGGAACATATTTTATGTGAATTACAGCTCTTGCCAAATCAATACTTCCAAGATGTCCCAAACATTCCTTCAATCTTCCCCCACATGTTCGACATCTAACACCAGGATCTATTGCACCCAATCTCAAATCCATTAATCCTCCGTCGACAGGATAACCATCTATATCATAAAGTTCAGGCGTGACTATCTTTGCAACAGATATTCTTTTAATTTGTTCAGGACTAAATAATGCGAAGGCTATTTCTCCTATTTTTTTTCTTATTGGTTTTGTTCTCATTTTTATTTTTACTCATACTTGTTTTTCATTTTAAATGTGGTGTGAATATGAAGTCCCTGTAATTCTTCAAGTAGTAATTTGAATGCATATGATATTTCAACAGGCTCAACTTCGTCGCTGTTGCATATTGGGCATGAAATTTTGTTTCTTATATTGTCTTCTATTGCTATTGTTCCGCATTTAGAACAAATGTGAAGAACAACCTTGTCAGAATCATATCTTTCTTTCAAAAGCAATGATGCTCCGTGTGCAACCAATGCCTGCTGTTCCATTTCTCCCAATCTTAATGCTCCTCCTCTTGATCTTCCTTCAACAGGCTGTCTTGTAAGCAATGCAATTTTACCAGCAGCACGTCCCTGTATTTTGTTGCTTACCATATACTTAAGCTTTAGATAATATAGATTTCCAATAAATATTTTCACATCCATTTTCTTTCCGCTTACTCCATTATACATACTTTCTTTTCCATCAAATCTGAAACCAAGTTGTTTTAATTGTGATTCAAGGTCTTTTTTACTTTCTCCAGAGAATGATGTTCCGTCCATTATTTCTCCACTTATTGCTCCAACTTTTCCAGCTAACAACTCAAGCAAATATCCAACAGTCATTCTGCTTGGAAGTCCATGAGGATTAAATAAAACATCTGGCCTTACTCCTTTTGATGTAAATGGTACATCTTCTTCAGGTATTACAGCTCCTATTACTCCTTTCTGTCCGTGAGATGTTGCGAATTTGTCTCCTATTTCAGGTATTCTTTGACTTCTTGTTTTTACATGAACTATTTTATTTCCCTCTGAATCTTCTGCAATAAATACAGTATCAACTATTCCACTTTCATCTTGTCTCATCTCAACACTTGATTCCTTCTTTGTTCTAATTGATATTTCCCTTGCCTCTGAAAGGAATTTTGGAGGTGACATTTTTCCAATCAAAACTTCTCCCTCATTTATTTCTGCTTCTGGATAAGTTATCCCATCTGCTTCAAGGAATCTGTAATCTGATTCTGTTTTGTATCCAGACGCATCCTTTTCAGGTATTGCAATTTCATCTTTTAATCCTCCAGCATAATTCATTTCAACAGCAGAATAAGGTCTAAAGTAAAAGCTTCTTCCAACACCCCTGTCAAGACTTCCTTTATTGAATACCAATGCATCTTCCATATTATATCCATCATATGTCATTATAGCGACGGTAAGATTTTGTCCTGCAGGATAAATCTTCAATGTATCATATACAAAGCTTCTTACAATTGGCTTTTGAGGATATTGCAATACAGAAACATCTGTATCTATTCTAGTAAGATAATTTGCAGCATATAATCCAAGAGCTTGCTTTTGTGTTTTACTTCCTCTATTTAATCTTGAGCTCTGGTCATGATTTCCATATGGAACAAGACTTGTCACAACACCGAATACATCTGTTGTATCTATTTCAAGATGAGTATGCTCTGTTGTAATCTCTTGTTCGTATAATGCAACTCTACAGTTTTCTTCTTCACCTGCATCCAAATATTCTATTATTCCTTTTTCGATAAGATTATCCCATTTTAATTCACCCTGTTCAAGAAGTAGAAGATGCTCATTTTTCAACCTTGAAAGTCCATTATCAATTATTATTAAGGGTCTTAAAACTCTTCCAGGCTCGGTTGAAATCAAAACATTCTGAAAATTATCATCATCTTTTATGTTGAGTTGATAATGAATCTTTCCATCTCTTCTTATTTCTCTCATTCTTTTTACAAAACTAATGTGATCTTTTACGCTTCCTATAAATATTCCGTTAAAGAAAACTTCTCTTCCTTCAATTCCTTCCTTATCCAATCCAAATGATTCCATTTCTTTCAGGAATTTTTCATTGTCAATATTAATTGTTGTTGAAACCTTGCTCAAAATTGCTAAATTTTTTCTTAGTCCTATTTCTGTTCCTTCTGGTGTTTCAATAGGGCAGAATCTTCCATAATGCGTCGGATGAAGAGTTCTTGCTTTGAAATTCTCTTGATCGCTTGGAAGCATACTTGATACTCTCTGCAACTGTGAAATAATTGCTAAATAATTTGTCTTATCCATATTCTGGGTTATTCCGCTTCTTTCTCCGGTCCAACTTCCTGTTGCAATAGCTGATTCAATTCTATGTGAAAAAAGTGTAGATTTAGCGATAATCTTTATTGAGAAAAACTTTTTTCTCTTTGATGATTTCTGAAGAGAATATTGAATATCTCTTATTAAAATTCCAAGATTAACTCTAAATAATGTTGCTAGAAGGTCTCCTGAAAGCCTTACTCTTTTGTTTGCATAATGATCCTTGTCTGTTCTTAATTCTGGATTTTCTTTTGCAGTAAGAAATTGTTTTATAAGTTTGCATAGAGTAATTGCTTTTTTCATCCTATCTTCTTTTTTCTGTCCAATATGTGGGAAAAGATAAGAATCTATTCTTTGTTTTACTCTATCAAGTATTTCTTTTTTCGTTCCCTGAAGATTTGTTTTCTCTGCAATATATATCATTGCATCTTCTTTTTCAGCTATGTTCACAAATTCGTAAAGATTTACAATGACGCTGTCTGTCTCTTTTCCAATGTATTTTGCAATGTCAGCTTCCTTAGTTAATCCAAGAGCTTTTAATATTATTATTGCTGGAAGATCCTTGAATCTGCTGAATGAAAGATTAAATATTCCTTCTTTGTCTTCAGAAATAGTAACCGGAATTCTGTATGTTCCCTTCAAAGAAAACATCTTCAATATAAGGTCACCCTTTGAATTTGTTTCAACAAAAGACTGATTTTCTGCCAAATCTTCTGCCATTACCATTACTCTCTCATTCCCTTTTATTATGAAATATCCTCCAGGATCACGTGGGTCATTGTAATTTTTTATTAATTCATCTTTTGACATTCCATAAGTATTACATATTTTACTCTTAACCATCACAGGAATTTTTCCTATCTCAACTGTTTCAGAATCAACTTGGTCATCTTTTTTAACTGTTAACTCAAGATAAACAGGAGCTGCATATGTAAGATGTCTTAACCTTGCTTCCGACGGAATTATCAAAGAAGAACTTCCATCTGCTTCTGTTATTTTAGGTCTTCCAACGCTTATTTTTCCAAGCTTTATTTCAAAATCTTCGTTATTGATTGTCTCACCTATTTCATCAACTATATCCTGCATTCTTTTTTCAGTAAAATTGTTGAAAGAAATTACATTTGATTCTACTAGTGAATGTTCTTCGAGGTATTTCTTCATAACAAGATGTTTATGTCCTTTTTCCATATTCAATTAACTCCTTGGAAACTTTCCATTAGATAACAACTCTATAATAAATATAGGTTTTTTCTCCTTCTTTTCTCTCTAATTTTATCATGTCGCCAACTTGGCAGCCTTGTGGCAAAGCAGCATCTGTTGCATATATCTTTGGTAATTGTGATTTAGAAACATTAAATTTCTGCAATACTTCTTTACTCTCTTTTTCGCTTAGTTTAGAATGTTTTGGTTGAAGTATGTGCATTTTGATGAAAGAGGGTATTTAACTCTTAATCAGCCCTTGGAATTTTAGCAACTGATTAATAATAAAAGAAACCAAAATTTGGTTTAAAAATGTTTGGTTTTTGTTTTCTTTCGAAGGTTTTTGGAGTTTTTAAGGGGTTTTGATGTTTTAGAGAAAAATGGCCCCGATGACCTTGGAACTAAAGTGTTACCTTTTCTTTAAAATCAATCTCAAAACATCTGATTTAGTTGGTCTTCTTTTATTAAGATTTTGAACTTTATATTCTTCTTTTTTTAATAATTTAAATTTTCTGATAAATGGTCTTATTTCTTTTTCTTTGAATAAATATTTCACTTTCTTAGTCTTCAGGAATCTGGTCTTCAAAGCAAAAACTATATAGATTATTCCTCCTTTCTTGAGCACCCTATTAATTTCTGAAAAAGATTTTTTCATATCAGTATAATACAAAACCCACCCAGAGTATATCGCATCAAAAAACCCGTCTTTGAAAGGCAACATTTCTGCTTTACTAACAAAAAGATGTAAATTTTTTTTATTATATCTTTTTCTTGTTTTTTCTATAGCAATTTTTGAAAAATCAATCCCATAAGAATTGAAACCATTTTTTGCTAAATAAATGACATCTCTCCCAGATCCACAGCCTAAGTCCAACACTCTATCTTTTTTGTTTAAATATTCTCTAAATTTTATTATGCTTGAAGAAGGTTTATCATTATCCCAATTAACTCCTTTTTTGTACCAATTATCCCACGTTTTATCCCTATATCTTTTCATGATAAATATCTTATGGCCCCGATGGGATTTGAACCCACGACACCTGGATTGCTTTGAGACGTATCTCGAAACAGGTGAGACGAACGTCAAGCCTAAAAGTCCAGTGCTCTACCAGACTGAGCTACGGAGCCGCTCTGTGATTTAAAGTAAGTTTCATCATTTAAAAAAGCTTTTGTGCGATAAGAATTAAATAAACTTCTTCAGCTTCTCTTCAAAATCCTCAGCAGGCATTGAGCCTACAAACCTATCAACAGCTTTTCCATTCTTGAAAAGAACAAAATTAGGTATTGAATGAACATGGAATTTTTCAGCAATCGCATGATTTTCATCAATATCTATTTTCC
>Ga0268280_1002560_pt1 | contig 10342 bp, 15 predicted proteins | sample saktaG_9_FD_190139 | JGI IMG/M metagenome (GOLD analysis project Ga0268280, IMG submission 190139) | Saline water microbial communities from Sakinaw Lake, British Columbia, Canada - sak_2011_5_24_40m | ecosystem: Environmental > Aquatic > Non-marine Saline and Alkaline > Saline ...
GCTCCATTGTGAAAAAACAGTCTGAAAATGGCTGTTTTTTCTTTTATCTTCGCAATAAATTGACGGTTCTAACATAGCCTTTTGGAGGATTTCATTTTTTAGACCTTCGTGTAAAGTTAAATACGGTTTTTGTAGTTCAATAGTGAGTTTTTTGTCCTTTAAGTAAAAGTTCTGACCAAGTGTCCGAAGTATATTGGTTTTGACTTCTACGTCGCCTTCGTCAAACCAATGTTTAGCATAAGTAGCAAAATTAAAAGTTTTTTCTGTCAATTCCACCCAATCATCAACACGCATCTCAACTTTTCTAATTTCTTCGCCTATTTTTTGTTTTTCAGTCATTAATGAGGTTTTTTGTTGTTTGAACTCGTCATCATTCAAAAGGGTCCGATCAATGTTTTCAGTCGAAATGTAAAGGTTTATAAGGTTATCTATTCTTTTTAAGCAAGAATTAAAATTACTTTGTTGGTTTTTCAAAATAATATCTCTATCATATTCCTCGATTTGATTTTGATTTTTCAATATCTCAACTGCCCAATGAAGAAATTCTTCTGGGATGGTAATACTTCCAAGGTATCCATTGATTTGTCTTATTAACTCTTCGCCAGCTATCGATTTTTGATTACATTCTTTGCCATGTTTGTTATGTGAACAATGATGATATAGATATTTTTTTATCCCATTCTTGGTTTTTTTGAATTTTTCTTCAGCTGTAATCATTCCACCACATTCTGAGCAACGGATTATTCCATTGAAAGGAAGGCGCTTGTATTTAGGTCGTGGTTTACCACTCTTACCAAGAATCACTTGGGCCATATCAAATTCTTCTTTACTGATCATTGATTTGTGTTTACCTTGATAGATTTCGCCATCATATGTAAATTCGCCACAATAAAATGGATTATTAAAAATTTTATAAATTGCACTTAAACATAGATTATTTCCATTTTTATTTCTAAGTCCAAATTGTTTATTTATTATCTGGTGTATTTGATTTACACTATGGTTACCTGTCAGTAGTAAATCCCACATTTTCCTGACAATCGAAAATTTTTCTTCATCCATGAATATTATCTTATTGCCTTTTTCTCCATGTCTATCGTTGAGATACCCAATAGGAGCTATTCCTGGTCTCCAACCTTTTTCAACCTTGCTTTTCATACCTCTTGTTACATCTCTACTTAAATCTAGGACAAATTGATTAGCCATGCCAAGTTCGAACGCCATCATCATAACGTTGTCAGACGGTAAATATTCTCTACTAGTTGTAATAATTGATTTTACAATGCTATTTTGCAAAAACCATTGGATTTGTCCGCCATCAATTGGATTTCTGGATAATCTGTTCAATTTCCAACAAAGAATACCATCTGCTTGTCCTAATTTTATCATCTGCATCATTTTATCAAAACCCGAGCGGCCTGGCTTTTTGGCTGATCGTGATTCTTCAATGGTTTCTATAACGTTAAGATGATATTTTTTAATTTCTTTGTCCAATTCCCTTTTTTGGTCTTCAATTGATTGTATTTGTCTATCTTCTGTATCCGTGGATTTACGGACATAGAGGATGTATTTATATTTTTTTTTATCGTCGTAGTTCATATATTTTTATTTAAGATACAAAAAGGGACAGCCCTTGCTTACCCAACCCACACGCCAAAACGACGTATTTGCTGGAGGACTGTCCCTTTTTATAGCAAATAAAAATCGTCTTGGAATACTGTGTGAATTGGGTAAGCGTATATATTATATCAAAACATTTGATCTTCGGCAATTACAAAATGAAAAATTAGGAGTTATTTTTGTTTTTTACTTTAATTGGTTTATATATTGTTTTAATCAATTGTAAAAGTTTCATACCTTGTTTGTATACTTCTTCTCTGCTGATTTCTTCACCAAATCTTTCTTTATACAGCATTCTAAATTGTTCTACAGACTTTTCGGATAACATTTTATTATTAATTGTAGAATATTTCCTTATATAATAACGCACACGTGCGCGCGTAAGGCATTGTAAAACTCATCGTTTTTCTAATACATTTTTGATAGGCTCCATTCCTGCACTTTTCATAATATGTTCTTTTTGAACTTTTTCCTTTCCCTCAATCATTTGTTCCATTCGTGTTTTGGATATTTTTTTTTCGCCTTCCTTAGATACTTCCTTAGATACTTCCTTATGTCCCACAGATTGGGACGGTTGCTTATCATGGTATGGGACGGTTAAGACACGCAATTGGGACGGTAGTCCATTTTTTGATTCTAACCGTACCACTAGGTGGTACGCTTCCAATTCTTTTATTGCCTTATTTGCTGTGTTTTTGCTCATAGACAATTCTTCTCCCAGTTTTCTACAACCAACAAAAGTCTCTGCTTCTGTGTTTGCATGTGAGCATAGGGCAATATATATTATTTGGGCCTTGGTACTTAAATATCTTGCATATTTCCTTATAAAATCATCGTATACCCAAAATTTTCGCATAGGTCATTATTTTAGAGATTGTAGTAATTCTTTACCAAATTCACTTATGGCCATCTTTTCAAGTTCTTTCCATAATTCGTTATCTACCCAAAACAACTTAAACCAACCACCCGTGACCTTTTTGGCTGGTGGGGCAAGAAATATATCTGTATTTTTTTTATCATCACTGACCTTTCTTATGGCAAACCCCTTGATCTGGTATGGCCCAATAAACAAAGTAAGCATAGCTGGATTTTTTATGTCTTTTTTTAGGTGAACTTTGAAGCTAATTTCTCCATTTTCTATTTTCATAAATTTGTCTTTTTAAGAATTAAAATATAATTTAGGTATCTTTAATCGTTTTCACTCCAGAAACCCCTCAGGTAGTTAATTTAGTGTCATTTTTGTCCGTCCTCAGTTACTTTTGTAAGTCTTTCGAGGTGATCTAAAAGATGTTTTTTGTCAGTCTGTGAAAAATCGTTTTCTTTTACTAATTTAGGGAACCAAGCGACTATAGATTTTCTTGTGAAATTTTGGTCTGTTATAGCTTCTGCAAAATTTATATAAGTACTATAAAATGGATTTTTCTTTTCCATCTTATTAAAACGTGCTTGTAATGATTTCATATAATGATATTTAATGTTGATATAGTAATTAAATCATAATTTGATATTTCTTGGTTTTTCTCCTTGCGTCTTTGTAATTTAGTATATTTTGGCTAAATAAAAACAAAAAATAGCCCTTATAATAGAGCTATCCACAAGAAAAAAGGAAGAAAAATTATCTGTGTTTATTTTCAAAATGAATATTTTTTCCTGCTGACTTGAAAATATGTGTTCCGTCAGCGTATGCGTATGGAAGATTTTTAGTATATCTAAAAAGATTGGCCTTTGGGCTACTCAAAGCATTGTAAATAGTTTTGATTTTTATTATAGAATTTGGTTGTTTCTCCTTCAGAAGTTTTAGTAGCACATCCTGCGGAATTGAACCACCTGTTGGACATTCTTCATAAATTAACTGAAAAATCAGAAAATATATTGCTTTAAGATTATTAAATTGTATTTTTTTGCCTCTGTAATAATATTCATCGTTATCTGTGTATATTGAAAATTGTTTTGGGTGTTTTTTTGCCTCATCTAAGACAAGTAATATATTTTTAATTTTGAGTTTTATTTTTTCAATTAAATCTTTTGATTTTGGACTATTACTAATAGCATATTCAATTCCTGCTGGAGAAAGTTCTATTACTTCATCTGTTCCAGATTTCATTATCAGTTTTGGATTTTTTCTACGAGTCGCAAAATCATTTACACCGAAAAGCCATTTTACTGTTTCGTCTTTTATGTCACAAACAGAAAAATTATTTTTTTCAAATTTATCGTCAGATAATCTATTATTAAATATCAACACTGATATCCTTGAGAGGATCTGTCTCCCATTATCAATTAAATAATCTATATTTTCCATATCACAACTGTTATTATAGGTTATTTACATTTTACCCTCTTTTGTGTACAATATCAATGACTACCTACAATTTCACTAAAATGCACGAATAATAAATCGGACTGTCTTGTTCGGCCCCGTTTGCGGGCTGAAATGGGCAGTCGACCTCCACAAACGGGCATTCGTGCCTTGTGAATAGTGGGTAGTCAGGTATTGACTGCCCTTTTTTATTTCTATAAAAAATATATGAATAAACTAAAAAAATGGTTTGAATCTCACATGGGGCAAACCAAAACAATTTTTATTGTCATGATCGTGGTTGATTTTTTTGTTATTTTGCAAAATTTGATTCTTGAAAAGAAAAGCAGTATTTGGCTATCATTTGCCAAGCTTCTTGGTTCTATCGTGGGTTCTATTTTAGGCATAGTTATATTGCCTCTTATCGTCTCACTGTTATTGGGTGGTATTGCGTATTTAATTTTTCACGGGGTTGCCGAGAAGTATAAAAAATATCTTGATTATGTAGCAGTGATTTTTTTAATTTTGACTCTTGTTATTATATTTGGCACGGTGATAAACAATAGTAGCTACTAAATATATGCTATATTTTTATAAAACAGCCAAGATTTTAATTTTTGTCCTTCTTTTCTTATCTGGATGGTTTGTTATTGCCTATATATTTGGTTCTTTATTACAGCCAATGTTTTTTATCAGCCTACTAACGTTAGGTTTTTCCTATTGGTTGTATAATTTTGTAAATAAAAAATTATATATAGAGAAAAAGAAGAAAATAATAAAAAAACTTGAAATCTATCCGACACTTAAAACTCATCCTTCCTCTTACGCTTTCATAACCGATTCAAATTTTAATGAAAGTTTAATAATGAAACTAATGAGTGCAAAGGAAAGAGATTGGGATAAATTTATAGATAATTATGAAAATGAAATACAGAAAAAAGAAATAGATAGGGAAACTGAATTTCGTTTATGTGTAAGAGACTTACAAAATAACGCTTTTATAAGCCAAGTGGAACAAGAGGTGGATAGCCTCAGTCCGAAACACTTTCCTAAATTGATCGAGTGGCAAAAAATCAACCGCAAGGGGTTAGTCCAGCAAATACTGCTGGACAAACAGAATCGACCAAAGGATTCGATCGGGATGATAATGGCCGCATACGAGAGCGATTTATAGTATTCTATATTTCATTAAGGAACGAAAAAACATAAATATTTCAGAATACATTTATCCACATAGTCTGTGGATATTTTATTGACAAAGTTATACAAAAAGTATAACATATGTATTAGCGGATGTACATTACAATAAATTCAGTTAAAAGGGAAATCGTTCGATGATTTAGATGAGTCTTTGACTACATCTCATCGTCCTATAAGAGGACGACACTTAGCGACCACATGGTTACACTCTGTAATCGTCGCGCCGTTAGGTATCGGCGTACTAGATATATGATGTATTTATATATTATATAGTTCGTTGATGCGGGCACACCGACCACTAATGGGTTATCGGAGTTACCCAAGGGGCTTAAAAATCGCTTCGATAACCCAAAGTACTATGTGTCTGTAAAAACATCTAATTAAAAGGTTAATTCATCCGTTTTTTCTAACCAAGATGTCTATGACAAAACATATTTTATACACTGAATTGTCCCCTTGGTACGAAAGGGCGGTTATTACTTATGAAGATTCGATTTTGGATACGTCTTATCATTTGGATAATACGCATCATAATCGATCTGTGGTCATAACCGTCCTTTAAGCCGTTATTTTAAGTATAATATTTATGTATTCATTCCCAGAAGTTATAAGAAGGATAAGAGAAGAGGCTGGACTAACTCAACCAGAGTTTGCAAAAAAAATTGATGTTTCACCAATTCTTGTTTCAATGATTGAGACTGGTCAAAAACCGGTTTCAAAAAAAATGATTGAGAAAATTGCTGAAAAACTAGAGGTACACCCCGCTTCAATTACCCCGTTTCTATATTTGGATGAAGACTTTTCAAATAAAAAAATTGGGGCAATTGAGAGGAATATTATTGAACAGGTCGAAAAGTTGCAAGATTTATTAATAAAGAAGAAGTCTAAACTGCTCAAGTGATAGTATGCCATCTGAAAGATACCCTAAAATTGCTATTAAAAGTAAAAATGATTTAGCAAAACGAATATCTCATAAAAAATTATCACAACAAGATGCGTTGTATTTAATTAACGATGTTTTGGATAACTTTGATAAATATTGGAAGGACGCACCAGAGCCGTTATCTGAGCCTAATAATAATAAATACGTCAGAAATGCTAAACGAACTCCCCTAGGAAAATTATTAAAGCTTATTGATAGAAATATTTTACAACCACACGATACCATGGTTCCACATTTCATTTTTGGTGGTGTCAAAAACAAAGATCATGTTAAAGCAGCCAAAAATCTAATAGGTAGAAAAAAATATAGGACATTACTAAAATCTGATCTTAGCCGATTTTATGAGCATGTTCCCCAAGAGAGGGTGGTCCATTTTTTTATGGAGAAAACACAATGCAGCAGAGCAGGAGCACGGTTACTAGCTAAATTGTGCTGTGTCCCAAAGGGTCCTAAAGGGTCCCAATCTAATGAAATGACAATCGCACGTGGCTTTGCCACATCATCGCGTCTAGCTGTGTGGTGTAATCTCGATTTTTTTCTTAAGTTATATTGGCTTGTCAAGGAACAACTTAAAGAACATGACCCAAGATTATCCATATATGTTGATGATATTGGAATAACTGCATCTCGGGTAACAGTAGAACAGATGGAACAACTTTATACAAAAATACGAAATATCTTCAACCCTGAAATAGGTTATTCACTTCCGCTAAATGAAACAAAAAAGAAAATAAAATCTTATAAAGAGGGTATGCGGATATTAGGTACAATCATCTTAAGAAATAGCCTTCACGTTAGTGATAAAACAACTAGTAAAATACAATCATTGAAGAAAAAAATATCAAAAAGCAAAGGCAGAAAAGAACGAGAAAAAAATAAAGAAAAGAAAAATAATCTAATGATATATAAGCACTATGTTGAGAGCAAATAATATAAATATCACACATAGTCTGGAACCATACACGTTTTCTCATATTTTGATACCTCAAAACTTTGCTTTTAATTGGGAATTAGCTATTGCATGTACCGCTTTAATTTTTAGTTTGGTCACATTAATATACGCAATTCGACAAACAAAGATTGCTCAACGTGGAGTAGAACTTACAAGAAAAACAATAGAACAAGCCGACACAAATAGACAAATAGAGCTTTTGCCAAAACACTCATGGATTATTCACGTACATGTAAGATTTGAAAGTTGGATTAAAGATATTCAAAGAAATAATAAAATACTCAATGAATCTATTGAAAATAATGATTTAACTCTTTTGGTTAAACTTAAATCAAATATAACTGAGGCGAAGCAATTAAATTTACGCGGATTTGAAAAAGAAATGCCAGAGTGGCTACTTGAGTTGTATTTGTCTGGTGCACAGTATTATTTTGCAGGTATAGGAAAAATAGGTATAGCTGTAAAATATAATTCACTTAGTAAAATAGATCACGTCCAGCATTATTTGCATGAATGCAATAGTGATCTCATTGCTCTTATGGAATTAAAAAAATTACTTGATGGAATGATACCAAAAGTTATAATAAATACACCAGCGTCCCTTTCTTCAAATGAATTTTTTGTAGATTAGACATAGCGGTGTAACATAAATTTTCAACGAGCGAGTTTAATTCAGATATGTGGAACGTGTGATTTGGGTTTAGAAGTCGAAGGTTGAAATGTTTTTATCAGAAAATAGTGATAGAATAGTTTGGTGGTGGAAGAATGGTGAAAATAAACAGGATTATTTTGGTATCAAATATAAATACGCTGGAGCTGTTCATACATTTTACCCTGATTATCTAATGCAATTGGCCGATGGACAAATCGCAATTATTGAAACAAAAGATTTACACGATCAAGAAGGCGGAAGTAAAACAAAGGCTAAGGCTGAAAGATTACAGGGATACATTCAAGAGCAGAAAGGTCAAAAACTTTTCGGTGGTATAGCAATTGAAAAAAGTGACGGGTGGAAAATAAATCAAGAGACAATATACAATTGGGATAAATGCGAAAAAAATGATTGGGGTGATTGGTTGGTGCTTAAGTTCTAATTTTGCAAATATCTGTTTCTGTGGATATAAAATTGACTAAATTTAGCTAATTTGTGTTAATTATTATACTTTTTTTCTTTACCATTTAGGTAAAGAAAAATTGCTTATTTTTATAATCTATGTTATCATGATAATAGATTTTGATAATCCTAAACATGAGACTTTGATAAATAATTATGAGTCTTTGTGTAAAAGATACGACAAAAAAGGGCTGTGTTTTGCAGAGATGATAATAAGGACAGTAGATGTCTTGATTGCTGCAAACTCATTATTTGACGTTCCTCGTACCTATCACCCACATCCTCTCCATGGCGAATATAAGGGATGTTTTGCAATTGATGTAACAAAAAAGTACAGGCTAATTTTTAGGCCGGTAAATAATGGTGTGCATGATTATCGAATAGATAATTATAAAACTATTCAAGCAATATCAATTTTAGAACTATTAAAAGATTATCATAAATGATATGGGGTATCTTCCAAATAAGGCAATTCATCCTGGTTTCACTATTGCAGATATTATAGACAAAGAAGGAATGACGCAAAAAGATTTAAGTGAAAGAACTGGTCTGAGTGAAAAACATATAAGCCAGATGGTTAATGGAGAGGTTTCCATCACCGTAGAAACAGCTCTTCTTTTAGAAAATGCATTGACAGGGTCTGCTTCTTTTTGGATAAATTTAGAAAAAAATTATCAGGAAAATAACGCGAGAATAGAAAGATTATCTCTAGTAAAAAAAGAAGTACCGCTTATTTCAAAATTTCCATATAAAGAATTAGCCGTTAGGGGTTATGTTGAAAAAACGAATAATAAAGAGAAGATGGTTGAGAATCTATGGAGATTCTTTGCGGTTAACTCAATATTTTCAATTGAAAACACGGAAGCAGTTGCTTATCGTCGGAAAAATGGTGTTGAAGTAAAAAGTGAAGCAATAGCCACATGGTTAAGATGTGGGGAAATAGAATCGAAGAAAAACATTGTGGCTGAATATTCAGAGTCTAAGTTAAAGTCGTCTCTTAATCAAATAAAAAAATTGTCCGTTAAAGAAGCTACGGTTTTTTCGAAAGAAGTTAAAGAAATTTTGAGCGATGCTGGAGTAAATTTAATTTATATTCCACATTTTAAGGGTACTGGAATAAGTGGGGCTGTTCGGTGGATTAATAATTATCCAGTGATTCAATTAAGTATTTACAATGCATGGGCAGACATCTTTTGGTTTAATTTATATCACGAAATTGGTCATTTGATTTTGCATGGTAAAAAGGAAAAGTTTATTGAGTTTGATGATAAAGAATTATCAACTGTAAGAGAAAAAGAGAAAGAAGCGGATCAATTTGCAAGTAATCATCTTATTCCTCAGGATGAGTATATTAAATTCTTACAAGAAAGACCGTCTAGGCAAGGAGTAATAAATTTTGCAAATAAGTTAGGGATACATTCAGGAATAGTTGCAGGTAGATTATGTTTCGATAAAAAAGCAAAATGGAATAAGGTTTCTAGTTTGAGATCAAGATTGAAGTTTGCCCAATAGGGCGTCCATTCTTTATCAAAATAGTCCTAACATCCTCTACCAAGGAGCTCATAGAACCAAAACAAAAAACCACGAAATTAAATCGTGATTTTTTGTTTGGCCTCCTTGTTTGTTGTTACCTCCTTAACCCCGATAGAATTTATCGGGGGTGAATTAAAAGGTAATTCACAAGCCTACGCCAGTCTCTAAATGGCGGGGGAGACCAACGATTACGTTCAAACTGTCATTTGGGGGAATACAGTTGAACGTTTGTTGAGGTGTCAGATAGCCACATACTTACCCTCGCATTTCGGGCATTTGTGCTCTCCGGAGAGAGCATGCTTGATGACGTGTCCGCAGTTTGGGCAACTGATTTTGTCGTCATCATCGTGGTCGATCCACACTGTCGGAAGTGGAGGTGGTGGAACCAGTCCCAGATGTTGCCATCTACGCAACGTGTTCACGTGCATAATGGGGTCCTCACTTGGCTGTTTGTATTTATTTAACAACAAAAACAATGAATTGTCAACTTATGGTAGTTGTTTTGTTAAATATCCATTATTCATAAATATAGTTCTAACATCCTCTACCAAGGAGCTCCATTGTGAAAAAACAGTCTGAAAATGGCTGTTTTTTCTTTTATCTTCGCAATAAATTGACGGTTCTAACATAGCCTTTTGGAGGATTTCATTTTTTAGACCTTCGTGTAAAGTTAAATACGGT
>Ga0268280_1002561_pt1 | contig 10342 bp, 15 predicted proteins | sample saktaG_9_FD_190139 | JGI IMG/M metagenome (GOLD analysis project Ga0268280, IMG submission 190139) | Saline water microbial communities from Sakinaw Lake, British Columbia, Canada - sak_2011_5_24_40m | ecosystem: Environmental > Aquatic > Non-marine Saline and Alkaline > Saline ...
CTATGCCTCTATACAGACATAGCCGACGTTAAAACGTCGGCTACTGCGACTCGTCACGGCTTGATTGAGATTGCTTCGGCCCTTCGGGCCTCGCAATGACGACGTAGGAGCGGGCGCCCGCCTTGTGATAAATTTGTGATAAAAACATCGCCAGAATGACACAGATTCGTCCAGATTGCTACAACTCGAATTGCGACGTAACTCACAGTGAAATAACGCAGTTGCAACAATATCAATGGGTTACGAAAACTGCCCAGTTTCCATTACGAAACCGTTGCTCTACCAACTGAGCTACGCCAGCGTTATTGCTTTAACTCAAGCTGTTTCAACGAGTTAGAGAAACTATCAATCTCGATGCTTTCTTCACCACTTGCCTCCGGGGACGAACTGGGGACAAGCTGACTATTAAGGGTCTCCATGGCTCTCATTTTATGATCCGGCGTCAGGTGTGCATATCGCATTGTTGTCTTTATATCTTTGTGCCTTAATAGCTCTTGAACGGTCTTAATGTTCACTCCGGCCATCACAAGCTGCGATCCAAATGTCCTCCTCAAATCATGGAATGTGAAATTAATTATACCACATTTTTTCAAAGCCGCATCAAAAGATTTTCGTACATTCGTATAAGGCCTGCCGTCTGTATTACAGAAGACATACGCGCTGCCGGGATGCTTGGGAACACCTATAAGCGCCTTCTTAACTATACCGCTCATAGGTATTTCCTGTTTCTTACCGCTTTTTGTCTGTGGAATATTAATTATATCTCGGTGGATATCAATATCTTGCCATTTAAGATTAAATACCTCCGAATGCCGCATCCCGGTAAATAGGGCAGTTATGACTATTGGTTTTAAGTGAGGTGCACAGCTTTCTAACAGTTTCGTTATCTCTTCCTTCTCTAAGAAACGCTCGCGGATATTGTTTTCTTTAAACAATTTAACTTTTTTAAAGGGGTTCTTATCCTCTGCTTTGTCCCAAGCTATTGCTTTATTGATCATAACTCTTAAGCAGGCAAGCTCTCTGTTTACCGTCGCAGGCTTTACCTTTTCGATACGAAATGTCTTATACTGTTCTATAGATTGAGGGGTTATGTCACACAGATATTTCCCGGAAAAATGTGCGGAAAGTTGTTTTATAAGACCGGCGTCTCGCTTTGCAACCCGCGGCCTCTTGTTAACTAATGAATGTGTTTGAAGAAATTCATTTGCGAAGTCATCAAATAGGACCTGATATTCCTTCTTTTTATCAAAGTAACGGTTTTCTACAATTTCGGTTAATCTTTTATTTAATACGCGCTCTGCAAGTTTTCTATCCGGCCCGATCTTTTCTCTTTTACGCTCACCGTTTACCGAATAATTGATAAAATAGTTATGTTTTCGCTTGAATACCGTTGCCATTCACTTCACTCCAATGCGGATTCTGCTTAACCTTGTATGTATCGAGTAGTTTGTCAATTTCATTGAGATCAAATCGTAGCACGCGGCCCAGCTTGTGGTACGGGACCCTCTTGTGCCAGACCCAGGAGTAGACCGTATTCACACTAAGATTTAGATATCCGGCCAACCCCATTGCATTTACTAATCGCTTATCCATATATGTATAACACAAACCCTTCAGTCGTGGCTCAGCAAATGTATTTTGTGCTTAATTTGATACCTACCCGCCTTGCACAGCTCAAATCTACTCTATTATGCTGGGATAACTTTAAAATACCCCTTCTCACAGCGCTCTGGCGCATATTTCCCATGCCTCACGGGCTACTTTTTCAACTCTTCCTCCAAATTAGGGGTAGTATGCCCTTTTACCTTCCTATTTGGATTACCCCCCATCCTGAATGGGTAAAGTTGGCAATCCGTATGTTTACAATTCCTTACCTCTGCCACCTCAAACCCTGAGCAATCAATACAACGTTCACGGATAGTCTTTACTACCGACTTACTAAACCCAGCCGGCTTCTTGCCTTTTCTTAGTGGATGTATGGGGCATTCGATGGCAGGACAAAGCGTCGCTTCTTCGTGGGAGTCTCCGCAACACCAATAACAATACTGTTTTATCGATCCTAATGGTCCTTTACTCATTGTAACCTCAGCTTTCTTTTTTCCATATTTGAGTAGTTATGATCCAAATCTTCCTTGAAGATTTTATTTAATGTAGCAAAAGTTCTCAATAAGGGCTCTACGCTATGCCACAGCAAACTACCATTGCTATTATTTAAGCTACCTCGTCTTTCAATAACCTTCCTTAATTTATTGTCCGCGGAATTCAGCGCATACCGAGCCTCTTTTACAGCACGCTCAAAGTTCTTTTCGCTATTGCCATAGCGTTGATAAAATTCTGTTTTCTGGTCCCCCAAATTCATATTTTCCTCCTCTCTGCAGGTCTTAGCCACGCGTTACTTGTTACTCATTATTATGTAACGACTGATTTCCCCTCTGCACAAATTCTGTTACACATATGTATTATTATGGGTGTCTATGCCCCACCCCCGAAAGCGATAACCGTTTGACTGCCATGAGAAATCACCTGCCTTGCCTTTAGCCACCTGTTCTATTATTCCCTCATCGATAAGTTGCTGCATCTTACGAAATATGTCCATTGGGTTTAGGTTATGGCCAAATTTATCCCGAATGATTGAGCTTATGGTCCGAAAGCCTACATAGATGACCGGGCCAGTTGCCTTCTCAATTTGAAATCTTCTGAGTGCCTTAACAACAAGAAGCATCTCATAGCCATCGGCTTTAAAACGCTCTTGAAGAAACTTCTCTAATTGGCTTATGTCAAATGGCAGGTCTTGGGTAATGTTGCGGTTTTGAGATGAAATCTTGAGATTAAACTGGCACTTTTCCTTGCCTATGCAGTAATCTTCTAGGGCATTACAGCCCAACTTAGTCTTGTGCATATCAACCCAATCAACATATTTAAGCAGTTGCCTCCTTTGGTCACCAATACCAAGAGGCCTCTCGCATCGGTCGTTCCATTCGATGAGCTTATTTTTAATTTCAGATGAATCATAACCAAGTCTTTTGAGTTCAACTATGATGGCGTGACGCATCTTTTTAAACTCATAGCCTCTTTGAGCCCCTTTAAACAAGGCTTCTTTTACACAATCTCGCATATATTCAATCGGCTTCTTCGCCACGTTATCCCCTTACTTTTTAATATTTCGAAGTTTTAATAACTAGCTCCTCATATTTCTGAATAATAGCTTTTGTAACTTGCTCCCCGGTTTCTTTATTGATAGGATGAAAGCACGATATTTCTTTGCAATTGGGCAGCATCTTGACCGGATAGACGAGCCGGTAGCCATCTGGAGAGGATGGTGATGTGTAGAGGGCAATATTCCCAACATAGAATCGATTGTTTATTACGCAGGATACGAACGCTATGAGGCCGTTTTGGGGCTTAACTGGAAGTATTTGGATTTCTGATATTACAAGTTCGTGCATTTTCTAACCTCGTCTTTCCACTTTATAATGATTCCATTTGCTGACCAGCAAATAGCAAAAAGGGTAAAAGCTTAAAGCTTCTACCCTGAGAAAGTGAAAAAACGGGTGCACCCAGTCTTTTTAGATCCGATTATTTCATGATAGCCAGCTCCTTAGTTAACAGTCTTTCCTCCTGATTCACTTCAACCAATGAAATGGCATATTCTGCTTCAGAGCACGGTTCTTTACAACTATTATATTTAGCGCATCCTTCACAGGTCTTAAAGTCTGATTTTCTTAATTCATTCATATTATGTTCTTTATATGGAATTCCGAATACTTCCTTAAATGCAACCGCGTAATCTTTTTTAACTAAACTCTCAGCTCGATCTATTTTTTTAATTATACTGGTGTTGCTGTAATAGCCTTCTTTCATTAGTGTTACAACAATCGTTCTATATGGAGTAGGCGGTTTCTTATTCCGTAACTCGAAAACCCTAAGATACTTGGAGCTATTCCGCAAGTGGGGACTTTTATCAAATTTTTCCACCTCTTTCAATTTATGCTTTTCTTCTTCTTGCAATTCATCAATCCAATCAGATACTTCTTGGATAACGGTTTCTTTTTTTCTCCATATATCTATTTTAAAATCCTTGTAGTTGCTATTTAATAGCTCAAAATCACAAATTATGCGATTTAATGGAATTACGGCGTAATTATCGAATCTTAGCACTTCCCATCCATTATCATCATTCGGATCTGGCATATCCTTAACATTATATTTTTTAAGTAGCGCTTTCTGTGCATTAGTAATTTTATAATACTTTGCTTTTTCTGTGCTATTAAGACACGAACGCTTACTGTATAAAAGTGCCTCTTTCCCGCTTAGTTCATCGAACGCTTGCTGATCTTCTTTATAGCCTGGTCTTTTTCTTAGGTATTCCCATTTATGCTTAAATAATTTTATAATATCTTCCTTAATATGTTTACCTGTTTTCTTTGCCATTTCTTCCTCACATCTTCTTGTTAATATAAAAGCCGGGTTTTATCCCCGGCTCCGCATATACTTCAATGGATAACTTGATATTTAATAAGACAATTTTTATCTACGCTTAACATCGCATATTTATTCCCTTTTGATGCTACATATTATAGCACCTGATTATACTTGACACCAATGCTATTATTGAATTAGCGTCGAGCCATTTGCTGGACAGCAAACGGCTGAATCAAGTGATGGTGTTTCGCGGGTTCTATTAGTCCAAGATAGGGAGAAATTACGATTGTAAAATCTTAGCCCGCCACTTTTCAAACACCCATTGCAGGGCAAGAGCTTCTTGAATAAAATGAGTATGCTTTGAGCGTTTGCCTAGCCAGATCACTAACGGCATTCTAATAGGTATCATAAAGATATTACTAACCAACCCTGTTATAACTTGCAATAATAGAAAAATTATGAAAGCTACTGATAAAAACCTATATGCTGGCCAAAGAAATATTGCGGCTCCTAAGAATAATGGGATTTTTACCCAATCCCAGAATTTGCATAAGCGTGGTATAAAAAAATAGGCTCCAAAATAATAGAACCGAAACGTTTCTACAATAACTGCGACAATAAAACATATACAACCAGCTAACAGCGACTTTGTAAACAACGCTCCCAAGAAAAATGCTATTTCCGGAAACCTATGCGGCCATACTGCTAAACAATCAGCCTCCGCAATTATTTCATTCCTGACACCAGGCCTCATTCTTTCTATATCATCTGTGAGTGATAAAAATTCAGCAGTTTGAAAACCACCAAACCGCAATCCAGCTCCACTATATAAGCTTCCCGCAATATCATTAAATGACATTTTCATTGGTTTGAATGGCATAAATAATCCTCTTCTAGACTTGCTTAGGCTTATTTTTCTGGTTCTCTTGCTCTATTATTATATCCAAAAATACGTTCTTAATAAGTACCCTAGAATCTTCTATCTTTTTCTCAATTTTAATTCGCATAGCCTCAGTTGGCGGTGCGCCAAGTACTTTATTAAAAGCCAGCTTGCCATCTGCCGGGTAGATAGTTACCCTCCCTTCAGCTATTAATTCCAAGAACATCATTACAAAGTCAAAAATATCATCATCTGATTTCCAAGCAGTGTTGTTTATATATGAAGTTGAGTCCATAATAATATGTGCTGCTAATGTTTCTATGGCCGAATCTGATAAGCTGATAAGCCCCTTGTAGTATTCCGGACCGACACTGTTAACACTTTCCCACTTTTCTAGACATATTTTTTCCATTTTTTCTACTAATTTTTTATTATATCTAGCCATACAGCCAGGAATCGTTATAAAAACAGCATAAAATAATACAAATAAACAGGAGAGCGCATATCTCCACCGGCAACCGTGAAGAAAACTGCTTGCACCTCACTAATACATGCCCTGTCGTTTCATTTCTTTCATTCCGCGCTTCAAATCGTTCCCAGATAAACCCTGTTCTTCCAGGCATTTCTTTGCATGCTCTCTCATTTCTTGCCTTATTTTTCTATTGGCAATATTTAGGACAAAGTTAATAATTAAAAATATCGGCCAGCATATTACACTCAGCACAATGAGAGTAGTATTCCTCATTAAGAAATAAACTGGCCTTGCGGTTGGGGGCTTAAATAGTTCCATTAATAGCCCAAAGACTCCTATGAAGATATATAATAAAAACAATAAAAATAATCTCATAACTCCATCCTCCCTATAATTTTATTTGGTTTCTCAAACAAAAAGGGAGCGCATATCCCTACCGGCAACTGCAAAGTAAATCCGGCAAGGCTGCATTTCTCCCTTCACCCTTTCGGGCGAATGTGCAGCACTTACCTTACTTTGCAGTTAGAGGCCCTAAGTCCTCTTTAAGGTAAAGCTATTGAATCATGTAAAGAGCTGTTTAAAGTATATCATAAAACTATCTGTTTATTGCTACTTCTGCTACAACACCCCTGCATACACATATAATACTACTTGCATACAAGCCTTCTCACGGTATGCTGAAGTTCATCCAAGATAACTGGCTTCTTTACAAATGCTGCAGCACCCCATTTAAGTGCTTCTTCTTCAAGGTCATGGCAAGCCGTTTGAATAATAAAGATCAAATCTTTCCTTAACATTTTTGCCATCTTTAATAGTTCTATGCCGTTCATGCCGGGCATTTTTATATTAGAGATAATCGCGGCATAATTAATCTCGATTATCTTTAGAAACGCTTCATAGCCTCGAAAAGCAATATCTACATTAAAGCCTTTATTTTCCAGAAATGTTTTCATGAAATCACAAATATCTTCCTCATCATCAACGATTAGAATTCGAGGTTTTTCGTTTTGCTCAATATTCAATTTTTGTTCGATGGGTACATATTCCGCTACTAATAAACACCTACCATTGATAAGTGTAAATGAAAAAGAGGCTCTGTTATTATTAAAGGCTCTATTTCGCCGCATTTTTACCTTTCAGGCGCCGGATTAGCCTTAAACTCTATCAGCCTTAGCCCATCCTTATCCCACAAGAACTTCCAATGCTCGGGCGGGTGAAATGACTTTTCATAATCATCAATTCCGTAGTCGCGGATTGTTCGATTTAACGTAAAGTATATTTTCCCATCCATATCTTCAATATCAATGCTACCTTTCATAAAACCGATATATCCATCATCCAGTTTGTAATAACCTTTTTCTGATTTTCTTATCAGCCGTCTCATTGGGATCTTAATTTCTCCGTAGATATCAGATAGCTTCCCGTCTTTATCCTTGTATATCGCCTCTATGTCAAAGAAGCCTCCGGAGCCAGCGTGAGACGTTAGCACATACTCATCTTCTTTATCGTTGTTAATATCAACCTTGTAAAGATACCACCCGGCTCCTGTGTCGGCTATACTAAACCCATACTTTTTATCATACCCAAATATTTCATCCTTTTTAGCCTTTTTATCAAAATTGAAAATAATACCCTCTCTGTTTAATCTACCTATAACCAATCTAACCCCTGGTTCACCAAGAGGCGGTATCTTATTATAGTAGATAGAGCTGTCCTTCTCATTGCTGAGATAGCATCTTTGTTCCTTTGTCAAATGCTTAGTGTCTTTATCATTAGGCTTGTTAGTATTCCATATAAACTTGGGAAATCCCTTAAATTTTGAATCCGCATTAACGAGTTTGTAATTTTTGATTTCATAGATATTGTAGGTAAAGTAATTATGCTTATTATCAAAATGGAAACCAGTAATAATAATTTCGCATTCATCATTCTTATTTAAATCAACGAAGTCTTCTATGCCAGATTTCATTGTATCATATGTAATATTCGCGTAAGAACCATCCTGTTTTTTCAGTAAAATTTCCACCACATCGTTATACCCTGCAAGCCCGGCTCCTCTATAGCTTGAGAGAATGATAAAATCCTTTAAGCCATTATTATCTAAATCAAACTGATAAACAGCGTGCGGAATAGGAGCTACTTCTTCTCGTGTCTTGATATTCCTATTTAATAAGGTTGTTTTCCCTTCTTTTAGAAGAAAATTGGACTCCTCGGCTGTCTCACTAAGACTTGCTACAATAACTCCATCTCCGGACTTAAACTCTGGCTTATTAAGATCAACCAATAACTTTGCTTTTATATGCATTGGAGGGTCATTTTTAAACTTGTAAGGCGGGTAATTTTCGAAATAAGCATATGTTGCAGTAGAGGTAAAGAGCAATATCAGAGTCGCAATTAGTAATTGTTTTTTATTCATTTCTCTTTTATTTTAGCAACGAAATCTCAAGGCTTCTTAAAAATCTCCTCTAAGCTCATCCATATCTGACAGTTTTAAAAATTCTTTTAATCTATCCATTATATCTGCTGCTTTTACAAAATACTTACCAATATATTTCTTGCATAGAATAATTATAATGCCATATATTGTTCCTATAACAAAATATAAAAACTTTTCACTGCCACCAAAATCAAACTCGATAACACCGACTTTTTCAATTATATGAAATGGTACAATAATTAAAATTAGAAAAGGTACAATGAACATAATCACCCATATTATATTAACCAAAATTATGCCACGAATAAAACCCCATACCCATCTTATAAAAGCCCATATTCGCTTCATCTATTTTGACTTTCCCTAAATTTTCACAAACCTAAATTTATTCGTCTGGTATAATTCCTCGCGCAGTCATTTTCTTGCTATGATTTTCTTAATATGCGGGCTTATCATTTCTCATACTCAACAATAATATGTTCCAACATCTCTCTTGTCTTATAGTCCCCATTGGCTAGTTCACGCGCCATATTCTTGTCGCAATTAGCCGCCACCGACGCACCAAACTCTCTCATCTCTTTTCGCTCTGGATCATCGAGAGCCAATAATGCTTTCTCTGCGTATTTTTTTACATTAATTCTGTCATTTTTCATTATATATACACTCGTCATCTGGATATATATATCGTGATCACTGCCACCAATTAAGCGATCTGCGATTTTCATTTTTTTAGGCATATTTTCTAGCATCTTAATAGCCTTATCTAGTAACCCTGTCTCTCTATACACTACTGATAATCCTAAGAATGCCGGAATGTAATCCTTTTTGTATTCAAGAGCTTTCATAAATGCATCAGTAGCTTTTTTGAAATCGCCCTGGCCCCCGTACTTATTTCCAATACTGGTATATTTGGTCGCATGCTGAAGGCTCGCCATACTGCTAAAATCATCTTTTTGATCACAATATTCATTCTTACTGTCATATTTTAACTTACTACCCACAGTAGAGCCCCCTGATGATCCAAATAGCGCTCTGAGAACGACCGCAATAATTGGATTTTTTTTCATTGATGTGCGCGGTACCCGCATTTGGGCATCACCATCAATATTAATTTTAGTAAAATTATTAGCACTGTGATTTAATTTGTTGTCCACGGTAGGCACAGAAGTGCCCTCTTTAGGCTTACCTTCACAATCACAGGCACCCCAATCATCATACGGTCTATTGCATTTAGGGCAGTGTCTGACTATACCAATCCTGCTAACTAACTTCTCGCCGCACTTCTCGCACCACATATAATTATTATTTTGGTATGTCTTATGGCACTTTGGGCATGTTTTCATAAACTATCCTTATCAAAATAACTGTTCTACCCTTTTTTAAGCAATTTCAATCCACACGTCACACAGGTAATGATTATCCCCAGATCGATAATAACCCATGCAGCATACGGAAAGTGAGTTAAAAGACCTACTGTAACAACTCCAGCTATTATAAAATTTGCCAAGGCTATGTTCGTTTTCATTTCATTTCTCCTTTAGCGTTTTTATCGCCCAGATGATGAAGCGAACTTCTGATTCATTCTTGCACCCCCGTTATGACGCGCGGTTTCGTTTCGTAATGTACATACGCGTTTGCCTTAATCCATATTACAATAAAAGGAATAATCGCTAACCACCAAAAAATATAATATGCAATGATCGTGAAAATAACAATAAGAGATGGTCTTATTGCAAGTACCTTATTTAACTTCAATATTTTTGCCACCTTATACAGCTGATACAATACTGTTACCCATAGTACAAATAAGCCAAATGTAAGTATATTCGCCAGCAATAAAAAATACCCATTGTCACCACTTGAAGTTCGCACTATAAGAGCGCCTGCTATTACGAGTAACAGGGCCAAGATAAGAGATAATATGAGAGTAATGGTCAAGCCCTTAAACATTGAAATATGAAAAAACGAAGTACCTATCTCTACGCCTCGTTTCTTCGCTCGCTTCTTTACAAAAAATTCTACGAGCTTATAGAAACCAAGTCCCGCCATAAACGAGATACCTACTATAAAAATTATTCCAAATATGGGCGATCCTGTTCCCGAAATGCTTTTCTGTATGTCCTCTGCTCGC
>Ga0268280_1002562_pt1 | contig 10342 bp, 2 predicted proteins | sample saktaG_9_FD_190139 | JGI IMG/M metagenome (GOLD analysis project Ga0268280, IMG submission 190139) | Saline water microbial communities from Sakinaw Lake, British Columbia, Canada - sak_2011_5_24_40m | ecosystem: Environmental > Aquatic > Non-marine Saline and Alkaline > Saline ...
TCATGTGATCCGTACCCTCCTGTTTATAAGTATACTTTCGAATCTTTTCTCGACGACTCATATATCGCGTGCACCAGCTCCTGCGTCTTCAACGCGTCTTCGCCGGTTATCGCCGGCTTCTTGCCGGTCCCGAGAGAATCGTAGAAATCCTTTATCTGATTATAGTGGCAATATCCCCAATAATCTCTTACGCCGCCGCAGTAATCGATATATTCGCCCTTCTTCGGCCCGGCCTTCTCGTGTACGCCTTTAAAATACCATATGTTTGCCGAATCTTTGACGATATTAACCCGCCCCTTAGCGCAATCTATCTCTATCGCGGGATCGTTATCGTAAGAATAATAATTGATAAGATAAAAACACGCGTAGAACCCGTCCTTGAATTTTATCAACCCTTCAGCGGAATCTTCGACGTCTATAAACGAGTGGAAACGCCTGGCCACATTGGACTCCACATACTCAATTGGGCTCGGGGAGAGCCATCTCAATATATCGAGATAATGTATCGCCTGGTCTATTACGACCCCGCCGCCTTCAAGCGACTTTCTGCCTTTCCATGGACTTTTTTTGTAGTAGCTGTCCGGCTTACAATAAGAAAGGACGAGCCGCGCGGATTTCATCCTGCCTAATGACCCGTCGGATATTCTCTTCTTCACAAGTTGCGAGCCGGGATTGAACCTGTTCTGAGATATGACCCCGAGCGTTACTCCGCTCTTCTTAGCCGCCGCGATCTCGCGTTTTGCCTCGACCGGATTTAAACCCATGGGTTTTTCGGTGAGCACGTTTACGCCGCGCCTGGCGGCTTCCGTAATCATGGGCGCGTGTAGATAATGCGGAGTGCAGATATGAATGGCGTCGAGACGCTCCCTGGCGAGCATCTTCTTATAATCGGTGTAGTGATTGCATCTATATAGTTTGGCCTTCTCCCTCGAGCGCTTCGGATCTATATCGCATACAGAAACGAGCTGCACGCCCTTTATGTTCGCAAGCGACTGGGCGTGCATGGGAAATATGGTCCCGCAACCTATGATGCCGACCCTGAAAGTCTTCATTGTTCGACTCCGCTCACCATGACCCTGAGCAAGGCCATAGTTAATGTAGGCCGCGTCGAAGGGTCATTTTGAGCATTTAGGTTAACATACCCCCCGTCGTACCGTCAAGAGGAAAAAGGACCGCCCCCCCATCGGATGCCGCTCACCCGGCCTTTTGTCTTTAAGGCTCGCGCTTACGCCACCGTCCATCCAACTTTAATTTTTGTAGCCTGCACGCGATGATAGCTAAACACCTGTCTGTAGCCGCCTGTCCAAACTAAGCGCTCGCCATCAGTACAAAAGGCCGAGTGAGCGTCACAAACCGCGTCGGTTACATGTCACATTCCGTAACAACCGACGCGGTTACGAAGTACGGTAACATATTGCAGATTAACAAGATTGCTGTCGAATCGATAGAAGAAAATTACAAGCGAAGCGGATTAAGCGAAGGTTTCGATTAGTTTCTTATTGAACCGCTCTAACTCGTCTAAATCAATGGCTACGATAGGTTTGAGATTAAATGTCAATATAATGGCAAGACGGACGGGATCGTCGATGCATTTCAATATATCATCTGGGCTTGCGGTAAAAGGATTCCCCGTCAATATCTCGTACAAGTCGCCAAGAGCATCCATATTTTTCATCTGGAGGGCATTCAACGCTGCTATGATACCTTCCAGCTGTCTGAATCCATATGTTCCTCCCAGATCACCCTTAAACACAAGCCCCTTAACGCGTTTCGGCAATCCAGATAGATCGCTTTCATTGGGAACAGCAACGTCTACTAAATTATTTTTGCTCAGGATCTTTACCATGCCGTTCAGTTCGCTTAATTCCGCAAGTTCTATCCTTTCCCTTATATTTGGATATTTATGCCTGCGCTCGGCAAGCATATCTTCAAACTTAGACCTTATCGATATAGGCAGAAGCTCTTTTGCTATAACGTGATAAAGCGTCTTGCCTCTTTCGACGGGCGGCAGAAGATCCAGATTAAGTTTGTTGATGACTTCCATGGCTGCGTCCGTGGAAAGTTCCGTTTCGGGCGCGCTCGCTGATGCGGCCGGCTTTTCGCCGACTACCAGGACATTGGTGTTTAGCAACACTCTAGTATCCCCGATCTCCAGACCGAAGTCCTCGTCATATTCATTGATGTGAAATATGATTTTTGATCCGACATATCCGGCGGCAAGGAGACCATCGACATATGGCCCTATAACGTTTTTGTAGTCATACGGTGATGGGATGCCGCCGGACTTGTCGATTGCAATATTGGGCTTAACACTCTTATTTTCGGTCAGATACCGTGTCCCTTCCAATATCACCATCTTACCTCCGGGCTTCAGATGGCGCATCGCGACTTCAAAGAACCTGTTTCTCGCCGCGTCTTCAAATAAACAGAGCACATAGCCCACCGTTATATAATCGAAAAGCTCCTGGCTTCCGTCCGGATTTATCAGTAAGTCATCCAGCCCGAACATATCCCCTTCGACGAACCTGACCCGGGAGTTGCTCTCTATTTTGGAGATGATTTGTTTAGCGGCGCCGAGCATAAACGCCGAATCGTCTAATACCACAACTTCACTTGCGCCATGCCGGACGGCATTTCCGGCAATAAGCCCTCTACCCGCGGCGCAGTCGAGTATCTTGGCGGAGGCAATCTTATCCGGCGGGATCACTTCGGTGAATATGCGCTCCGCGGCCTCCAACACCCCTTCTCTCTCATCGATGCCGTATTTGGTCTGGATACGCGGGTCACCCTTATAGTTATCGCCTTTATATCCGCGTCCTTTATTAGTATCGGCGGATGCGCGGCTATCGGAGGATTTTTTCAATATAACCCTGTTCAGGAAATTCCTCCGGATGCCTTTAAATTTATATTGCTTCGCAAGCGCTATGGAGAATATCTCCGCAAGGTTATAGTTAAAATTATAATACTCTATGCCGTCTCGCACCACCCTCTTCGTCTCCGGTAACACTTTCCTGACGACCTCATCATTCTCCGCGAGCGAGGCGAGCAAAGGATCGTTGACCCTGATAAGATAATCCCTGGATATGACGAGCGTCGCGCCTTCTTTCTTCGTTTCGATGGATGCAATATCCTCTACGAGTCTGTCGAAAGACCTGCGTTCTGACGGCTTGACTATGATAATATTCGATGCGTTGCGCCCGATAGTGAAACTGATATCCGGGGGTAAGGCCTCGAGCACCTCTGTAGAACTTCCGACGACACTATTCAGCATGCCGAAGAACCGGTTTGTGGAAGGCCTGTCGATGACGCAGATATCGATCCTCTTCATCCCGCGGGCCGATTCGACCTGCGAGCCAATGAGCCTGAGGGCAAATTCAAAGTCTATCTCTTCGACCGGAGCATTTGCCGCGGCGGATGGCGCTATATCCGGAAGCTTCTCGCCGGCTTTTACGCGCACGCCAAGTATAGGCAGCGAGGCAAGTTTTTTCGCATCAAATATCCTCTTAAAACCGCTGTCGAGGCTTATCGTCCCCAACGATACGCCTTCTTCGAACGGGCGCACTTTCATCGTCGATGCCACATCGGCAACTGACGCTATATCGGCATCTGCCGCTATACAGGCTCCGCCCATAGTAAGGATATCGGCTCGTTTTTTAGGATCGGTGACACAGTCAGCGGCAAGTTGAACGGCCATCTCCGCAACCTTGCGGTCAAGCTCATTAGGGGATATGTCACGGTAACTGTAACCTGAACTATCGACGCTGAGATTATCCTTAAATTTCAAACCGAGCTCAAGTTCAAGGGCCTCGGCGACGAACCTGGAGATACCAAGCTCCGAAAGGAGCGGGTTTCCATGGACATCAACGCCGATGGAGTTATATTTATGCTCTAGTATCTTGTCGGAGGCAAGGACTTTCAATAGTATCGGATCATCCGGAGCTATCCTGAAGCCTTCCGACACGACTACCGTGGCGGCTCCGTATTTTTCCCTGCGCGCGCGGACGGCATCTACGAGATCGGAAAGTTTTACTGCCTTAGCGCGATCCTCCTCGGTCAGATCCGCGAGCTTCTTCCCGACCGGAGCTGACCACTCCGGCACCGCGCAAAATACGCTCGGATCATCGATGTCGGCGCCTGAGGCGGCCAGATAGCCCATATCCCTTCCCATGGTCTCGACTACCGCAACCCTGCCGCTTCCATGCGGGGCCTTCGCCCTCTCCACCATCTCGCGCAGAACTAAACCGGACGTATCCGCTCCCACCGGATAAACCCCCGTATCGCGATCTATCGTCTTCGGGAGCGCCACGACGGCGATGTCGTTCTTCCGGGCTTCTCTCGCCGCTTCTTCGTCAAGTCCGACCGCGAGCTCACTCGCCTGGCGCGTATGATCGTTGCCGCCTATGATAAATATCGTCCTGCAATGGCCCTTGAGATTATTTATGATGTTCGGTATCGTCTTCTCATCTATATTTGCGCGCGCCGATCCCCATGCCGCTCCGGGCATATGGATTACATCCAACGCACAGGCGCGGTTTATCCATACCCTGTTATCGTCAAAAATTTCCTTCGTCTTGACAAGATTGTCAAGCCCGTAACGGATGACTTCAAGAGACATCCCTCTCTCCGCCAGGATGGCGGCCAGAAGCGCAAAGTAGCTGTTCACGCCGGGGGACTCCCCTCCGCTTATCAGGATAACCGCGCGCTTCTCCGGCGGCAGGTCATCCGGGTTCGGGAATTCACTCATAAGATCGATTTTGGCGCGCGCCTCGTTGATAGCAGCGATAGTAGGTGACGTTTTATCGAATAGGTCGTTTATGCCGAGAACGGAGACCGGGTCGATCTTCCTTATAAAATCCTGCACCATCGCGAGCCGCGCATGGTATTCTTCATCCGTACCATGGCTATTTCCGGCCAGATGTTTAAACTCGTCCCTCTCAAGCACCTCTTCCCTAAGTCTTTCATTCTCCTCACCCGGCTGGAACAGCGCCTTGAGCAGATTCATGCCTATATACACGACGCCGTCGCGCACTCCCGCATGGGCAACGCTGATATGCTCGGCATCCCCTGCCCAGCCAAGCGTCGTGCGGCCGATAGCAACTCTGAATTTAACGGGTTTGCCGGATATCTCTCTATGAGCTCTCATATACTCCAAGAACCTTGCCTCTTCATCCGGGGTGAATATTTCGCTGATGGCGTAAGGGTCGCCGCGGTATTGTTTCGGATCGGTTATGGCAGTTCCGGGAGTGTACCCGTCTACATACTTCACGATGTGCGCTTCGAGACCGTCTCCTTCCAGCGCTATCTCCACGATATTCTGCTTTCCGCCCCTGCTATCCTTGATAAGCTGGTAGATCAATTCGTTCGAGTCGTCGGCCTCATCGCCTTTTATGTCGGTCGAGTGTGTCTCATTGTCTACTGATGTCGAGGCGCTTCCGGCAGAAGCGGATTCTTTTTTTATTACTGCCGCGTTCCATTGCCTGAAATATTCAGCGGATGTCAGCAGATACTCCAATATGCCGCTTAAAGGTACGGCATTGGCCTGATACTCGGCGAGCTCTTCGGGGGTTTTCTCCAAAGCCGTCTTTATCGCGGCCAGATACGCTTCGGGACTGCCGTCCTTCGGAACTATGGTATTGCCTTCGCCGGGGACATCCGGATTAAATCGGATGCCTTGCGCCTGCAGTATCCCCTCGGGCCATGGCGGCGCAAGCTGCAGCCCTGCACAAACCCCTATATTCGATTCCGAATAACCGGCCGCTTCCGTATTAGGGTCCGAATCCTGCACCTGGATATCCGTGGCGGCGAGTATAGCGCGCTGGTCATCCTGGTCGCAATCGCTCATCAATATGAAGTTACCCTTATAGATATCGGGATGCGCAAATTTCTTCCTGGCAATATCAGCGGCCTGGTATTCAAAATCCTTTACGAGTTCCGGATTTCCGGCTATGTTCGCTCCTATCACTACCTGTATTCCGGCTTTGACCATCTCTTCTATATTCCTCGGGCAAAAAGCCCTGCCCTGGCTCTCCTTATCTTTAATAACTACCCTTCCTGCTTTCTCCTTAACCACTCTTCCTGTAAAAGACACAACCGGCTGATCCGTTATTAATCCTAACCGGCCTTTAGCGGCGCGTTTTGTGGTTAAAGCTTCGACCGGGGTGGGATTCTCGACATCAGCGTCAGGAAAAATATTTAACATGATCTCCCTGAATCTACCGGCAGTTATAGCTCGCACATCGCCGTTAGTAACGGATACCATGGCATTTTTCGTATCGGATGCTACGGAACCGTCGAGATAAGTCCATTCCCCCCAGTTATCATAAATGTAGCCCAGGATATCATCTACGTGTTTTTTGCTTACGCCGGCATACCAGTCGGCCGTGCGCGCGCCAGCGGAAGTCTGATCGACTATAGTCCCGAAATGGCGGTAAAAATATTTCCAATATTCCTGGGGCACATTAAGATAACTCAAGGCCTTTTCTCCGGCTATCTTATCTTTATGGCATCGATTGGGATAAGTGTGAGAGCTGTAGGCGATAGTAGCGTTGCCGAGTACCGGGTCGTCATTGTAATAAATGCTCCTGAAAAGAGGAGCGAATCCAAGCTGCCCGTCCTGAAAATGCATTACCGGCTCGTTATAATCCTCGCCTGATATCAAACGTTCTTTATCTTCCACGAGTCTGGCAAGCTCCAGCGAAGCTCTTGAGAAGAACGCCGAGAATTCATCGAGGGTTACTACACTTAATGGGCCGCTCTCGTCTCTATAGCTATATAATCTTTCGGTATAGTAGGGCACCTCGGATTCCTTCTGGCCCTTCTGGTAGCCCTTTATAAGATAGCTTTCGATGCCGAATTTATTGACGGCCATATAACACACGGCCACAGCTACGCATGGGCCGACCGAAAATTCAAATCTTTCCACCTCTTTTTTTATGTCTTCGGCCTTAACGCCCAAAAGTTTGGCATAATCGACCGGCTCATTTTTCTTCGTCTTCTTATTCGTCGTAACGCCATAATACGGTTCGACGGTCTTAAGTGGACGGCCTTCGCGCCGTAAAAGCTCCTGAAATCCTATACAATGCGACTGTTCAACCCTACCGAGGCCGCCTCCGGCCGACCATATCTCCGATGACATTATCCAAACGGACCTGTCTTTAAGCTCCGGAGCCTGTTTTGACAACCAGTTATCCGGCACTTTTTTCGTAAGCATTAGAAGGATGGAATCGACTACCGGAAGATCTCTTATGGAATCGCAATCCTGCCCCGCGAGTATAATTTTCAGCGTCTCTTTATCATTTCTGCTGAGCTTAGTGACGGCCTTCAATATAGGATACCGGGCTTCCACCGGATGGCGGGGGATGCGCGTAGCCGCCTCATCGCATGCCGCGAGGAATCCGGATATATTTCTATTACTTTCCCATCCGACCTTAAGCGCCGCCCTAAGCTCCGTTAATAAATATTTCCAATCTTCGGTCGCCATCGCTTTGGGGACATCGACTTTCCCCGCCTCGGCCTGTTTGAATCTCTTCCAAGAGCGTATATTTTCTCCAAGTTTATTTGCGGGATGTTTTTCAAGGCCTTCCATCGTCAGGCCTTTTACTTCGTCTTCGCCTAGACCCCAGAAGATCACCGCCTGGATCTGTATCGCCTGGAAGTGTGTCGCTGTGTCATGCGGGCCTACGTATTCGTCCGCCCTTCCGAACGCCGAATGGAACAGTTCGTGAAATAACGCTTCCTGACTGAAATGATATAAAGGACTTGTCGGATCGAAAAATCTGGTGGCGAGAGCTTTAGATTTGGCAGTACCAAATCCGAGATAGTATTTTTCGGAAGAATCATATCTGGAGGGGGTCGTCCCGAGTCGGCGGCCGTCCTTGCCGGCCTTAAAAGCGTTGAGGGTATCGAGAAGTTTTGCTTTCATCGCGTTCGGAGCGCGCGCCTTTATCGTCTCTTCGAGTTCCGTAAGCATCTTAGAGAACGCTTCTGACTTGCTCCATATTGTGATCGGCGCCTTATCAGCCTCAGCGTCTGTGAACCCGTGGCCGATAAGCGGCTCGATGGCCTGGGATGGAGCAGAAAGAGCGGCGGCTTGAGAAACAGGCTGCGCGGGTGTTTCCGGAACGATCTGTATCCCGAATCTACCGGATGTCGCCCATTCGGAACCGGTTTTATCAATTGACGGAAGTTTGTCTTTCGCGCAGATCTTCGCTAAATAGCGAACCTTGTCTTTTTCGAACGGGAGGATTACGATATCACCTTCCAGGCGCGCGTGGTCTATATCAATATGCCTATCAATATCATTCAGGAACCGTTTATCATTACGGAATTCATCCCTTATGGTCTTAGGGAGGGTTTCGGCCTTGCCCCCGTCCACCAAAAAATGAGCCGCGACTGAAAACGCGACCGATAAGAATTGCATGTCGGAAAGAACTGAATTTTTGAACTCTTCCGATCTTTCGCTGGGGGATGAACTTTCGAATACGGAGGGGACGGCTACGGTATCTTTTGAAAAAGCCAAAACATCCGCAAAAGCGGCGGACGACAAGGCCTGGCTCAAAATAAGAAGCCAGGCCAGAAAGCGGAATGGCATGCTTTGCTGCCTTTTCTTATGTTTCATGACCTCTTGTGTGGTAATTTGTCGTAAAAACACTTGTCATTATCAAGGACTAGAAGAAGACCTCGTCATCCTGAGGAGGGCTTCAGCCCGACGAAGCCCCGCCCTTTCTTCAGAAAGGGCGGGACGAAGGATCTAGATCCTTCGCCCCTATCGGGGCTCAGGATGACAGACTCGTCGAGATTCTTTCAGATACTTTTATATTACGCGCTCCAGAGCGCCTGACGGCGGCCCTGTATCGCCCTGTCTATATCGTTCGAATCGAACGGCACGATGATCGGCAGCTTCAGAAGACCGGCCAATCTTTCAGCTATAGCTCCCGGCCCTTTATTGGGGTCAATATCGAGAAGAGCGGCGATATCCGAAATATTTGTTATAGCCGTCTTCGTCCTGCCTCTCAACATGTTGTAAAGATTTATGCCTCGCGGCGTCTTTTCATCTATATCTTTGCGCTCAGTATTACCGAGGACCACTCCAATAACTTCGATCTCGCGGGCATAGCCGCCAATACGGCCGTTATCCTTGAGATAGTCGATATAGGTCTGCGATACCGGCAGCATCCTGGCAGACTTAACCGCGTCCGTGATATCAGGGGTATTTTTTATGTTCTGAATGTCTTTGTCGGTAGCGATGATAACATCCCTGTCTGGATGTTCAACGGTCACATCACTTATGCTGCTATACGACCGCAGAGTCACACGCCCTCCAGTAATGTCCGCCATTATGCCTTTTTCATCCCGGAGAGTATCACCGTTATACATACGCTGCGGAACCCACATGGTGAATGTGTTCTGTTCCGATTGCGCGAGTTTTAAGGCAGCTGCCGCGCGATGGGTAACTGTCACAAATTGTTCACCGTTGGCAACCTGCGCCGCCGGAGGATACGTCTTAAGGACTTCGGCTTCTCCATCAGCTTTTATCGCTATAGGATTTGTATTGAAGGCCGGAACAAATACTGTCGACCCCGCAGCCAAGACTTCTTTTTTGCCACTAATTGTAACCGTTACCTTGCCCTTAACAACGGTCAACTCGTGGAAAGAGTCTTTAACCGGATTATCGGATATGGAAGCCGGCTTGGATGCGCCCTCGCCAGAAAGCGTGATGCGCTCGAGCGTGAATGGAGGGTTCTCCATCACAGAATAGGACCCGCTTATAAGGCTTTCCGCTTTGGCTCGGACCGGCTCCGAGTATTCGGCGGTTATATCGATTACGGAAGAATTGACTATGAAATCTTCGGGCTTTGTGGGCTCAAATCTCATCGTCCTGTCCGCCACCAGACGGATAACGCCCTCTTCATCTATGGGCATATCTTCGCCGGGCTTGAGCAATAGCCGCAAGTTAGCCAGCTCTTTCTTGTCGTTAAGGAAGTCCTTACGCATGCCAACATTGGCCGGCTTGGCGCCATCGGATGCTTTCCAAACTATGGGAGTCGGGAAATCAAATGGGCCATAAGTGGTGTTAGATGTCTGCTGGGGCTCGAAGTACAATAGCCCGTCCGCGACACCGCTCGAAATTATGTACCAGGCTTCATTTTTGGCTTCAACATCCAGCGGATGCGTCTGATGAGAGCCCACTATAGAATGCACATAACCTACAGGCGAGATTATAACCTGCCCGGAATTGAGTTTGATCTCATTCAAATAACTTACAAGCTCTTCGCGCGTGCTCCTTATATTCTCGAATATAACCGAGGGGAATCCCGCCAAAAATGACGGAAGCTCCGGAGCT
>Ga0268280_1002563_pt1 | contig 10337 bp, 9 predicted proteins | sample saktaG_9_FD_190139 | JGI IMG/M metagenome (GOLD analysis project Ga0268280, IMG submission 190139) | Saline water microbial communities from Sakinaw Lake, British Columbia, Canada - sak_2011_5_24_40m | ecosystem: Environmental > Aquatic > Non-marine Saline and Alkaline > Saline ...
TATATTCATGTATGATAAAAAGACCTCATCTGAAGTGCTCGCGTCGAATTTCATGAATAAGAAGATGATGCCTATCCTTATTAAGATCGGTAAATCCGGCCGCACGCATTCTGAAGAGACCAGGGCAGGCGTAGAGAAGTTTATCTTTGTTCTGTACGGAAAAATAGAAGCAACTATCGGGGAAAACAAATATAATATGGTAAAGGGCGATACGCTGTATTTCGAATCGTCATTCCCGCATCATTTCAAAAATATGGGCAATGGCGAGGCTCGGATCATCTCCGTAGTCTCCCCGCCCGTTCTATAGCGAAAAGGAGCAGTTCATGAAAAAATCAATTCTGATATGCGATGACGAAGAAGGAATACGGGAATCATTTAAGCTTATATTGGAAAAAGATTACGAGCTTTCATTTGCCTCTGATGGAAGCGAAGCTTTGAGCGCCGTTAAGAAAAGCCCGGTAGATCTGGTCATTATGGACATAAAAATGCCGCGAATGGATGGTATTGAGACTATCCGCAAATTAAAACATTCTACCCCTGATATCAAAGTGCTTGTCACGAGCGGCTATAAAAGTGTAGAGACAGCTCAGGAGGCCGTGGCTGCGGGCGCGGCAGACTATATAGTAAAACCATTCGAGCGTACGGAAATATTAAATACCGTCAAAAAAATCCTCTCCCAGTAATGGCTTTTATTCCGGGGACACAACACTTATATCGCCTTTCTCCCCGGTTTTTGAGGTTTTAAAATCCTACCTGATCATATTCCGTGAAGTTTTTTCAAATTTTAACTTAAAAGTCGTCCCTCTGCCCTCTTCGCTTTCGAGACCGATACTTGCTTTCATTCTCAACATAAGTTGCCGTATAACGTATAATCCTAACCCAACCCCTTCCTGGCTCATCTTGGTCGTAAAGAAAGGCTCGAATATGTGCGCGATATTCGCCTCCGATATACCGCAACCGGTGTCCTCGATGTTTATATAGACTGAGGCATCGTCCTCTTCCGCTTTGATCGTGATCGTGCCCCTCCTATCTATGGCGTGCACGGAGTTTTCTATCAAGTTAAACAATATCTCCTGAATATATTTTTTGTTGCCGTATACTTCCGAAACGTCACCGATATTCTCATCCAAAATTATATCTTTAAGAACCATCTCGTTGCCGAGAATTTCAATGACATCCTGAAGAGCATTCTTTATGTCGACAGACCCCATAGATTTGATGTCCGCCGGCTTCGAGAATTCCAATAGAGTGGTTATCATGTGGTTTATCTTTTCCACCTCTTTCGGGACGATCCTTTCAAACTTTGCTATAAAATCGGGATCGTCTTTCTTATCCTTCAGAAATTCCGCGAAAATCTTTATCGTAGTGATTGGATTTCGAATCTCATGAGCCATGCCTGCGGCAAGCGTCCCTATGACCACCATCTTCTCCCTCTGGGCTGCCTCAGCCTGGGCCCTGCCGAGCTCGACGAACAGCTCTGCGTTCGATATGGCTATGGCGAGCGTCTTGGCAAGCGGCAATAGTATATCGAGATCATCCTGCGTATAGTCTTCATCGGACTTCTTTTTGCCGAGCGACAATATGCCTATGACCTCTTCATGCAAGACCATCGGTATTATAAGCTCCGCGTTCAGCTTATTTATGATCTCCTGTATGGAATCCGGAATTATTATCTTCTTCTCTCTCATCTCCTTAATAAGAATATAACCATGGGTCTCTTCCATGAATGTCACGATGCCGTCAGGGCGTATAAGCGTGACCGATTGGTCCTTTATATTATGAGAAGCCACTATGTTAAACTGCTGTTTTTCGCTGTCTAATAATAATACTGCCGCGGAGTTAAGTTTTACTATATCCACGAGCTTATCAATGGTAAGATTGACCAGTTTATCAAGCTCTAATACCGTCAACACCTCCGCCGTGAAAGTCTTAAGAAGCTCTTTGTAGTCGTATTTCTTCTGAAATAGATACTTGTCGGTGGTATTTACAAGGAAATTCTCTATTCTTCGCATCGTAAATATTATTATAATGCCTGATATCGTAAGGCCCGCTATCCTGCCGCCTGTGCCGGCTCCTCTGAAAAGATACTCTTGAATTACCAGAGTTGGTAATATAAGCATGCCGAATACCGAAGCGAGAAGACCTGCGAAGACGAGGGTCTTCTTTATAACTACTTCGATATCGAGAAGTTGATGGCGTATAATTGCATAGGCAATTATAGAAACAAATAAAGCTATATTTATACTGCCAATCGGGTATAGTCCAATCCCATAATCCGAAACAAAATCTATCGCTCCTAAGTTTCCCAGGAAAAACGCCCAAAAAACATACTTAATCCTTCTTAATTGATCCTGAGTTTTTCCTGCTGTGTTTATTTTGTACTCAATGTAAACATAATACCAACAGCGGATAATTAAGATGAAAAAAAACGCCAAAAATATGTCATTCAAACGACCTACCTTGGTTTGGTATCCCCAAAAAAAACTACTAACCCCTACAATAAAATCCTTGCTAAACAAACTCGCAAAAGAAAAAATAACTCCTAAAACATAGGATAATACTATAATTTTACCCTGGTTTTTTTTATTTAAAAACCGCATTGTAAAATGGTGATCGGTAACAGGGATAAAAATAACGCCTATAAATAAGAATTTCGCTAATTTTACCGCTAATGATTCGCTCTTGGTTGAATACATGATAGCGTAGCCGATCAACCATATAAATAAAGAAACGCTGAGACCTGCCAGAATTCTGTTTAAAACTGATTTTCTATTGTTAAAATATACAAAAATACCGAGTAAGATGATATATATTGCGGTAAGAAGAGGCAGTATTGAGTAGCTGGACATTGCTTAATTCTCCTTTGCAAAAAAAAGCTTATTTGTAAAGCTTCTTAGTATAAGCCTGCTCGCCTTTTTTCCGGAAAATATGACCTCAGATATACCCCCCTGTCCTACGCCGTTAGTGCACCAATGCCCCGCCAGAACAAGATTCTTAATTCCAGTTTCTTGCGGAAAAACATCTTCTCCGATCTGATCGACCGTGCAGGCCCAGCCGTATAAAGAACCATTTAAATTAGACGTATATCTATGAAAAGTTTGTGGTGTAGCGATTTCTTTAACCTCTATATGCTTCGATAATCCAGGTAAAATTTCCTCTGCTTTATTTATTAGCTTATCGGCAAATTTATTCTTGTTTTCATTCCAAAATTTTTTATCACAAAATGAAGCCGCGGAAAATATCGACATGCAAGTTTTGCCTTTTGGCGCCAAAGACGAATCATGGCGTATTCCGGGGCGTATTCCGGGGACACAACACTTATATCGCCTTTCTTCCCGGTTTTTGAGGCTTTAAAATCCTGCCCGTCAACTTTTCCAGTTTTTCAGTGAACCCTTCTTGACCTAGAGGTCTGCCTATACGCACATGCTTTTCAAAAAGCTTTATGTCCTGTTCCTTATCACCACATCCCAAGAAGGATTTCCAGTCGTTTATTTCTTCAATTACAAAATTATCGGTTAATATGAAGTCTTTCTTTTTATATACATGCGCCTTAGCGCTTGAAAACTCATAATCCTCGGCATTTTTCACGATTCCAACCCTTACTGGATTAAGCTCCACATATCTAATGGCGGCGTATAGATATTTTTCATCCAAAGGAAATGAGCTAAACCTCCCCTGCCAAAGATAGCCTCTCCATTTTTCTCTAAAATTGATCATTCTCGTATAATGCTTATGCGTTTTCCCTATCCCTTTTGCTAAACTATCTTCCGTTTCAGGTACAGCTATCAAATGGACGTGATTATCCATAAGGCAGTATGCCCAAAAACTTACACCTGACTCTTTGGCATATTTATGTAAGAGTTTAAGATAAGATTCTTTGTCTTTATCGCTGAAGAAGACCTTTTGGGATCTATTACCCCGCTGGGTTATGTGATGAGGAATATGAGGTATAACAACTCGCGCTATTCTCGCCATACGAAAATTATAGCGAGCGACAATAGCTATGTCAACGATTTAAGTGTTGTGTCCCCGGATTAAAGCTTCCAAATTAAGGCTTCTGCTGGGAGCTGCCGTTTGAGAGGATATTGCCCTTCTCATACGCCAAAAGGAACGCGCTGACGATGACAGGGTCAAATTGAGATCCGGAACAGCGTTTAAGCTCGAATAATGCCTCCTCCACGCTCTTCTTTGCCCTGTATGGCCTGTTTGTAGTCATGGCATCGAAGGCATCGGCCACGGAAATTATTCGCGCTACGAGAGGAATAGTATTGCCTTTTATGCCATCTGGATAGCCGGAGCCATCATAGCACTCCTGGTGATGGCGGATCTCCCTGGCAACATCGCCTAATTCTTTGATCGGATGCAGTATCGTCGCTCCTATGATAGAGTGTTTCTTTATCTCTTCGTATTCCTCCGGCGCCAATCTTCCATGCTTGTTAAGGATATGATCGGGAATGCCGATCTTGCCGATATCATGCAGTAACGCCGCTATCTGCAGGGTCTCCCTGAAATTCTTATAATTCCCCATTTCAGGTATTCCGCAAAGTTCTTTAGCTATCGCGATACAATAGTTCGTGACTCTTTCGGTATGGCCGTGCGTATACGGATCTCTGGCATCAATGGCGGCGGCCAGCGCGATCGATGTATGTATAAATATCCTATGCTCGCGCAGATACATGTCCTTTACCTCGCCCACCTTCTGCTGCAGATTTTCAATAAGCTGGGCGTTCGCTATAGCCATAGCCGCGTCGTTTGCCAGCGTTACGAAGAACCCCATCTCCTCACGGCTGAACTTTTCGCCGTTTATCTTCTCGCCTAATACAAGTATACCGAGCAGATCTCCTTTGAAATAACACGGAACACACAGATTGGCTTTTATAAGGTCCATCTGCTTCTTTATGAGGAGAAGTCTATCATACAGGTCGGGCTGCTGTTCGAGAATATTGCGGTTACGAAGGCCAATTATTACATCCTCATACCTTAATATACCGGTTTCGGATACCAGATAACTTTGTTTCTCGTCGAAAACGTTTACCAGTGGATTTTCCACGGCAAGCCTGACGAATCCTATTGGGATCTTGCGGCCTCCCGAACCTTTCGAATCTATCAATATGTATGCGTTCTTGCTTTCTTTATATAATAGAACTGCCGTATGGGTCACATGGAGTTGCTCATCGATCGTTCGGACTATCATCTTTATAAGGTGTTCCGGCTTCTTAAACCTTATCATGGTCTTCGAAGCCTGTTCTAAAAATAACTGGTAATCGTATTTCTCAGGCGGAATTTCCCTGTTGACGGACCGCGCCATCGACTTCTTATCTCCCGGGAGCGGAGATATGCCGCCATCGTGGGTTACAAGTTTCTCAACGAACCAATTTTGCAGCTTTGCCCAGCTAGGGGCCTTTTTATCGTCCATGGTTATACCTTGATCTCCTTTAGATTATTCTCAACTGTGCGCTCCAAATTATCCAATACTAACGGTTTGGTAATATACTCGCAGGCACCGAGCCTGCACGCCTCGTCCATCTTATCCTGATCCTCGTTAGCTGTAACCATAATGACCTTAAGGTTCTTATCTATATCGCGGATGTGTTTAAGCGTCGCCATCCCATCCATCCCCTTCATCTTAATATCCAAAAGAATAAGCTCCGGAGGATCGCTTTTAACTATAGCCAGCGCATCTTCGCCGTTAAGAGCGACGCTGACACTATATCCTCTCTCCTGGAAAAAATTCTTAACAAAATCACATATGTCGGTCTCATCATCCACGATCAAGAGCTTTCGCATCCCCATAGCTTTATCCTCGCTTTAGGTTGACATAGCCTTGTTTACCGTCTCCTCAAGATCCTTAAGAGACGATATCGGTTTATCCAGACACGCATACGCGCCCATCTTTAAAAGCCTGGCTTTAGTTTTTCCACCATCATCATACGCAGTTATAAATATTACTTTAGGGGGCGGCTCCATGGACTTAAGGAGTTTTAACACTTCATCCCCGTCAATTCCCGGCATCTTAAGATCCATCAATACCACGTCGGGTTTCTTCTCTTTGACTATCTCAATACCCCGAGTGCCGCGGATCGCCACATCTATCTCATATCCACGTAATCCGAAGTAATTTTGAATCATATCGATAAATTCAGGCTCATCGTCTATCGCGACTATCCTCGGTTTAATCATGCTTTAACCTTCGATCCCTCTCTAACCGCTATCGGAAATTCCAGTCTGAATGTTGTGCCTTCGCCCGCCTTTGTCTCTTTTAGATATATCCTGCCGCCGTTCTTCTCTACAACCTGCCTTACTATAAATAATCCCAGCCCTGTCCCCTTTCCGGGATCCTTCGTAGTGAAGAACGGGTTAAAAAGCAATTTTATCTTATCTTCAGGGACCCCCGATCCGGTATCCTGGACGTCTATAAGCACCTTGCCGTTTTCCTCTATGGCGGAAACCGTTATCTTGCCCTTTTCTCCTATCGCCTGGCCCGCGTTCCTTATCAGGTTGAACAATACTTCCTGAAATTGTTTCCGATCGACAAATATGCTCGTAATATCTTTCTGTATACGCTTCTCAAGCTCTATCTTTTCGAGCTTAAGTTCATAACCAACGAGCCCTTGGACTTCATCGATCTCTTTTTCCAGGTTTATGTATTCCGCTTCACCTTTTGAAGGTTTCGCAAAGCCTGAGAGTTTCTTCGTGATAGCGGTAGCTCTATCGGTCTCTTTTATAACTTTACCCATTATATCCATCGCTTTATCTATGAGTTCCTGGCTTGTTTTGGTCTTATACAGACCATCATTCATATTCAATATGAATGCCTCGCACTGCCCGCGCGCTATACCGAGAGGATTGCATATCTCATGGTTTATCCCCGCCGAAAGCGTCCCTATAACTGCCATCTTTTCTCTCTGGGCGGCCTCAGCCTGAGCCCTACCGAGCTCAACGAACAGCTCTGCGTTCGATATAGCTATAGCAAGTGTCTTGGCCAGCGGTAGCAGTATATCGAGATCGTCCTGCGTGTAGTTTTCATCGGACTTCTTTTTGCCAAGTGACAATACGCCTATAACTTCTTCATGAAGTACCATTGGTATTATCAACTCAGCATTAAGCTTGTTTATGATCTCCTGTATGGAGTCAGGGATTACAATATTTTTCTCTTTCATCTCTTTAATAAGGATATAGCCGTGCGTCTCTTCCATAAACGTTACGATGCCATCAGGACGTATCAGCGTAATAGACTGGTCCTTTATGTTATGAGAAGCCACTATGTTAAACTGCTGTTTTTCGCTGTCTAATAATAATACTGCCGCGGAGTTTAGCTTTACAATATCCACAAGCTTATCTATAGTAAGATTAACGAGTTTATCAAGCTCTAAGACCGTCAGCACCTCTGCCGTGAAAGTCTTAAGAAGCTCTTTGTAATCGTATTTTTTTTGAAACAGGTACTTGTCGGTTATATTTATAAGGAAGTTCTCTATTCTTCGCATCGTAAGTATTATGATGATGCCCGATATCGTAAGGCCCATGAGCCTGCCGCCTGTGCCGGCTCCTCTGAAGAGATACTCTTGTATTATCAAAGTAGGGAGAACAAGCATTCCGAATACCGAAGCGAGAAGACCCGCGAAGACGAGGGTCTTCTTTATGATTACTTCTATATCCATAAGCTGATAGCGCACTATTGCGTAAGCTATAAAGAATAGGAATAGAAGTATAAAAATAAAGCCGAACGGATAAATCTCGATTCCATATTTAGGAATATAATCGATCATACCGGGACAAAGCAAAACGGATGCTATTAAAAAATACTTTATCTGCTCCTGCTTTAATGGTGTTAATTCCGCCTTTTTATCTCGAAGAGTTCTGAACAATATATAATCTGCCCTAAATAAAACTAACGCTTGAGAGAGAATATAGTAAGGATGAAAACGGCCAGCCTTAGAAAAATATCCCCAATAATACTTATAAACACCGGCAAGAAAATAGTCTTTCGTTATGAAGAAATAAGATAATATCAAGGTGACCGCATATGCTACATATAGCAAAGGTCTTTCCTTCTTTAAATCAAGAAAATTAATAACCAGGTGATAAAGAAGAGTGCCGACGAATATAACCGATGTACATGTCGTCATGGCACATGTAATAGCAATCTCTTCCGATGAGGTCGAATATGCGATTGAGTATGAAAGCAGCCATATCGAAAAAACAAAACATAATAAAAAAAATGTCCGGTTCGTCGCCGAAACCCTATTCTTAGACACTACGAATAACCCAAGTGCCAGAGAGATTAACCCACCTACTACATATGGTATAGAGTATAAGCTCATGGAAAACTCCGTATGTTATAATTTTGTTATTTAAAAACCGCTATTTCTTCAACAGTTTTCCTCGTGGTAGATTTTGAAATCTCGCAGGGATGGCCGATGGTCAAAAGAGCCATCAGCGAATCGTTTTCTGCCAAAATATTTTTTATCTCTTTGCTGCAAAAAAGAGCAATACCTATCCATGCCAGACCAAGCCTACATACGTTCGCGGTTATAGAAATATTCTGAATTGCGGCAGCAATGCTCTGGACTTCATAGATTCCGCATAGCTTTTTATACGAACCACCTAAATTCGAAAATTTCTTTGATATAGAACCGGTATTATGCACCGTTATGATCACCGGAGCGTTCCTTACAGTATTCGATGCATCCTTCATTAATATATTAAAACCTATATGCATTTTTTTGCTTTTTTTCTCCATCGCTTTTGCAATCTCGTTAATCTTTATTTTATCCCTCAAGACTACAAACTTCCAAGGCTGCATATTATGAGCCGACTGACAAAATCGCGCTGAATTGAGCAATCTACGAATATCCTTATCGGTGACCTTTTTGTTCCAATCATATTTTCGTACTGTTCTACGAGAATTAATTATTATCAACAAATTATTTTTCATTTTTAATCATTATCCTCTTAGCTACGACATAGCCAGAAATGGATACCGCCGAAACTCCTCCGCCAGGATTCGTCCAATGTCCTGCAAGATGAATGTTCGGAATTAGATCTTCTGAAATCGCCTCATTTTGTTCAAACTGACCTAATGTAAGACTCCAACCATAGGCGGACCCGTTTTTATTGCCGGTATATTTTTCAATCGTTACGGGAGTAGCGCTATCCTTTATCATTAACTTATCTTTTGCCTCTGGCATTATAGTAAAAAATCTTTCCAACATTTTCTGTTCAAGCGATTCTTTGTACAATTTATAATTTGCCAACTCATTAACAGCTGGATAGGCTGTCAAGCAAAACACTTGAACTGCCTGAGTTTTATTCTTCGCTGCGGATAGGTCGTAAAGACTCGGCGAGGTCACATATAGACAATCTGTCATTCCTTTGTTTATATCACAACTTTCGTAATGCCATCCTGTTTTTTCTTTCACCACATCATTACTTACATCCACCCCTAGGTACAAAATAGACACTGAAGGAGTTTCTTTAAAGTTTTTTATTCTATTCTTGAAGTTCTGACTTAATAAATTCGCTCCTATGAGGTTAAAAAAGGTTTTAGAAGCATCTATATTAGACACTATAGAATCGGCATATATTTCGCGATTATTTTCTTGTATATCGGTTACCACTACTCCATATGCCCTCCCGGATTTTATAAGTATGCTATCAACTTTCATGTTGAGTCTTAATTCTCCTCCGAAGAACTTGAATCGATCGGCGAGCTTGTCCGAAAGCTTACTTGCACCGCCACTCGGATAATATGCGCCATTTTTTAAATAGCTATAAAGCATAGTGCACATCGCTACGGCCGAGACACGTTCCGGGGGTACTCCGATATAGCCGGCATGGATCGACAGTATGGCCTTAAGCTCATTATCACGGAAATGCCTATCCAGTAGTTCTTGATACGTAACTTTTCGATATCTCTCATGCGCGGATCTCGGATGCTTTGAAATATCCATTAGTTCGTCAAAAAATTTAACTATGCTTAAGCTTTCCGACTTAAATGAGCTCTGTAAAATAGTCAAATATTCATTTAAATCACCACCTGTAAAAATCTTCTTACCACTAATAAATATATTCTCATACTGCGAGATCTTGGTAAAATCTTGAGAAACGCCCAGTCTTTTAAGTAAATTATTAAAAACATCTCCATCTTCACAGCTCCCAAAAACATGGGCCCCTGCATCAAATCGGACTCCCTTTCTCGTAAAAGAAACGCAGCACCCGCCCACTCTATTATTCTTCTCCGCAATCAAAACATTTAAACCGGACCTGGCCAAATAACATCCGCATACAAGGCCTCCTATACCGGCTCCTATTATCACAACGTCATATTTATCTTTAGT
>Ga0268280_1002564_pt1 | contig 10333 bp, 13 predicted proteins | sample saktaG_9_FD_190139 | JGI IMG/M metagenome (GOLD analysis project Ga0268280, IMG submission 190139) | Saline water microbial communities from Sakinaw Lake, British Columbia, Canada - sak_2011_5_24_40m | ecosystem: Environmental > Aquatic > Non-marine Saline and Alkaline > Saline ...
CCAGAAAACTTTTCATGCTGAGTTAAATCATAAACACCACGATCAGCAATCCCTTGCAACTCTTTCCACCCAAAAGGAAATTCATATTCGATATCCCAAGTATCTGTTGCATAATGACTTTTTTCATCATTCTTATGCTGTCTTATCCTAAAGTGATCCATATCAGCCCCAAGAGTCTTAAAAAACATTAATTCCTTAGAAAGCCAGTAAGCATGCCACTTTAATTTAATAATTCCTTTCTTTAGTGCATCTTTTATCTTCATTTTCTCGGGCTTTTTATTTTTTTCTTGCATCTCCGCAGAATAAACATTTAACTCAAAGTCTTCAATCTCCTTGTTCATAAAAGGGCATTCACTTTTTTTATCAGGATCGATAAAGTATTCAATCTCCATTTGTTCAAATTCTCTACTTCTAAAAAGAAAATTCCTCGGAGCAACTTCATTTCTAAAACTCTTACCAATTTGAGCAATACCAAACGGAAGCTTCAACCTTGCATTATCTTGAACAAGTTTAAAATCAGCAAAAATCAATTGAGCAGTCTCTGGTCTTAAATAAGCAGTTACTGAATCTTCCTTAATAGGTCCTACCTGCGTTGTAAACATCGGATTAAATTCTCCTTTGCTCTCAAACTCGCCTCCACATTTCTCACATCTCGCCTTATCTAATTCATGCTTATCCACTTTGCTTTTACTTTTGCATTTTTTACACACAACCGCAACATCCACAAAAGAATCAACATGTCCTGAAGCTTTCCATACCAAGGGATTTGTGATTATACTTCCATCAATTCCCGCAACATCCTCCCTTGAATGAACATGATACTGCCACCACTCTTTCTTAAGATTATTATTCATCTCAACGCCCAAAGGACCAAAATCCCAAAAACCAGCTAACCCTCCATAAATTTCACCAGACGGATAAACAAACCCTTTTCTCTTACAAAAATTCGCCATATCATCAATACTCATTTTCTCCATAAAAGACATTAGAATAAAGACTTTATAAAAATATCCAATCCTAATCAATTCCAAAACTTTAAATATCATTTTAAATCACTATTCCTATGCCCTCGTAGCTCAGCCTGGATAGAGCACTGGCCTTCTAAGTCAGGGGTCGCAGGTTCAAATCCTGTCGGGGGCGTCCCTCTGGGGATTTGAAATTGCGACAAGTCGCAGGCGAACAATTCGCTTTGAGTGGCTAAATAAAATAAAACCCACGAAATGCAAATTGCGAGTAGAATCCTGTCGGGGGCGTCGCAGGCGTAGCCAAGTAGTAAGGCAAGAGGCTGCAACCCTCTGATCCCAGGTGCAATTCCTGGCGCTTGCTTAGTCTTGGAATTGCACATATAATAACCAAAAGAGTTCTGATAAATTAAAATGAATGAAGCAGATTTTGACAAAGCATACGAAATAATAACATTAGTAGAAGAAGCCCGTTCTATAAGACATTTCAGGGATACTGGAATATGGACAAGAAATCCAGCTTATAATCCTAAAGATCTCCTTGCTTCAGATTGCATATCTCATCAAAAAGACCACATCACCGGATTAATCAGCGACCTGGAAAACTTTAGTGGAAGATGGCCCACATTCAGAGAATTAAAGGACTTCCCAGAACTTTATGATTCAATCAGAAGACAAATATTAAAATTATCTAATCACTGGAACTATCGCCATTAATACCAAATAAATAAAAACCCCTTCTTCCAATATAAAACATGGAAAAGAAAGGAGGAATTGACTTGTTATTCCAAATTTTAAGAGCAGGTCTGGTAATTATTGCGATATTATTGATTATTTTACTTATAAAAAACTAAGATGACCAATATAAAAAAAATCCTGGAAATATTATCTTACATAGTTCTAATAATATTCTCTTTGTTTATTATTTACCAGATAATTAGAAAAATCCTAGGAGGAAGTTGGGAAACCCAAGATATACTCATAGCCGCAGTAGTTCTAATTATCGGCTTCATGTTCAATATAACAATAAAACTTACAAGGTTAGAATCTAATTTTAATAATCTAAAATCCGGTTTTTTGCATCTTGCAAAAGATTTTAAACAATCTTGCGTTAACTAAATCATGGAAAAAATAAAACTAACATTTCTAGGAACAGGTTCCGCAATTCCCACCGCAAGAAGGAACCACCCAGCCATGCTTCTTCAATACAAAGATGAAAATATCCTCGTTGATTGTGGAGAAGGAACTCAAAGACAATTTAGATATGCAAAATTAAATCCTTGCAAAATTACAAGAATTCTAATAACTCATTGGCATGCAGACCATGTCCTAGGACTTCCAGGTCTTCTCCAAACATTAATGTTAAATGGCTACAATAAAACACTAAAAATCTACGGCCCAGAAGGAACAAAAAGAATGATGCAATTATACCTAGGATTATTTGTAAGAAAAGCAGACCAGTTTAACATAGAAATTAATGACGTCTCCGGAAAAGTAGTAGATGAAAAAGAATTTTTAATTGAGTCAGAAAAGATGAAACATGAAACACCAACAAATGCTTACTCTTTTATAATAAAAGAAAAGATCAGGTTAGACAAAGATAAATTAAAAAAATTAAAACTCCCTGACAAATCCCCTCTCATCGGAGAATTAGCAAAGGGAAAAACAATAACCTTCAATAACAAAAAAATCTCAGGGAAAGATTTAGTCTACAAAGAAAACCAAAGAAAAATAACATTCATAATGGATACTCTAATAAACCCAAATTGTGAAAAAATCGCAAGCAATTCAGATTTGTTAATTTGTGAGTCTACTTATTCAAAAGATGAAAAAGAAATAGCAACAGATCACTTCCATCTAACCTCTGAACAAGCAGCAGAAATCGCAAAAAAGTCTAAATCCAAATCTCTAATCTTAACTCATCTAAGTCAAAGATACGAAACAAAACAACAACAAAAACAAATCTTAGATGAAGCAAAAAAGATTTTTAAGAACGTCCAGCTGGCTGATGACTTAATGGTTGTTGAACTTTAAAATCTAATTTAGCACATATTCCTCTATGCTGATTCAAAAAATCTCTAAATTCTTCTGCTCTTGAATCCCCATCAAAGAACTCCCCATAAAGAATATCGCAACCATGCCTACTTGAACAGAATTTAGAATCTTCTCTTCCAGGAGAAGTATCACAAATACAGCCCATGGGTATTAAACATTCTTCAACTGCCCGTGACAAATAACCCCAAATTTCTTGACTTCCTTCTTCACCAGCCCGATAACCAGGACCAAGGTAAATTTTCACATTAACTGGCATATAATTCCAATTAGTCTAAAGTTAATAAATATACTTATACTCGAGAGATATCTTTCAATCTAACCCAAGTTACATCTAAAAGTATCGCGGTATTTCTTTTCTCTTTCTCAGCAAAACCATTAAACCTTCCCAGCCCAAGCTAAGAAAAGTATCAACACAGAAATCTGTGTCGCAGCAAAAATCAAACACGACAATGCTTACTCTTTAATATTTGATGGAGATATAAAGATTATTGTATCTCCTCTCAAAAAAGTAAGACCATAGTTTCTTGTCTGTTCTCCGTTCTCAACTTCCTTGGCATTTTCCAAAACCACATTAATGTGGATGTCAAAGGCCAGCAAAGTTCCGACAAGCTGTTTGTTGTTCTTAAGCTGCACTAGGATTTCTTTCCCCTTAGATGCATTCAAAAGATCCAATGGTCTTTCTATTCCGTTTACCATGAATTTAATCTGCATAATGCCTTTTTAAATTTTTATATCCATAGAAATATACCCTTTATCAAAAAGGTCGCCCTAAACACACCAATAAAAACCCGAATTAAACCTAAAAAAGACTACCTCAAGTTATATGCAAGATACTAGACCTTTAAAAGATAAAAACCCAAATTAGAAAGATATTTAAACAAACTTTTTTTCACAATCCTATGAAACTCGGAAGAAAACTAACTGGTGGAAAATACCATCGGGGAGCAAGAAAGAAGAAACTGCACGAAAGAAGCGGGCAGTTAAGAGTTGTAAAACTAGGAGAGAAAAAGACAAAAATAATTCCAGGTAGAGGCAGCACTAAAAAGCTTGTCTCTCTTTCACAAAATACTATAAACCTCGTAATAAAGGGAAAGGCAAAACAAGCAAAAATCAAAACAGTTACAGAAACACCATCCAACAGATTCCTAGCACGTCAGAACATTCTCGTCAAAGGCGCAATAGTTGATACGGACCTTGGAAAGGCGAGAATATCAAACAGACCATCTCAAGAAGGCAATATCCAGGGAATTCTAGTCGAAAATTAATTATTCAGATAAATTAGGCTTTATAAAAAGACATCTTTATTTTTCCTGAATACTCTCCCTTGACAGTATCCTGAGGTAAAGAAAGAACAAACTCAACTTTCTTTGATTCTCCAGACAGGATTATAAAGTCATTCTCCGAAAAAACATAGTCTTCTATCTCTTTATCGACAAAAACCTTAACCTTAACAGGAAATTCAAAACCGTTATCTAAAACAACTTTCTTTGTTATAGCCGCTCCCGCCGGAACTATTCCAAAATCCAGGGAGCTTGTATTAATCTTCATGCCAAGCTTGTTATCTACACTGAATGTAACATCTAAGAATCTTTCATCAACCTTGCTGTTCCTAAAAAAGATTAAGAATAATAAAACCACAACCAGAACAAAGACCACAATATAAATATTATTTACGTTTATTTTTCTTGCCATTTTTTCTAATTAATATTATAATTATCACAAATAGTATTAGAATTATTAAACCTGCAAATATCAGCCCAATCATCCAATAGTTAATTCGGCTGTATAAACCCAGGTTAATCCTCGTTCTAGGGTTCTTATCGGCATAATGGAGGATAATATCTGCCTGAAAGTTCTTGTCCTTTATCTCTGAAGTATCAAAGAATCCAGTAAAAACATTTTCTCCCCAAGGTCCAATATCAGCAGAAGGCGTATTAAATTCTATATTTGTGCCCAAAATTCTTACTTCTACATAGACATCTTTAATCTCACTATTCCAAAAGCTCTGCGTTTTAATTTCAAATCGGTTTATTTTCTCTTTTTCAAATTCTTTAGTATAATTTGTAATCTTAACAAGTAAAGTTCCAATTCTTAACAGACTATATGCATGGGCAGGCTCTTCAGCACCATAATAAATCGTTGCATTGAGATTATAGTCTCCAGCCTTCCAGGACTCGGTAGAAACCTCCTTAGACAACATGATAGACTCGGTAGACTTTAAGAAAACATTTTCAAAAGATATTTTCTTAAATAATTCTTCACCATTATAAATATCTAATTCAGGAACAATATAAACATCATCCTTCCCCTTATTAGAGACAGAAATATTTATTGAGACATTTTCTCCAAGATTCACGTTGCTGGATGCCACACTTGTTTCAATATACTTCCCAGGATAAGGAACTTTAATGTTAATTAATCCTGCAACTTCCGCGACCAAGGCTACCGATGCCCCTTCCGGAGGTCTTTGTTTTGCAGTTACCCTGATTATGTTATTTCCCGGCTTCCCGGCTTCCTCAGGAAGCTTCAGATAAGCAGTTACAGTATCTGTGCCAGTAAGAGATTTTTTATCAAGCCTGATAAACTTAGCAAGGGCTCCCTGCGTAATGATATCTGCTTTTACATCATCATCAAATAAAAATGTAAAACTATAACTCCCTTCAAGATTAGGTTTATAATCAACCCCATAATTTGTAGGGGTAACTCCCGATAGAGCAGATAAACTGTGCAACAAACAAACAAATACAAACAATAATAAAAACATCCTCCTCATAATCAGACTATCAAAGAATACTTTTTATACCTTTCTTATATTCCTTCATAAGTCACAGTAACCACATTTCCTCTCGCATCAGTATAAGAATCCGAAGGAATTTTCATATAGATATCAATTGAAATCTCATCTAGTGCTGCTGCATTATTAAAAACATCGCAAATCCTTGTTTGAGCTGTCAATGCATCAGTATATTCGCCCAATGTAAATCCTGAAGCTCCAACATCGCAAGCACCCGTCTCTCCGGATTTGTCTGTAACCTTATATTGCAGGGCGGGCGAATTTCCACCAATCATTGTAGCTGCAGTATCTGAAAAAGAAATATTTAATGTCGTATTTACATTACCTATGTTCTCAACCAAAAAACCGCTTGTTACAGTATCTGGCGTCCAGGTTCCCCCAGTAACAGTTCCATTGCTATACAAATAGGCAGCATCTTGACCAGCAGTAACCGCCCCACTTCCAAAATTAAGATTATTAACTGTAAAATTAACAGAAGCAAGAGTATCCACACTGACATTAACAGTTCCAGTAGTTGTGACATATCCAGTCAGTGGAAGAATATTAAAACTAATTCCAATTGCAACAATAATAAATACAACAGCAAGAAGCGCAACAACTAACCAACCCTTATTTTCCATCTAACATCTCCGAATCAAAATTAGGCTCAATTACAACTTTGATTTCTCCGCTTGGATTTCCCTGAATTGCCTTGCTTGATTTAATCGGATTATAATCAGAAAAACTAAATGCAACAACACCGATAAGCAAGATAAGAACTACTGCAATAATCACCACAGTAACGACCTTTTTATTCATAAAAAAATTAAATAACAAAAGTATTTAAACCTTTGTAGTGTCTTGCTAACTAAATCGAGGGGGAGAGAGAGATTTTGCATAAAAATAAACATAACTATTGCGCAATCGACGGGTTTTTGTACAAAGCCCTAACAACCCAAACCTTTATAAAGCCGAAAGATTTATAAACCTTATCAAAACAACCTTAATCTTAACAAATGGCTTATGTTAAACGATGTCCTGAGTGCGGAAGTTCTAATCTTGTCTACGATGAAGCTCGTGGTGAAGTAATCTGTGGTGATTGTGGTCTTCTAGTCGAAGAAAAAATGGTCGATACAACCCATGAACTAAGGCAATTCGACAAATCGGACAAGAAATCAAGAGGCGGAGCACCAATGTCTCTTCAGAAATTTGACAAAGGACTTACAACTAATGTTGGAGAAATCTCAGATATTTATAGACTAGACTCAACACAACAAACAAGAAAATTCTTAAGATTAAAAAAATGGCAGGAAAGAGTTTCAACATCTATTGAAAGAAATCTAAGATTGGCAATGTCAGAATTAAGAAGAGTTGCTTCATTCCTTGAACTTCCATCTGTTGTAAAAGATGAAGCAGCAAGAGTTTACAATTTTGTTCTTCAAAGAGGTTTAGTTCGTGGTAGGAGTATGGAATCCGTAATTGCTTCATGTATCTATGCTGCATGCCGTTCATACAATATTCCAAGAACACTCGATGAAATTTCAGCAGCTTCAGAAGTTGAAAGAAAAGAAATAGGGAGAACCTACAGGTTCATAATAAGAAAAACAGGAATTAAAGTAACGCCAAGCAGTCCAAAAGATTATATCTCCAGATTTGCATCAACATTACATCTATCACCAAAATCACAAAACAAAGCTCTGGAAATTCTAAAAAAAGCAGAAATCTCAGAACTTACTTCAGGAAGAGGGCCAGCTGGAATTGCAGCAGCAGCATTATACGTAGCAGCTCTCTTAAATGACGAAAAGAAAACACAGAGAGAAGTTGCAGATGTTGCAGGAATAACAGAAGTAACAATTAGAAATAGATACAAAGAACTTCTTGACAGATTAGGTTTAGAAGAAACAATAAAGCAAAAAGAAGCAGAAAAAAACAAGAAAAAAGTGGCTTAATCCAAAAAAATAGTTTTCTAAAATAATTTTTCAAATTTAAAAGATTTCAATAAGTTTTTATATCCCTAGAACAGGCCAGGCAACGAAAAATATAAAAACTAAAGAGCTTAAATTAATTAATAAATTATAAAAAAGAGGTTCTAAAATCTCAAAAAGATTTGAGAATTATAAAAGAGGCGGATAAATACTTGATATCCAGAGCAAGACTAGGCCCTTCTAAAAATACTACAATCCCCTTAGAACTAGATGAAGAGCTAGCTTTTTTCGTAGCAGCAATAATAGGCGACGGACATCTTAAAAAAAGTAAACTACAAATAGCTATAGAGCTCTCTAATGAAAGGTTAATTAAATATATCCAAAAGATATGCAAACAAATATTCAATAGGGAATTCAATATTTGCCCCATAAAATTAAGAAAAGGAAAAAAGCAATCCTGGTGCATTTACATGGATAGTAAAGCAATTTATAACCTATTAAACAAAGTTTTTAGCATACCTATCGGCAAAAAAAGTCACATAGTACAAATTCCAAAAGTAATAAAAAACTCAAATAAGTCTATAAAATCTTCTTTTTTAATAGGCATCCTGTTGACAGAAGGGGGCAAGAGACACGGACCTAAAAGATATGGGCTATCCACGGCTAGTAAAAGATTATGGGTCGAGTTAATAGAACTTTTCAAATCATTAAATATAGAAATACAAACAGATAAGTGGGTTCACAAAAAATATAAAAAGGCATATTACGGACTATCGTTCAGAAAGGAATGTTTATCTTTCATCATGGGGGAGTGCCGGAGCGGTCAAACGGGCCAGATTTTTTCAGATATCTTTCTGAAAGAAGGCCAAGCTTAGGACCTGGTGGCTTTTGCCTACGGGGGTTCGAGTCCTCCCTCCCCCATTCGAACACTCATAACATAAGATTAGTAACTATTACATAATTACAACAAATCGAAAGATTTATAAATATCTTAATAATAAAAAGATTATGGAAAAAACATCAAGAAGAAGCTTTTTAAGAAGTACCTTATCAACCGGTGCAGTTTTAGCAACAGCAGGTGCAACAGGGATAGCTTTAACACAACCTGGATGCAGCGGAATGCCTTTGATGATTAATCCAAGAAAATATAAAACAAATTCTTTTGATGGAATAAAAGCCTCTTCTTTTGGAGATAAAGATGTAGATGCGGAAATAACTGTATTAAATTTAACCGGAAACAATCCTCTTTACCTAGTTGAATTAAAAGATGACGAAACCTTCCGGTTCTTTGACTATAAAGGTCAACCAAAAACCGTTCCAAAGTCAGTGCTTCTTCCTTTTGCAGCAATTCCTGAAGCTGACGTAGTTGAAGTGATAAATCCTTCAGCAAAATGTGAAAGAGGAAAAGTAGAAATTCAGTCATCCAAAGATGTAATTTGTTTCGTTCTAAGTCAATACGTTGCAGGAGCCCCTATGGTTCGTCTTAGGACAGATACCCCATTTAGACGGGCACAATTGGATAAAGGATTAGTTACAAAAGTTTCTGAATCAAAATTCCAGATGCCAACAGTGACCATCACTGGACAAGCTGCACCTTTAGCTTATGTTTTTCTAAGAACCAAGGACCAAAAAGAATTAGCATTAATAGGCAACCCCCAATATTCGTTAGGCCATGATTCTAAATATATTGATGTTGTAGGCAATGTTTATATCGGACGTGAGGGAAAATTGACATCAAGAACAACAGCGACACAACCAGCAACTCAAACAAGAAATGTTGTTCCTGCAGTTCCAACAGCAACAGAAATATTCTATAAATAATAGCTAGCTTCTATGCATAAACTGGTTTCCCATTTGGAACATCCATATTGCCTATTATCTTCAATACCTTTGTCTGTTTTTTATTAGATGTTGTTGTAAACTCAGCAGTATATACACCTAACTTGAGTCTATCATCCGAAGAACTAACTCTAACAAAATAATCAGAAGTAATCGTACCTTCAACACTCATACTACCTTCATATATATTTTCTGAAGAAGATGAACCATCTTCAATAAAGTCTAATTTCAAACTCCCAGAACAATGTACTTCCAAAGAAACACCATCAAGACCATGGGCTGTACCGCTCACATCTCTATCCACAATAAAGTCTAAACAATTTTCTTCTGAAGAAGTTGTAGAAGAACTATCTACAAAATCTCCGTTTACAAATTTCTTTCCATTCAACTTCAAAAGATTTACATCCTTTGGATTCTTTAAATCTAAATCATTCTCATTAATACTAACCAACTCATTAGTAATACTTCCAACCTGAGCATTAACCACGGTTCCCGGTTTTCTTATTAAGTACTTATTTGAAGACTGCTCATCTAAGAAAAATCCAGTATCTTCCCCATTATACCATATCGACCCAAATCCCTCCCCATCATGAAGAACAAATCCACTTTCACTAGCCACAGAGGTGGTAGTAGCAGGTGTAGACGAAGAACTGACATCAGCAGAAGCAACAACCGGCTTAGCCTTATCAACACTAGCAACACTAAAAAATCCAGCAACAAATCTATAAATCTCAGCCTTCAATGCAATTGCTTCAGCCCTATACGCATTCAAATACCCC
>Ga0268280_1002569_pt1 | contig 10323 bp, 7 predicted proteins | sample saktaG_9_FD_190139 | JGI IMG/M metagenome (GOLD analysis project Ga0268280, IMG submission 190139) | Saline water microbial communities from Sakinaw Lake, British Columbia, Canada - sak_2011_5_24_40m | ecosystem: Environmental > Aquatic > Non-marine Saline and Alkaline > Saline ...
ACAAACTTCGTGCCCTCCGTACGGTCGATCGCGACAGTGCCCTTGATCTGGCTGGTCAGCAAGCTGACGAGCCGGAGCCCAAGCGACGTCTGGTTCTCCAGCGTGATGCCCTCCGGCATTCCTGTGCCGTTGTCTGCTACTATAAACGTCAGGGCCTGGGGATCTTCGGTAGCAGTGATAGAGATCTTCCCGTCTTTCTTCTCCCTGAATGCATACTTTAAGCTGTTGGTGATCAGTTCGTTGCACATAAGACCGAGAGGGACTGAAGTGTTGATGTCCACATAGATGTCCCGGATGTTAAGATCGAACCGGATGCCCTGTTTTGCAGCCTCGTACGACTGGAAGAGCCCCATTGCCAGCGCCTGGATGTAGTTCCCCAGATCGATATGAGCGAAGTCTTTGCCCTTGTAGAGATGCTCGTGGACGAGCGCCATGGAACGCACCCGGCTCTGGCTGTCTTTTAATGCTTCAATGATCGTAGGATCATCGGTCTTCCGGATCTGTAAGTTGAGGATGCTTGTAATTATCTGGAGGTTGTTTTTGACCCGGTGGTGGATCTCCTTGAGCAGGGTCTCCTTCTCGGCAAGCGACGCTTCGATCTGCGCTGCCTGTTTTTTGCGCTCGGTGATGTCCCGGAAAATTGAACGGGTAGCCGCAGGTTTGCCATCAATGAAACGACAACTTGCATTTCCCTCGACATCAATCACATTACCATCTTTGCTTATAAACTTAGCCTGAATACCATCAACTGTTTCGCCACTCATCACTCTCTGAAAAATTTCCATACAATGAGCCTGACTGTCGGCATGAATAATATCGAATATTGTGAGATTTTGTATTTCCTCTTCTGTATACCCCAGAGTTTTACACCAGGCCCGGTTTACATATATAAAAGCTCCATCGGGCTTCACACTCTGGATAAGATCGCTGGCATTTTCAAGGAGGTCGTGAAATTTTGCCTCACTCTCCCGCAGCGCCTCTTCCGCCTGTTTGCTCCGGGTGACATCACGGGCAATAGCGGATGCACCGATCAGATGGTTCTGCGCATCTTTGATCGGGGATACCGTCAGGGAAACGATGATCTGCCCGCCGTCTTTTTTCCTGCGCAGGGTTTCGTATCGGACGACCGGTTCGCTGTTCCTGATCCGTTCAAGAATTACCCCGGCGTCATCCGGCTGATCGGGCGGTACCAGCAGGGAAATGTTTTTGCCGATAATCTCCTGTGCAGAATACCCGTAGATCCGTTCGGCTCCGGCGTTCCAGCTGGTGATGATCCCGTCCAGCGTTTTTCCGATGATCGCATCATCCGAATACTCCACAATGGCAGCAAGACGTGCCCGTTCCTCTTCTGCCAGTTTGCGCTCGGTGATATCCCGGATGTTGCACTGGATGACCTTCTTGTCATTCACCATGTAGACGTTACTCACGAACTCCACGGCGATGTTCCGCCCATCGGCGGTTTCGAGCGGCAAATCTTCGTACCGGATGTGTTCCTTCCGTTGCAGTTCTTCGAAGTTGTCTTTGTTGGCAACGATATCCTTGAAAATCCCAATATCCCAGATTTTCTTTTCCACGAACTGTTCGTGCGAGAATCCGAGCATATCGATTAAAAATGGATTTACATCCACGATCTGTCCCGTCTCGGCGTCGAGGATGAGAATTCCGTCCTGTGCCGCTTCAAAGAGCCGACGGTACCGGACCTCAGAAGCAATTAGCGCCTCTTCAGCCCGTTTGCGCTCGGTTATATCGCTGCAGGAGCCCACCATCCGGTACGCTCTTCCCTGATCGTCCTGCATGGCAGTGCCCTGGTCGGTCCAGTAGCGGATCTCCCCGTCCTTCCGTACCACCCGGTACTCTGCTGCATAGGGGGTCTGTGTCTTCAGGTGCCTGTCCAGTATCGCCATTACCCGGTCCCGGTCATCGGGGTGGATGATCTTCTCCCATGCATCGAGAGTCCGGGGAAATTCACCCGGGGCGTAGCCCAGTATCTCATCGATCCTGCCATACCATTCCAACCTGCCATCAGGAATAGACCAGTCCCAGATCACATCACTGACACTCTTGGCACTGATGCGGAACCGCTCCTCGCTCACCGACAGCAGTTTGTCCCGCTTTGCAAGTTCTTCAAACTGTTCGCGCAGTTCTTCCTGGGCTTTTGACAGTTCCTCGTTTGCCTGCTGGAGTTCGCTCGTCCGTTCCTCTACGCGTTTCTCAAGGTCTTGGTTGAGTGCCCGGATCGCTTCATCCTTTTCAGCGAGCACCGAATACTGCTGCCTGAGTTCCTCCTCAGTAATAGCGAGCTGCTCGTAGGAGACCTGAAGCTCTTCATTCGATCGCCTGAGTTCTTTCGTGCGTTCCTCCACCTTCTCCCCAAGTCGGGCATTCAGGTCACGGAGTTCCTCACGGCTCTGTGACAGATCACGGAAGATGAGAGCATAGGGCCGGGAGAAGCCCGTGTCGATGATCGCAAGGTAGATGCAGAGGAATGCAAGGATTTTGAAGATGTGCCCCAAAAAGTTGGTAAACCCGAATACGCTGACATACGTCGTGAATGCGAGCTCTGACAGGATCGTCGCTGCTAATGACAGATAGAGCAACGTGATCACGCTGCGGTCAAACACATCCCGGTTCCGGTACAGCAGGTACGCGGAGAGGACAAGGATTCCTGAGATGACGTATTCCATCCCGATCTTGAACGGCGTCAGCCCCTGCCCCTCGATATAACAGGTGGGGAAGATATGCCAGGAAAAGATCGAGAACATAAGCAGGACAAAGATCGTCAGATATCCCGCAAACACCACCCGTTCGTTCATCTTCCGGTGAAGCATGAACGGGGCAACAAGCAGGGTGAGAGCCTGAAGGGTGCGGGCGGCAATCCAGAGCTGGGTGGCCGGGTTTGCATCATAGCCGGCAAAGATGTTCATCCCAGAGTACGCGAGCATGTGAACAAGGTCGATGCCGCCAATGAAGAGATACGCAATGCCAATAAAGACGAGATAGTTGTTGTTGATGAACCGCCGCGTATACCATGTGATCACAAAGATAACGACGGCGATCACAATGCTGGCAAGCTCTGCAACCGTGTGGAAGAGCAGATACGAGTAGAGGCTGAGTGCATAGAGCAGGACGGACAGAAGGATAAAACCGGTAACCCAGACGGAGAGCCGGGCTGATGTCTGGGAATGGTCCCCGTCACTCTTTCCGCTCGTGGCATCTTCGGTTGATGCCACATCAGCAGATACACTGATCAATATAGACACCTCCGAAGTGTTCCAAAAACCCGGTTATCAGACAAGCACTCAGAAAAGGGCCGTTGTGACATTCAGCCATTCCGATCCCGTATCCTGCTGGGTCCCCGCACGATTATCATACACTGCCCCTTCACGAATCAGAGATTCAGTGCAGATGATCCTGTACCTTATTTCAGGTCCGGCGGAACAGGGTGGGGAAACCGGAGGTTGTTGACTTGTCGGTATCAGATTCAGTGTTGCCTTGCTGTCATCGAATGGCGCACATGCACCGCTCTCATCGTTTATGAATTACTGTATGATTACTCATCATGATAATCATTATAAATAATTTTTCATTAAACAAACCATCAAACGAACTATCAGGGTTTCTTTTTCTTCTTGAATACACAGTCACTAGTATCCAGAAATCTCCTGAGGGAACCTCCTTGGAGAATTGTTCAGGATTACGGGTGATAGGGGAGTGTCCGGTATCTCCAGCCAGACAGACGCGATACGAAAATTTTTCCTGGATCATCCGCAAGGGCTCACGCATTGGGAAATCGTATCGCATCTTCCCATATATCGTGTATCCCTTTCCAGGTATCTCGTCACGATGGTCGAGCAAGGCGCTCTGCCTGTGCCGGTTCTGACTCTGCTGTCGGCCCGCGACAGGCCGTGTTCCACGTCCTGTAACCGGGGCCAACCTCACGAGACGCAGACGTTCGGGCATGTTCGCTCATCCTCGCTTTGAACAATAAAAAGAATCCTAGTCATTATCGAAACGAGACCTCACGTACATTTGATCAAGAATTGTATCATCAAAGAAAACTTGTTGAAACAGTGTCGTCCGTTCTAAAAAGGAAGTTCGGAGAATCTCTGATAGCAGGAAAATTCCGATATCAGGTCAGGGAAATTATAATTATAGTGGTTAACGCAACATCTCATACCAACCACAAACGAAAAAACGTTTGGGGCTGGTACTTTTTAGAAACAGATGCGTTAAACACTATTGGAGAAGACCGAATTGTAAAAAAAGTTCGGTCTTCGACCATAAGTGAATCGTTACAACTTCTCAAGAGCGATTTTTTTATTGATTTTTCAATTGATGATCATGGCGATATTTACAACCAAAAGCTTTTTTTAATTATAATGATTAATCATGATAGATATTTCAACGGGGGGATGAATCCGAAAGATGACGGTGTATCAGGAAGAAGTGCAGTAAAAAGAGAATCATCGTAATTCTCTTCTTGTGGAAGTATCGGGGAAGTTTTCAGACTTCCGCGTTCCGTGATGATCTGGTTCCTGTGTGGACCCTTGTGCAATTGAACCGTACTTACCGTAAGGTATCAATTGTAGAAGAGAGGTCATTTTCACGACGCTGAACATAAGGGATGCCGGCTGGATCTGATGAAATTTTAGTTCAGGGCAACTCCTATTAAGTATCTGGTATAACCAGAACCAAAAAAGGTGCGAAAAGAATGAAGGAATCATTTGATGTCAAATTGGTGGAAAACGAGAAGTACTACACGCCGGATTCTAACTACAAACGAAATTCCTGGATGGGTGACTACCAGAAAGCATACAACGAATTCCTGGCGGATCCGGATGCATTCTGGAGTAAGATGGCTCATGAGCTCGACTGGATCCGGCCATGGGACGCTGTTTTAGAATGGAACTACCCGTATGCAAAATGGTTCACCAACGCAAAACTCAATATCAGCGCAAACTGCCTTGACCGCCATGTGAAGAACCAGCGGCGCAACAAGGCAGCATTGATCTGGAGAGGGCTGGCAAACGAATCAAATAAGTTGGAGAATTTGTTTGAATTTAAAAAATATACGGAGTGGTAATCGATGGCAACAAAAGAAGGTACAGAATTATCAGAAGTGGATATAGCTGTCCACTGGAAGGAAGAAGGATATTATTATCCTTCGGCAAAGTTCATCGCACAGGCAAACATGACGGATGAGACCGTCTTTGACCGTTTCAGTCTTGATAAGTTCCCAAACTGCTTTAAGGAATATGCAGACCTTCTTGACTGGTATGAATACTGGCATACGATCCTTGATACAAGTGATGCCCCCTGCTGGAAGTGGTTTGTCGGCGGGAAAATAAATGCCAGCTATAACTGCATTGACAGGCATCTTGCAAAAAACAGGAATAAAACTGCTATCCATTTCGTTTCCGAACTTGAAAATGAAAAAGTTGAACATGTAACATATCAGGAATTGTATGTTCGTGTTAACGAATTCGCAGCACTTTTACGGGACTTTGCTGGTCTGAAAGCCGGAGACACGGTAACCCTTCACCTGCCAATGACCGCCGAACTTCCAATTGCCATGCTTGCATGCGCAAGACTGGGTGTTATTCATTCGCAGGTATTCGGGGGATTCAGCGGCAAGGCTGCTGCCGACAGAATCATTGATTCTGCGAGCAGGGTATTAATCACAATGGATTCTTACTACAGGAACGGAGTACTTCTTGATCATAAGGAAAAAGCTGATATCGCTGTTGAAGAGGCAGAGAAGGAAGGGCAGGTTGTTGATAAAGTCCTTGTGTGGCAGCGTTATCCTGGTAAATACTCTGCACAGACTCCGATGGTTGAAGGACGCGATTTCTTTGTAAACGATCTGTTAAAGAATTATTATGGAGAAAGAATAGATCCCGTTCCAATGCCGGCTGAAGCCCCCCTGTTCCTGATGTATACAAGCGGCACAACCGGAAAACCAAAAGGATGCCAGCACAGCACCGGCGGCTATCTTGCCTATGTTGCAGGAACGTCAAAATATATCCAGGATATTCATCCTGAAGACGTATACTGGTGTATGGCTGATATCGGGTGGATTACCGGGCATTCTTACATTGTTTACGGGCCTCTTGCCCTTTGTGCATCCACAGTAATTTATGAGGGTGTTCCCACATATCCCGATACGGGGCGTTGCTGGAGAATAGCCCAGGACCTTGGTGTAAATATCTTCCATACTTCTCCAACCGCTATCCGTGCTTTAAGAAAGGTTGGTCCTGACGAACCGGCAAAGTATAATTATGAGTTCAAGCATATGACAACCGTTGGTGAACCCATAGAACCGGAAGTATGGAAATGGTATTACGAGATAGTTGGAAAGGGTAAGGCGGTAGTTGTAGATACCTGGTGGCAGACAGAAACCGGTGGCTTTTTATGCAGCACCTTACCCGCATTAAAACCTATGAAACCGGGCAGTGCGGGTCACGGTATGCCCGGAATTCATCCAATTATATATGATGAAGACGGGAAGGTTGTTCCCCAAGGGGCAGGGAAGGCAGGTAATATATGCATCCAGAATCCATGGCCCGGCTCATTCCAGACGATATGGGGTGACCGCGACAGGTATGTCAGTACATATTATGAAAGATATTGCAAGGATAAAAACAGCAAGGACTGGAGAGACTGGCCATATCTGGCAGGTGATGCGGCCGTGCAGGCTGAAGACGGTTATTACCGTATTCTGGGCAGAATCGATGACGTCATCAATGTATCCGGACACAGGCTTGGAACAAAGGAACTCGAGTCGGCGGCACTTACCGTTCCTGAAGTAGCAGAGGCTGCAGTTGTTCCGGTTAATGATGAGATCAAAGGTAAAGTTCCGGATCTTTATGTTGCACTGAAACCCGGGTTCACGGCGAGTGTAAAACTTGAGAAAAAGATTTCTGATGCCCTTGCCAAGGAGATCGGGCCTATCGCCAAACCGAAAAAAGTATGGATCGTATCTGATATGCCAAAGACCCGGTCAGGAAAGATTATGAGGCGTGTACTCGGGGCTATATCAAACAACAGAGATGTTGGGGATATCACTACACTTGCAAATCCCGAGATAGTTGAAGAGATTTCGAAGATGGTTTGGCCGAGTCATAGTATCGGCAATGCTGAAGTGGAGTAATCTTCCTTTCATTCTGGAGCGTGTGAAATGAGTGAAATTAATGATAAAATATTAGGGATGGAACCTGAAAAGGGGCGCTGGATGCTTGTCGTACTCGGCATGGTCATCAACCTGTGTCTGGGTTCGATTTACTCGTGGAGCGTGTTTGTCAAGCCCCTTACCGATTATTATACCGGTGTGCTGGGCCAGACGGTGACTGCAAATGACATCCTGATGCCGTTCTCGGTGTTCCTGGCATTCTTTGCGATCGCCATGCCATTTACCGGTAAATATATCGAGAGGTACGGCCCGAGAAACATCACGATTATCGGGGGAGTGCTGACCGGCCTTGGCTGGCTTCTTGCCTCGGTTTCGACATCAGTCCCGATGCTCTACGTCATGTATGGTGTAATCGGTGGTATCGGTGTCGGCATAGCTTACGGGGTCCCGGTTGCGGTTTCTGCACGCTGGTTCCCGGACCGCCGCGGGCTCGCTGTCGGACTGACCGTTCTCGGCTTCGGGTTTTCGGCGTTTTTCACTGCCAACATAGCCGGCTGGTTCATCACAGCTTATGGCGTGATGAACACCTTCCGGATCTTTGGCATTGCATTCATCATCCTTATAATCCTGCTTGCGCTCCCGTTGAGATTCCCGGCTGCCGGCTGGGTTCCGAAAGGCTGGACCGCCCCTGCACTGAAACCCGGTGAGGAAAAACCCTGTGAATTCGACCGGGCGAAGATGCTCAAATCCCCGTCATTCTACGGGCTCTGGACCTGTTACTTCATCGGCTGTCTTGCCGGCCTCATGGCCATATCGATAGCAAAACCGGTAGGCACCGATGTGGGCATTGAAGCAGGGCTTGCAACAATGCTTGTCGGGTTCTTTGCGGTCTTCAACGGAGGTGGACGTCCCGTCTTTGGTGCACTCACCGACAAACCGACGCCCCGGAATGCTGCCATGGTATCGTTCATCCTGATCGCATTAGCATCACTTCTCATGTGGCAGATCCCGATTGTACCGGTTTACATCCTTGCCTTTGCCATACTCTGGGGATGTCTCGGGGGCTGGCTGGCCATCGCACCGACAACCACCGGAAGTTACTTCGGCACCTGCGATTACCCGAGGTGTTACGGGGTCGTCTTCCTCGCGTATGGTGCCGGCGCGATTGCCGGGCCGCAGCTGGCAGGGTTCATCAAGACGTCGACGGGATCCTATATCGGGGTATTCCCGTATGTGCTCGCGCTTGCAGTTGTCGGTATTGTCATTGCGTTCACCCTGATGAAACCCCCAAAACCGATAACTTAATTTTTTACGCGTCGGGTCACATCCATACTATCAATTTGATCGCTGCGTGAGCTTCTCCATTGAGTGTGCATGAGCAAATGTCTAGCTGGTACGAATCGATGGTGAGGGTGCGAAGAACGTTGTTCTCAGGTGTATCGGCTTTCGAAGAATCGGAGATAGTTGTGGAAGCGTACAAACGATTCAAATTTGGGGCCGGAATGCTCGAAGTCATCATCCGGATCCGGTACGAATTATCTGTTTCTCATAACCATATTCACAGATGCCTGATGTACCATGGACTCGGAAGAGCTGAAGAATCCAAACGAAAACAGAGAAAATAGATTCGCTATGAACGGAACCACATAGCATATCGGCCGGACATATCGATTGGTATGAAGACGGCTTCAGCGGATTAAAACTCTGCGCGTTCCTGGATGACTCATCACGTAAAATCCTCGCTGCCGGTGAATCTGCCACTATCAATACGGAAAACACAATTATCGTTGGAGAACGTGCAGTCCAGGAATACGGGCAGATCTGCCCTCTTTGTGAACTTATTATGGATGATGGCAGTGAATCTGGTGCTCATCGAAGGGACGAGAATGGGTATTGGGATAGTGAATTCAGGCAATACCTTGAAACATGAGATATCTGACCGATCTTTGCATGGGTGAAACATCCCTTAACCAATGGAAAAGTTGAGAAATGGTTCCATACCTGCAAACGGTTCAGACATGAGTTCTCGTCACTCGATGAATTCGTTCACTGGTATAACAACCGTCCTCATGGCAGTCTCGACTTTGAAAGCATGGAGTCTCCGGAACTGGCATTCTGGAGAAGGCTGCCCCAAGAGGCAATCCCGGGATCAGGTTTCAGTGTTTTTGGTTGGTGAGAGGATGAAACGTTCAAGTTATCCTGAACAAAGATCCATGAGAAATTAATTGGGGACTGTACAGGATCAGACAGGTACATAAATCCTTATTGCACCTTTTCCCGGACATCCCTGATCAGGTTCTTCAGATATTCCTCGCCCTCATCGGAAATCAACCATTCCTTTATCTCGTCCTTCGAGGTTTTATCGTGATTCTCGAAAAATATGCGTAAAGCCGCTGTAATTATGTCATTTCTTGAAGCATATTCTCCATTCTCAATCGCGGTATTGATTTTTAGCAATAGATCATGGGGACATTTGTACGAAATTTGCTTTTTCGGTTTACCTCTGATTGAAGGCATTTAAATAAGAATGCAAGTGAGATGTTATTTCTTTTTGTAATTCTAAAGAGATTCCAGAGAATTATTTATATTGTCACGCATCTTTAGAGGGATTGGTGGAACATGACAATTAAAGAAAACCAAAAAATCATCGTCATGGCAGTCCTTATCGCTTTCAGTTGTTCTCTGACCATCTATTTCCATCTGGTTCTTGGAATTTCTCATGTATTTACCCATTTCTTTTATATTCCGGTTATTTTAGCGGCATTCTGGTGGAAGAGAAAGGGTATAGTGGTGGCAGTCTTTTTAGCCGGGGTTCTTATCACAGGACACATGCTATTCAGCGGGGACGTGGGTGTTGATGAGGATTATTTACGGGGATTTTCATTTATATTCGTGTCCTCTGTTGTTGCCCTTTTAAGTGAGCGGGTTGCCAGAAAAGAGAAAAAAGTTGAATATAATCATGCAGAACTGGACCAGATATTCCAGACTGCTGCTGATGGCATGCGGGTGGTTGATAAGGATTTCAACGTGCTCCGGATGAACGAGACGTTCCTGAAAATGGCAGGCATAAGCAGGGACAAGGCAGCAGGCAGGAAGTGTTATGAAGTGGTTCCAGGCCCACGGTGTCATACTCCCGGTTGTCCCCTGACCAGGATCTCCGGCGGTGAAGCGCGGGTAACCGGTGAAGATCGGAA
>Ga0268280_1002570_pt1 | contig 10323 bp, 8 predicted proteins | sample saktaG_9_FD_190139 | JGI IMG/M metagenome (GOLD analysis project Ga0268280, IMG submission 190139) | Saline water microbial communities from Sakinaw Lake, British Columbia, Canada - sak_2011_5_24_40m | ecosystem: Environmental > Aquatic > Non-marine Saline and Alkaline > Saline ...
TACAGAACGTATTCTATCATAAAGCAAATAATCATTTTTAAATTGCAAGTAATACAAAGTTTGGCTGAAAAAGTTTTTCATAGTCTCGTCATCATACACAAACTCACTTGCAATTAATGAAAGCAATAATGTTCGCAAAACAGCAAGATTTCCAATTTGGGATAACACTTCTTCTGGCTCTGCCAAAACAAACTCTTCAAACAATTTATCTTTTTCACGCTCATCTTTTGAAAGAATTATTGATTCCCCAAAATCATCATACCCAAGCCGTCCAGCTCTTCCAGACATTTGAAGATATTCTCTTACGGGTATTTTTGCCATTCCAGTTATTGTGTGCCGAAACACGCTATGAATTATTACTCTGTATGCTGGCATATTAATTCCTGCTGCAAGAGTTGGAGTAGCAGAAATTACTTTTATTTTTCCATTTCTAAAATCATTTTCTATTTTTTCTCTTAATTCAGCTCTTATTCCTGCATGATGAAATGCAACCCCATTTTCCATTAGAGAAATTATTTCTTTATCAAAACTCGTTAAAGATTCCGAATCTAAATCATAATTATTTATTTTATCTTTTAAAACAAAAGTTTTCAATTGATTTGCTAAAGATTGAGCATTTTTTCTTGTATTTGTAAAAATTATTGCTTGTTTATTTTTATTAACGGTGTCTTTAATGATATTATGTAATTCTTTTGAAATCTCACGAGGGATTTCTTCTATTTCTTTTTCAAAATATATTTTATTATCTACTAATACCCCTTTTCGTAAATTAACTGGCCTAAATTCAGAATAAATCTCTTCAGCATTAAGCCAATCTGCCAGCTGTTTTGAATTAGGTATTGTTGCACTAAGCCCAACTATTTGCAGGTCTTTTATCATATTTCTTAACTGTATTACTGATACTTCTATTGTAGGCCCTCTGTCAGAGTCAAGAATATGCAATTCATCAATTACTAATAGCCCAACAGCATAAAGCCAAAAAGATTTGTGCCTAATCAAAGAGTCTAGTTTTTCATAAGTAGTGAAAATAACATTATAATTTTCTAAATATTTCGAACTAGAATCTAAATCGCCAATTGAGATGGCACATTTTATTCCAAATTCTTTTTCATATTTTTTTTTAAAATTTGAATAGTGTTCACTTGCTAAAGCCTTAAGCGGACAGGTGTAAATTACCTTGCGTTTTTTATTTAAAATAGTATCAAGGGCAACAATTTCAGCCACTAATGTTTTTCCTGAAGAGGTTGGGCTTGCAACAACTAAGTTTTTATCTAAAAAATTAAAAGATTTGTTTTGGATTTCATTAAAATCAGGTATTTTGCTAAGCTCTTTTACTTTGCTTAACAAATCACTTCTATTTATCACTTACCCACCTAGAAATTACTTTATAGCTTAAAATCAGATCATCAACACCTTTAAGAGTCTCAGAAAAAAGGATAATTTTCTTTTCCGAAATGCCTTTTTTTATATCTATAGCCTGTATTATCTGCTCTCCAAAGCCCTTATCCTTGTAGACTACAGAGTGTTCTAGGGTTTCAATTATATTATCCCTAAATGTTTGGTTACCCATAAAAGCAAGAATTATTTTTTTAAGTTTAGGATCTGAAATTAGTTCAAGCGGGATTCTTAGTTTTTTTATTTCTTCTCTATAATCTTTATCAGTCATAGATCTCATTTTATGTTTCCAATAAACCGAATCAAAAAATCTCTTTCGCTTTGTGGTTTTAATATAATTGACAGCATCAAAGTTTATTTTCTGCCAGACCTTAAGTTTTTCCATAAGATCTTCTTTTTGTTTTAACAGTTCCCCCAGTTCATCCTTTATTTTTTGTTTACTAGGATATGTAACTCTTAGCTGAGGCGTATATTTAGTTTTTACTATGCCACCTTTCTTAAAATAATAAATTACGGCACTCTTCTCTTTGGACTTTAATTTTTTAACCTCATTACTATATGTTTTTTCAAACTGCCCAAAGGAGGTATAAAGATTACCCATAATGTAAAATAGTGTGTGTAAGATATAAAAAGCTGTCCTTTTAGAAAAAAGTATGAGTGCCCCAAAACACCCTGCGGGCGCTACCCTTTTCAAAAAGCCTTTAAGAAGAGAAAAATATATATCCCCCTATTAACTATTTATAGTATGCAAGCCATAAGCAATATATTTGTCCTTTATCCTGAAAAAAACAGATTCTCATCAAACACCTACCTCATTATAGGTAAGGAACCTCTACTAATAGACCCCGGGTCACATTCAAAAGAATACTTACAAAAGTTTTTGATTGAAAATGGACTCAATTTTGGAGATATTAAAAAAATTATTCTTACACATGCACATGCAGATCATTTTAGTTCAGGGCAATACTTCAAAAATGCTATTTTTTATATTTCTGAAGAGGATGGACAATATCTTAAGACAAGAGACAACTTTTACACTATGTCAGAGTTTTTTGCAAATAAATTCTATCCTGAAAATTTAAAATACATTAAAGAAGATGATTTTTTTGATTTGGGTTGCCAAAAACTATTTGTAATTATTACCCCAGGACATACTTTAGGGGGACTATGTCTATATGATAAAGAAAATTCTTTACTTTTTTCAGGAGACATTCTATTTGAAGATAGTTGTGGAAGATTTGATTTAATATCATCAGATAAAAATAGTGTTATAGACAGTTTAAAAAAATTACAACAAATTAATTTTAAAATTCTACTATCTGGTCACGGAATGGTATTCACTAGTTCTAAAGAAGATCAAAAAGAAAATATAACACAAATATTAAAACAAATAAAATAATTAGAATAACAAAAAGTTTACTATTGTGAAATAATAAAAACCTTATCTTTAATTCTTACTCTTTCATTCACTTTCAGACCCACTTTTGAACCTTTATTTGCCTTTTGAATTGATTTCCCGTCTATTTGTATTGAACTAACTTTCTGCCTGAAAAATGTGCTTGTTCCTTCCACCTGGATAGTATCACCTTTTTTTAATTCTGTTTGTAATTTTAATTCAAACACATTTATTTTTGCGTAAAAATTTGATGCATTTCCTAAATAGATTTTCTTTTCTGTTTCTAAAGATTTGTCTTTTTCATGTATGCTTTCTTTTCCAGGAGTGTAGAAATAAAAACCAGAGGTAAATCCACGGTTGTATACTTTTTTTAATTCTTCCAGATATTCTTTTTTCTTTTTTTCAGTAAATTTTCCTTTAGAAATATCATTCAAAGCGGATTTGTAAACTTTTGCAGCAACATAAACATATTCTGCAGGCTTTGTTCTGCCTTCAATTTTTATTGCTTTAGGTTTTAAATCTGCAATTTTATCCAGGAATTCAATTGTACAAAGATCTTTTGAACTAAAGATTGTGTTTCCAACAACATCTAACTCTTTATCAGACTCTTTCATATAAAATGTACGTCTACAGACTTGTGTACATTCTCCTTTATTTGCACTTTTATCAAAGCAATACAAACTTAAAAAACATCTTCCTGAAATTGATATGCACATACTACCATGACAAAAAACTTCAAAATCAACCGCTGATTTTTTCTTAAATTCCTTTATTTTTTCTAAAGATAATTCCCGTGCAAGTACAACCCTATCGATTCCAAAAAATTCTTTTAATTTATTTGCGCTTAAAGAGTTACTTACAGACATTTGGGTACTAACATGTATTGGGATTTTATTTGCTTTAACTATTTCAATTACACCCAGATCAGAACAAATTATCCCATCTATTTCAGCTTTTTTTGCTTCAAAAACTATTTTTTTTATTTTTTCTAATTCAGTATCATAAACAATAGAGTTCAAAGTTAAATATGATTTCATTTTATTTTTATGACATAGAGAGACTATTTTTTTCAACTCTGAAACTTCAAAGTTCTTTGCAAAAGCCCTAAGGTTAAAATCATTAACTCCAAAGTACACTGCATCTGCTTTTGCTTTTATTGCTGCTTGAAGTGATTCTTTACTCCCTACTCCTACTAAAACATCTATTTTTGCCATAAATATACCCTACAGTATATTTTAAACGGAAAGTGTATTTATTAGTTTGCAAAATTACCAAATCAAATATCTTTTTATATTATGCCGTCCTTTATTATATGTACTTGAGAGGTGGTGCTATGGACTACAAAAATCTTATTGAAAAAAACATTTATTTTGTTGAACCAAATGAGCTTCTATCAAAGATAGCAAACAAGCTAAGAACTGAAAAAGTAATATTTGTAAGAGACAGTAACAAATTTTATGGTGCAATTTCAAAAAAGAGCTTCATGCTAGTAGGTACGGATCTCTCAAAAATAAAAGCAAAAAGCATAGTAAAAAATGTTCCTGAACTAAATAATAAAGTAAAACCCCAAGAAATAGTTGAGGCTTTCATCAATACAAACCTTGAAAAACTACCTTACTCAGAAGATAATGAAATTATCGGATATCTTTCCCGAAATAAAGTTTTAGAACACATTATTTTGCCAGAACTTGACGGCACAGTAGGAGAAATAATGTCAACAAATGTAATTTTCATAAACATAGATGACAACATCGCCCAAGTTTTAGCACTTCTAAAAGAGCATGGTATAAAAAAATTAGTTGTCCTTGATAAAGGAGAATTAGCAGGGGTAATAACACTAACAAACATCTTTAATTATTTTGTTACGGGGGATAGAATTAACCTAGATAATTTAAGAAATACAAATGTAAAAGAGGTAATGAAAGAAAATATTATTTCAATTGGGCCAAATAAAAATATTTCTGAAGCAATAAAAAAATTAATTAATGGAAAAACATCATCTTTAGTTGTTCATGAAAGCAGAGACATAAAAGGAATTTTAACAAAAGCGGATGTTTTTGAAAAGTATTTAACAAAACAAAAAAAGAAAAGCTTTTCAATTCAAATAAGTTCAAAACTGGACAAATTACCAACAGAAACAATTAATAAAAAATTAGAAAAATTAAGTAAGTTTTTCAAAGAAGATGAAGAAACACATATCTTTGTATACCTTACTTTAGGAAGTGAAAAATACAAAGGTTCACCATTAGTTAACTGTAGACTAAGGGTTGTAAACTCAAGAAATTGTGAGAATATTTCTGTTGAAGGCTGGGGTATAGATCAAGCAATTGAACTTGCTGTAGAAAAAGTAAAAAGAAGAATTGTAAAAGGCAGAGATACCTTTTATTAATTTTTTATTATTTATATTAAAAAAAAAAGAAAAAAAGAATAGATTAGCTATTCTATTTCTGTTACTTTAAAGTTGTCAAAAGCTTGAGCCGAGCTAGACAAATATAATCCAATCCATCTTGCTTTTTCATCTTTTTCTGCACCGGAGTTATCCACGTATGTGGACCATTCTTCGCCATTTACATAGGCAGTGTACGTGTTGCCTTTAACAACAAATTTCAAAGTAACATCTGCCCCTTTTGCTAATGTACCTGTTGGGTTTTTCTGAAGAATATCACTCCAACCACCAGAGATACCCGCTGCTGCTTTTATCCAATATGACTCTCCAGGATAAGCAATACCATAAGATTCTATAAATGGCTTATAGATAAAGGTAAGACCATCAATTGCAGCATAATAAGGATATTCTGTGCCTCTTAGAACTACTCCCGCATCTAATGAATTCTTTAGGTCCACTTCAATAATATAGTTCTTAGCGTTTACTTTTAGACCCACAAATTTTTTACCTACATAAGGAGTAGTTGGTACAACACCATCAACCAAATATTGTAATTTTCCTGCTGCAACTCCAAAACCATTCTTTGACAAACCCCAGTCAGCCCAGTATTTTTTTGTAAATTCAGGATTTTCAAAATCATCTTTAAATCCAGTCATTACTCCTGCCGGGCCTAAATCAGTAACCCCGCTGTCAACATAGTCTTCAATAGCAGTTACTTTAAAGTTGTCAAATACTTGCCCAGTATTAGGCCAATAAAGACCAACCCAGTTTTCTTTATCCCCGCTATATTCATTTTTTTCATCTATATATGTTACAGATTCTTCACCATTTACATAGGCAGTAAATTTATTTCCTTGGACAACTACTTTCAAGTGCAAATTAACACCTTCATCTAAAGTTCCTTTTTCACTTTCCAAATATAAGGACCCCCAACTATAAGATCTATTTGTCCAATATGCTTTTCCAGGCATCTTTGCTTCATAGGAATAATTTGATGGCAAATAAATGTATGCCAAACCGCCAAGAGATTTTTCTGGTGCGAATTCTAAACCTCTAACTATAATTCCTGCGTGTTGTGAGTTTTTTAAATCAACTTCAACAACATAATCTTTGGCGTTTACTTTTAAGCCAATAAATCTTTCACCAACAATTTTTGTATCTGGAACTTTTCCATCAATTAAATATTGAAGACCACCATTTACAACTTCAAAAGAATTTTCTCCAAAGCCCCAACTAGCCCAATATTTTGCACTATAATCTGCGCTTTCAAAATTATCAGAAAAAGGCAGTGACACTCCGCTATCAGTTACTTCTGAATTATTTTCTGTTTTTGTTTCATCTGTATAAGTTTGTGTATTATCTATTGATTTTGTTTCAGTATCAGTAATTGTTGTTTCTGCAGTTACAATTTCTTCTGGATTCCCAGACTCAATTAATTTTGAGCCATTAGCAATAACACACATTACTTGGTTATCACTTTCTCTAATATACACTGTTATATGTGTACTGTCCTGATAAAAATCTGCAACCCAGTAAGGCACAGCTTTCATCTGCACACCACATTCTTCTTTTATTTTATCTAAATATTGATCTACAACATCTTGCTCCCATAATGCCATTTTAAATTCTGCATTTGGGTATTGTGCTAAAAAAGCCTGTACTTGTGGCAATCCTTTTGCTACACTTTCCACGCCCCCACTACCAACACAACCAGATAGTGATAAAACCAATACTAATGTTAATACCCCTACTATTGTTTTCCACATTTTGCAGCCCCCTTAAATTAAACCCCACATTGAGTCAAAATAATTGTGCCATCTTCAGCCACAGTAAACACTTTTTCTGTATTGTCCAAGTCATAGGTAAACACATTATAAAAAAAAGCATTCAATTTAACTGCTTCTGTCACATCACAGCTCAAATTAGTTGATTTTAAATATTCCTTTACATAATCAATTGCTTCTTGTTCATTTGATATTGTTTTTGTTCCTTCCATTAGTATTGGGCTAGGAGTTACTCCTGAGTCACACCAACAGGAAGGCACTAAACAGCTATAAAGTTCGCAAACATCATCTTTCACTGCTAAACAATTATCAGGCAAGTCATAATTGTTTTCATCAGATACTACACAGCCATAAAGAAAAACCAAAGAAATAGATATTACAAAAAAAGATATGAATAGTAACTTATAATTTCGCCTATGTTTTGGCATATGTATATTACATTAAATACTTTTATATGTTTTTTGCATAGAAATTAGTTTCCGTTATTTGATACAGAAGGCCTTAATAATAGACGATATGGGCTTGCATTCCCTACTTTTAGAGCCACATCTGTTTCAGAAATAACATCTATCTGGATAGATTTATATTTTATAAGAGCATCATTTAAATCTGAAATACTGTTTGCAGATAACACAAAATACCCATTAAAAGAAAGCAAATAATTACAGATATCATTTTGTATTAAGTTTAAAGATTTTGGGCAGAAAAACCCAGCACTAGGAATAACAAAAGCAATATTTTCTTTTGTGCCAAAACTTTTTATTATATTTTGAGATATCAAATATTTTTCAATATTATTTCCAGTAATAGTAAGAAGAGTTATTTTTCCAATTTTATTTGAAATAACTTTATCAACACCATCCAAAGATATTTTTCCTTTGAATAAATTAGGATATGTTAATTTCAAAGTATGGGCCATTCTTTTTGCAAGATAAAGATCATATTCTTTTATTTGTTCATCAGGCCCAACTTTAGAAATATAACCTATTAATTCATCTATGCTTGCAGGGTTATTATCTTTTGCCCTTTTAAAAATTTCTTTATATTCTTTAAATAATCCAAATAATTCTGCAAAACTCTCCAAAGAAACAGAAGACAAATCGACCCACAAATTTGAATTACTTGTACCATCATAATACAAACTTTCAATTGGAAATCCAGTTGGCTCAGAATTAGAATTAAATTGTTTAACTAGCTCCGCGTCTGGGTTTGCTTGTTTTAAACCTAAATAAGATTTTTCAAAGTCGAATACTACTACTGGTATAGCACCCAAAGAAAATTCTTCAGTAATGTCAAAAATAAGCCCTTTTTGATTTTCTTTTTTTCCAAATATAATTGTTTTTCTAAATGCATCGATTTCTTCTGATGCTAATTCTTCTGATGCCTTATGCTTACCCAAAGTTAACATGTGCCCAAAATTTAATTTAACATCTGAAATCTTTTGCAGCCCAGTGGGTTTCTGCATAGCCTTAAACACATTTAAAGGATTTATAAAAAATGCTGCTTGGGCATCCTTACCTGATTCATGCAAATCCTTTAGATCAATATCATATGTTTCCGCAATATCAAATACTACTTTTTTTGTTTTTGCTAAAACTTGTATCTGTTTTGTTATTTCCCGATCCATTTCCACCTTATTATTAGGTATTGCCACAGATGGGACAGTTAAGCAAAAAAACTTGTCTGTTCGATTTGAGCCATGGATTAAATAAAGTAAATTGTCTTTAGGCAATGTTTCTGCAAAAGACTCTAAATCCCCTTTAGCATAACCAACATAAATAACATTGATTACCAGATTAGCACTATCATTACTATACAGTTCAGTAAGTATAAAACTATCAAGCATAGACACTTTTAAGGCATGGCCATCATATTTCCCTTCAAATAAAATAGCCCAATCTGCCATAGTTATCACACTTAGTGTATATAAATATAAACTTAGCAAATATATACTTTGCGGATATATAATGTTATAGTGATAATTTATGGTTGTTAGAAGATTACGGGGAGTAGGGGATATAAAAAGAGGAAATACCCAAAAAGCACAAATATATATTTCACAAGATTTTAGGTCCAAACCCGAGAAAAAAACAACACTAAGAGACAGAATAAGACAAATTCAGGATAATATCCAAAAAAGAAGGCTTGAAAGAATGCACCCAGCGGTTAGACAAGCATATGTTAGCTATCTGGCTGCAGAAAAAAGTCTAAAACGATTTCAAAAAGGAGTAAAAACACTAAAAGAGCAAAATAAAGCAGAACTAGAAGAATGGAAAAAGAAGTTAAAAAATGCAGACGATGAAGAGAAAGCTGAAATTCTTACACAAGCTAAAGAAGATAGACAAAAAAGAACAGATTATTTAGATAGTTGGAAACATGCTCTAGAAAATGCAGAAAGCGACTACAAAATAGCAAGACAAGAATTAATTGAAGCAAGAAAGGAACACGGGTAGCTGTTTCTTTTTATTTTTTTAGGTTTTTTCCTGTTTTTTATTTCACAAATTTTTGGAATAATACAAACACCCCATATTTCTTTTAAGAATTAAACTAAACATCTCTTTTTTAAACGTTTTCCTTAGAAATATATTTAGTAAGTTGCTGATTTCCAAAAAGAGAAATCCCAACAGACACATAAAACAAGTTTTATGAGAGTATAGTCCGATAGTGTAGGGGTCTATCACTCGGGGCTTTGAACCCCGAGACCGGAGTTCGAATCTCCGTCGGACTATAATGGGATCTTTAGATCCCAATATCCCTTGGATATCCGCGCTGTTTTCCCGAGGCTTTTTCATAAAGCCTCTTCGGATGTCCGTCGGACTATTCTTTTCTTTTTAGAAAAAAGAAAAGCCTAAGCTTGCCAAAAGAAAAACGTGGGACAAGCCCACTTATTGATTTAATTCTTATTTGTGATAACAATGGACAGAATTTTAGCAAAACAAAGATATAAATACCACTATCTAAAAAAACCAGATAAATGTGTATTCTGTACAGTAGAAAAAGAAAAAATAATCTACGAAACAAAACATTCTATAATAATTCCCAATCTATTCCCTTATATTTATGGCCATTTACTAATAATTCCAAAAAAACACGTAATACAGCCTGAAGAACTTACAAAAGAAGAAAATCAGGACTTATTAGATTGTATCTTATTTGCAAAGAAAATCCTTACTGCTGAACTAAACCCCAGAGGATTTAATATAGGGATAAATCTAGGGGATGCAGGAGGAAGTATAGACCATTTGCATTGGCACATAGTACCCAGGTTTAAAGGCGACATTGGGTTCGTATCAACAATAGGAAACTTCCAAGTATTTTCAAAAGAACCCTTAGAAATGGCAAAAGATTTGAGAAAAAGAACA
>Ga0268280_1002571_pt1 | contig 10321 bp, 9 predicted proteins | sample saktaG_9_FD_190139 | JGI IMG/M metagenome (GOLD analysis project Ga0268280, IMG submission 190139) | Saline water microbial communities from Sakinaw Lake, British Columbia, Canada - sak_2011_5_24_40m | ecosystem: Environmental > Aquatic > Non-marine Saline and Alkaline > Saline ...
TCAATCCTAATCGAACGTAGTGAGTCGAGGATTGAAAATTGCCGATGTAGCTCAGTTGGTAGAGCAGGACTTTCGTAAAGTCAAGGTCGGTGGTTCGATTCCACTCATCGGCTTAATTAGTTCTCTAATCGATGGCTAGATTCCGTGAAGTTTTAAAAAATCGTAATTTCTTTCTTTTGTGGATGGGGCAGATTATCTCACAGTTGGGTGATAGGCTGGGCCAAATGGCTTTGATTGCCTTTGTCTACATGCGTGCACCGGGCTCTACTTTGCAGATTGCCAAGATACTTTCTTTTACTATTATACCTGTGTTTTTAATCGGCCCGTTAGCTGGAGTTTATGTGGACCGCTGGGACAGGCGTAGAACGATGTTTACCTGCGATTTCCTGCGCAGTTTATTAGTTTTGACTATCCCCTTATTTTTGCTCTATACGAAAAGCTTGGGCCCGGTTTATCTGATTATTTTCATAGTTTTTTCCATCGGTAGATTTTTTGTGCCAGCGAAACTCTCGATTATCCCGGATTTAGTGGATAAGAAAGACCTGCTTATTGCTAATTCTCTGGTTAATACAACTGGAATGATTGCGGCAGTTCTGGGATTTGGAGCAAGCGGGGTGCTTGTAGAGTGGTTGGGGGCTAAAAAGGGCTTTTATCTTAATTCTTTAACTTTTTTGGTTTCAGGAATGTTTATTTTCTTGATCTCCAAGAAGTTTTCGGTAGCGATGGATTTTAAGAAGATAGGCCAGGAGATTATGGAGGTAATTAGTAAATCGGTATTCCAGGAGATCAAGGAGGGGATGTCTTATTTTATCCGTAAAAAAGAGATCCGTTTTACTGCCGGAATTATCTTTGCGCTTTGGTCGGCATTAGGCGCGGTTTATGTGGTGGTTATTGTTTTTGTGCAAAATACCTTGCATTCAACAACTAAAGACCTGGGGTTTTTAGTGATGTTTTTGGGTATTGGTTTGTTTTTGGGTTCTCTGGTTTATGGCAGGTTTGGCCAGCGTATCGCACATTATAAAGTCATTTTTATTTCGCTGGTCTTAAGCGGAATAATGCTTGCCATTTTTGCTTTGGGAATATACAATTATCCCAATTTTGCCATGGCTGCGCTATTGGCTTTATGTTTGGGCTTAATTATTGCCCCGATTATGATCGCTTCTAATACTATTATTCATAATGTTAGTGATAATGATATGCTGGGTAAAATTTTTAGTTCTTTTGAGATAGTAATGCATTTGGGTTTTATTTTATTCATGTTTATTAGTAGTATGCTTGCTGAGAGGTTTTCGCATTTATTGATTCTGGTTATTGTGGGTTGTTTATTAAGCCTATTGGGTGCGGTAAATCTGGTTTTTAATCGAAAGATAAAATGGTTAAATTAGCTGAAAATAAACATTATTCAGAAAATAAACCAATCGAAAAAGCTCCGCTTTCGGCTAAAGTTTATCTTCCTTTAATCCAGCATTTAGGCAAAGTTTGTAACCCGGAAGTAAAAATTGGCGATATAGTTACTTTGGGCCAGAAGATTGCTAGTATAGAGGCGCATGTTTATGCCCCTATTCATGCTTCGATATCTGGTAAAGTAACCGCAATTGGCGATTGGCCGCATCCTGTTTTAGGCAGGGCTAAAGCGATTGTAATAGAAGGAGATAGCCGAGATGAAATTTCAGTCTTTGCTTTAAAGAATCAACAGGAAGTAGAAAAACTGGCGGCTGATGATATTAGGAAAATAGTTTTAGATGCCGGCATAGTCGGTATGGGAGGGGCAAGTTTTCCTACGCATATAAAACTCAACCCACCAAAAGCCGTCGATACTTTGATTATTAATGGCGCAGAGTGTGAACCTTATTTAACTGCAGATGCCCGCTTAATGATTGAGAAAACAGCAGAGATATTCCAAGGGATTATGCTTGTTTCTAAATGTTTGGGGGTAAAAGAAGTTTATATCGGCATTGAGGATAATAAGCCTGAGGTGATAAAAGCATTTAAAATATTTTCTCAAATTAAAGTTAAGATACTGAAATCAGATTATCCGCAAGGCGGAGAAAAACAGCTAATCCAGAATATTTTAGGGAAGCAAATTCCTCGCGGTAAGCTGCCTTTTGATCTAGGGGTGGTAGTGTATAATGTAGCTACGGTTTACGCTATTTATGAAGCAATATATAAAAGTAAGCCATTAATTGAAAGATTAGTTACGGTTACAGGAAGTTGTGTTAAAAATCCTAGAAATTTATTAGTGCGTTTAGGCACTCCTATAAAAGATTTGCTAGAATTTTGTGGGCCGCTTAAAGAAGAGCCGGCAAAAATTATTATCGGGGGCCCGATGATGGGGATTGCTCAGTATACGGATGAAGTTCCGATAATAAAATCTAGCGGTGGTTTGTTGCTGATGAATAAAGAAGAAGCTAAAATTTTAGAAGAGAATTCTTGTATACGCTGTGCAGCCTGCGTACGTGGGTGTCCTGTGGGACTTATGCCTTGCCAGATTAATTTAGCCTCAGAGAGATCTTTTTGGAACTTAACGCGAGAGTATGGGGCTAGCGATTGCATAGAATGCGGTATATGTAATTACGTTTGCCCTTCTAACCGTAGATTATTACAGACGATTAAAAGGGCAAAATTGGAGTCGGCGAAATGAAGGAGATTATCCGCTACGGTTTTATTTTAGGATTGATTTGTGTGCTTGCTGCAGGTTTGTTGGCTGGAGTTAACGCACTTACTCGCGCGAAAATTGCTGAACAGAGGCAAGCTGAAGAGCAGTCGGCGCTTAAAGAAATTATGCCTCAGGCAGCAAAATTTATTCCAATAGGGCAAGCTCCGGAATTATTGTATTATAAGGCATTTGATAGTCAAGAACAGTTAATTGGATTTGTTTTTAAGGCCAGCGAAAAGGGTTATTCTAGTGTAATTCAAACCTTAGTCGGAATGAATTTGCAGGGAACGATTAACGCGATAAAAGTTATTTCACAAAATGAAACTCCAGGTTTAGGAATGCGCATAACCGAAAATAAATTTACTGACCAGTTTAAAAATCAAGATAGCTTAAGTTTGTCCGATGTCCAGGCGATTACCGGCGCGACTATCTCTAGCCAGGCAGTAATGAACTCGGTAATCAAGAAAGCGCAGGAAATAAAGGAATTGATCAAGAATGACCCATTCGACTCCGCTCAGGGACATGCTGAGCGAACTGAAGGAGAGCCGAAGCATGAAAAGTAACTTGATAGTTTCAGGCTCACCGCATATACATAATAAAGAATCTGTTCCGCGGATTATGTGGACAGTAGTATTAAGCCTTATCCCGGCTGCAGTTGCCGGAGTAATTATATTTGGCTGGGATGCTTTATGGGTTACTTTGGTTGCGACAGTTGCAGCTGTATTAACTGAATGGATCTGTGGATTATTGACTAAAAAGAAGGTTACAATATCAGACGGTTCAGCGGTTATTACAGGTATATTATTAGCTTATAATTTGCCGTCTAACGTACCTCTATGGTTGCCTATAATCGGTGCAGTATTTTCGATTGCTATTGGTAAACAAATCTTTGGCGGATTAGGTCAGAATATTTTTAACCCGGCATTAGTTGGCAGGGTTTTTCTTATGGCCTCCTGGCCGAAATATATGACTACCTTTGCTAAGCCTTTTAATTATGACGCAATTACTTCCGCGACTCCTTTAGCCATACTTAAAGAGGGAAAGATTTTGGAACATATTTCATATTGGGATTTATTTTTAGGCAAACATGGCGGGTGTATTGGCGAAGTGTGCATCTTGGCATTATTAATCGGAGCAGCTATACTTTTAATCAAAGGTTATATCTCTTGGCATATACCGGCATCCTTTATTCTTACTACTGCCGGGTTTACTTATATTTTTGCGGGTGTTCAGCTTTTCCATGGAGATTGGTTATTTCATATATTAAGTGGTGGATTAATTTTGGGGGCATTTTTTATGGCTACGGATTATGTGGCTACCCCGCTGACTGCCAAAGGCCAACTAATTTTTGGTGTTGGCTGCGGCCTATTTACTGCGATTATAAGGATTTGGGGAGGTTATCCTGAAGGCGTATCATATGCCATATTAATGATGAATGCTACAACTCCATTTATTGATCGGTATACTAAAAATAAAATTTACGGAACAAAATGAAGAGCCTAGTTAAAGAATTTACTAAAGGTATAATTAAGGAAAACCCGACTTTTGTTTTGGTTTTGGGATTATGCCCGACACTGGCAGTTTCTGTGACAGTGGTTAATGGCATTGGCATGGGGATTGCCGCGACATTTGTACTTTTGGGTTCAAGTTTAATTGTTTCATTAATCAGAGAGTTTATTCCTAGCAAGATTCGTATACCTTGTTACATAGTAATTATAGCTACTTTTGTTACTATTGCTGAGTTGTGTATGAAGGCTTATAGTCCGGCATTAGACCGCTCTTTAGGTATTTATGTGCCGTTGATTGTTGTTAATTGTATGGTTTTAGGCCGCGCCGAGGCATTTGCTTGTAAGAACAATCTAGCCCGTTCATTTTTCGACGGATTAGGTATGGGTGCGGGTTTTACCCTCGCGCTTATTCTTATTTCAGGGATCAGGGAATTTTTAGGCTCAGGCCAGATATTAGGCCATACACTGATTAAGGGATTTGAGCCGATATTTGTTTTCGGTATGCCTTCAGGTGCTTTATTAGTCATTGGTTTGTTACTAGGTTTTTTTAACTTTTTAAAAAATAGGAAAGCATGAACCCCGCACCTTCTATATATTCAACTATTAAGGATATACGGTTTGATGAATTAAATAAGAAAGAAGGTGCGGGGTGAATATCCAAGAGTTTTTAACAATATTTATATCCGCGGTTTTTGTCTATAACGTTATCCTTTCACGTTTCTTAGGGCTCTGTTCATTTATCGCCATTTCTAAAGAGACTAAACCGGCATTAGCGATGAGCTTCGCGGTAATGTTTGTTATTGTTATGTCTAGCGCGATCACTTGGTTTGTTTATCGTTTTTTACTTATGCCGTTTAATCTTACTTATTTACGCACCATTTCTTTTATTTTAGTTATTGCTACTTTTGTACAGTTTGTTGAAATGGTAATAAGAAAAGTAAGCCCGCAGTTGTATCGGGCTTTTGGGATTTATTTACCCCTGATTACTGTTAATTGCGCGGTATTAGGAGTGGCAGTATTAAATATTGATATGTTTTTTATTAACGGGAAGGCAGTTGCGGGAAGTTTTTATTATTCTGTTTTTCAAGGTGTATGTGTTGGCTTAGGGTATACTTTGGCTATGCTTTTAATGTCCGGGATAAGGGAAAGGCTTGAACTTTGTAATATTCCCAAGGCGCTAAAGGATTTCCCTTTGGCATTTATTATTGCTTCAATATTGAGTTTAAGTTTTATGGGTTTTAACGGGTTTAAATTCTAAATGGAAATTTTAATTGCGATACTAATTTTAGGTTTTTTAGGGCTTTTGTTCGGCGTAGGCTTAGCTATTGCTTCCAAGAGATTTGCCGTTGAAGTTAACCCAAAATTAGAGGAGGTGCAGCATTTACTTCCCGGGTCTAACTGCGGGGTTTGCGGAAATCCCGGATGTTTTGCTTTTGCCGAGAGTTTAGTCAATGGCAAAAGTGCTGTGGAAAGTTGTCGCGTATGTAATAATGAATCCAGAGAAAAGATCGCTAAGGTTTTAGGGTTTGCACCTGAAAAGCAAAATAAGAAAATAGCTACTTTGCATTGCAACGGTGGACTAAAGGTAAAAGACAGATATTTATATGATGGCGTTAATGATTGTGTAGCTGCTAACCTAGTTTTGGGTGGGCAAAAGTCATGCGTATTTGCTTGTTTGGGTTTTAATACTTGTGTAAAAGTTTGTCCGTTTAATGCAATCAGTATGTCGAGCGAATCTCTTCCGGTAGTTGATAAAGTTAAATGCCGCTCATGCAATAAATGCGTATTGATTTGTCCAAAGAAATTATTTTCGTTAATATCGGTAGCTAGCAATGTCTATGTCGCTTGCAGTTCGCATGATTTAGGGTTAAATGTAAAATCTGTTTGTGCTGTAGGCTGCATTACCTGTAAATTATGCGAGAAGGCTTGCAAATTTGATGCCATTCATGTTGCTGACTCTTCGACTACGCTTAAGGTCAACCCCGAGCAGAGTCGAGGGGGTGGTAATCTGGCGGTTATTGATTATAATAAATGCACTTCTTGCGGAGAGTGTGTTAAAGTTTGTCCCACTAAAACTATTAGGGTGAAAGATTGAACCTAGCTATATTTGCTTCTGGTAATGGAAGTAATTTTACTGCGCTTGTTAAAGCAGTAAAAGAGAAGAAGATCAAAGCTAAATTTGTAGTGTTGGTTTGTGATAAACCAGAAGCTTTTGTGGTTAAGCGTGCGCAAAAGGAAAAAATTACTGTAATTTTAGTTAAGCGTGAAGATTTCGCCAGCCGCGCTGATTTTGAAGCAGCGATAATTCAGAGGTTAGGGAACTATAAAATAGATTTAATTGCGCTGGCTGGGTTTATGCGCATGCTTAGCCCCGGCTTTGTGAAGCTTTACCGCAATCGTATTATAAATATTCATCCTTCGTTGCTTCCCGCGTTCAAGGGAGCGCATGCCATTAGAGATGCAATCGAAGCCAAGGTAAGTTTTACTGGAGTTACTGTGCATTTTGTTGATAACCAGATGGACCATGGCACGGTCATCCTACAAAAACAAATTAAGATTAAGCGTACAGATACTTTAAATTCTCTTGAAAAGAAAATCCATACCCTAGAGCATGAGCTTTATCCTCAGGCAATTAATAAGATTTTCTAATCTTTGGGGCCGCCTAAAACTGCTGCGCGATTGAGGGTGATTTTTCTTGCATTAAGCAGGTCGACCATTTCTAAGAGAGAAAAATTTCGAAAATTGTAAGCATTCACAGTATAGGTAACTATCTTTAAGACTTCTTTATTAATATCCGCGTTTTTTTCCACTTCTGGTTTCTGGAATTTAATTCTTATGCGATTTTGAATTTGGCTGGTGATAAAGTCCTCTAAAGTTATATTTTGGTAATCAAGGTGCGAGCCCTCGGTGTCTCCGATAATTAATGTAGAAACTGACGTATTTTGTACAATACGGTGCTGATATTCAGTTTGCGAAATAAAACCGTAAGATAATTTTTTCAAATCTGATAAATGGAAGATTTGCTTCATTTCAAATCCGTTTCTAATATCTGCGGTAACAATACAAAAAAATAGGGGATTATTTATTTTGGAGTTATCTGTACTGAACAGTACTCTGCGGATTACTTGTAATACGTTAAAGATTTTTTCATTAACTGATTTATCTAATGACATTTCCTGCTGTACTTCTTTTTCTGCAATAGGCTTGATAGAATAGCCGACTCTTATGATTCCTTCACTAAACGTATTTTTCGTATCTTCAACTAAAAATCTTTCAATGTATTTTTCTGGTTTTTCAAGTTTTGTAACTATATCCTCAAGCGGCATATAAACCCAAAGTGTCTGGCTGACTAATTTAGTGCTAAGTTCAAGTTTATATTCTTTCTTGCAGATATCTTTAACTGCTATTGAAATATCTTCTCTTAAAAAAGATGGTGTAACAGAGGAGCTGCAAGCGGATAAGAATAAAATGAAAGGGAGGATCTTAAGGCCGACTTTTGCCAAATTCTTTGAAGATAGCTTCGATTTCATCATAATTGAGTTCAGATTTAGCTACCAGTTCTTGAGCCAACCGGTCCATAAGAGGTTCTTCTTTTTTTAAGAGTGCAGTTACTTCGACAAGGCAGGTGTTTAATATATCTTGTACATCTGCGTCAAGTTTAGCTTTTACATCTTCGGATATTTGGTTTACGATCTCCCAGTTGCCCAAGAATCCGCTTTTGCCCATGCCGCACACCCAGACCATCTGGTGGGCATGGTGCATGGCAGAAGAAAAGTCTCCGTATACACCGGTAGTGGTAGCGTTATATTTAATTTTTTCGGCAGCATATGAACCCAGGCCAATCTTTATTTTGCTAAGAATGTTGTTGGAGTCTTCGATAAAAATGTCTTCTCTTTCCGGAATCCAGGTTGCTCCGCCGGTTGGGCCGCGCGGGGTAATCGTGATCTTAAAGACGTCTTTAGAAGGGGCAAGAAGGTAGGTAATAATAGCGTGGCCGCTTTCATGATAGGCTGTTTGCCATTTTTCTTTCTCACTTAATTTAACTCTGCGTTTGATGCCCAGGGCAATCCTTTCTCGCGCCTCATCTATTTCTTTCATTGAGATTGTAAAATTCTGGTTACGCACAGTAATAAGAGCAGCTTCGCTAACGATATTTGAAATATCTGCTGGGGTTTGGCCTACGGTAATGCGTGCTAAACGGTCAATTTTTACATCAGTGGGGTTATATTTAACTTTTTTAAGATAATAGGCAAAGAGTTTTTCGCGGTCTTCAAGGTTAGGTTTATCTACAATAATTTTACGGTCAAATCTTCCAGGCCGCAGCAGGGCTTGGTCAAGGTAATTTTCCGGGGCGTTCGTTGCTCCGATTAAGACAATATTATGATTTTTATCTTTAAGCCCGTCCATTTCAACTAATAACTGATTCAGCGTGGTGTTATGTTCAGTTGATCCGCCAAAACCGCGGTCCATAGAGCGTTGTGCGCCTACGGCATCAATTTCATCAATAAAGATAATGCAGCCGCCTTCGAGTTCCGCTAGCTGCTGAGCCCTTTTAAATAAAGAGCGTACGCGTCCGGCACCTACGCCAACAAACATCTCTACAAATTCTGAGCCCGACATTGAAATAAAGGGAAGTTTGGTTTCTGTAGCGATTGCCTTAGCTAAGTAAGTTTTTCCGCAACCTGGCGGGCCAAGCATAAGAATACCTTTTAGGATTTTTCCGCCTATACGCTGGAGGCTTGCGCGATCAGTAATTAATTTGACTATTTCTAAGGCTTCTTGTTTGGCTTCGTCCATTCCGATAACATCATCCCAGGTGATCCCTATAGCTGCTCCCGCAACAGATTTTTTGCTGGTTTGGGAAAATGATGAAGCCCCGCGTTTAAAATAAAGCCAGTACATTAAATATGTGTATACAAAGCCGAAGATGAGGGCCATTATGATTTGTAGGTATAATTGCAGAGGGATCATGGCTAATTGTGATTGCCTGAGGTAAGATTCAGATTCATTCCAGGCGCGTAAGCCAATAATGATAAAAATAATTAAAGATATAGCTAATGCGGCTAGGAAGGTGAATAGCAGTGCTTTTAACCAGTGCAGTTTTGCGTAGAATTTAATTTTTTTCCAATTTATTTTCATCATTTCTCCCTTATTTTAATACTCTGAAAATAACATATCCTGTTCGTCAAGTCAAACACTATTTAGTTTTGGCCCGGATTTCCTTGACTTAGGTTTTTTTGTGTGTATAATTATGAGGTTGTCTAAAAAATCATAAACACCCCGCGCTTATAAGGAATTGCGCGGGTGCGCCCTTGTGGGCAGGGAGAGTTTAAGATGGCTAAGATTAAGAAGGTTTTAGCGCGTGAAATACTCGATTCTCGGGGTAACCCGACGGTTGAGGTTGATTGTTTTTTGGATAACGGTATATTAGGGCGCGCAGCCGTACCTTCCGGGGCTTCTACTGGCGATAATGAAGCATTGGAACTTAGGGATGGCGATAAAAAAAGGTATTTAGGTAAAGGGGTATTAAAAGCAGTTGCCAATGTTAATACTATAATTAATTCTGTGCTTCGCGGTCAAACAGCGGATTTTAAAAAGGTTGATAAGCTTTTGATTAAGCTCGACGGCACAGAATTTAAGTCTAATCTGGGAGCAAATGCTATTCTAGGGGTTTCTATGGCAGTAGCCAAGGCAGCCGCGTTAGCCAAAAAACAACCGCTTTATCGATTTCTTGGAGGAGAAAAAGCAAAAATTTTACCAATTCCCCAGATGAATATTTTAAACGGTGGGATGCATGCTGATAATAATCTGGATATTCAAGAGTTTATGATTATGCCTGCCGGCGCGCCTACTTTTTCTGATGCTTTGCGTATGGCTACTGAAGTGTTTCATAGTTTAAAATCTATTCTGAACTCTAAAAAACTCTCCACTTCTGTTGGAGACGAAGGTGGATTTGCCCCGAGCCTTAATTCCAATGAAGAGGCGCTAACTTTGATTATTGAAGCAATTAAAAAAGCGGGGTATCTTCCTGGAAAAGATATCTCTTTGGCTTTAGATTGCGCTGCTAGCTCATTTTGTAAAGATGGTAAATATACTTTTGAAGGTTCCCAGAAGAGCGCGGCGGATTTAATCGCAATTTATGAAGGCTGGTTATCGC
>Ga0268280_1002572_pt1 | contig 10319 bp, 6 predicted proteins | sample saktaG_9_FD_190139 | JGI IMG/M metagenome (GOLD analysis project Ga0268280, IMG submission 190139) | Saline water microbial communities from Sakinaw Lake, British Columbia, Canada - sak_2011_5_24_40m | ecosystem: Environmental > Aquatic > Non-marine Saline and Alkaline > Saline ...
CGGCCTGATTTCATCCTTGACGACGCCCTGATGGAAGGACCGGCACCGCCGGAAAACGTCACGGTCATCGGACCGTTTCTCTATCAGTTCCGGGGTTTTGCCGCCGTCGACGGCGTGCCGGCGCATGAAATCCGCCTGACGCTACCGGGTTCGTACGCCATCAAAATCGTAAACGGCGCCTATGAGTATGCCTTTATGCTTCACATCGACCCGGGGCTTGCCGGAATCGAAGCCGACGGCGAATACGACCGGCCGGTCACGATCATGGCGGGAGGCGATCTCACCCTGGACGGCACGGTCTTCGTTTCCGGGACGACTGTGGCGGAGCCGGGATTTCATGAATTTATCATCGCCGGCGCTAACGGGTTTTCCGAGCGGATCGCATTCGTCATCCATCCGTTCGTCGCCAATGTTTCCGAAGGGCTACAGACCGCTTCCAGCCTGCGGATCTTTTCGAACGCCGGTTCGCTCACCCTCGACGATCAACCCTATGTCTCGGGTGATCTCGTATCCGCACCGGGAAATCATGTTCTTATCGCGTATGGAGTCAACGGCTACATGAAGACGATTTCGTTCTTGATCCTGCCTTCGGTCACCGGCATCGAAAACGGCGGCGTCTACGTCGGTTCGGCGGCGTTTTCCGTCAATGGCACGGCCGTGCTCGATGGCATTACCGTGTCTGGCGCCCTGGTCGTCAAGACCGTCGGGGATCACGAACTCGTGCTTTTTTTAAACGGCGAAACCTATGCGACGATCCTTTTTTCCGTTACGGCGGAACCGGTGGCGGCATCGTGGTGGCAGTCGTTTCCATTCCTGGAAACCGGGTTGGGGATCCTCGCCCTCATCGGCTTCTTTTTGATCTTCCGCAAGAAGTGACCTATCGAAAAAAACGGTGATGTGATATAATCAAACCGGTGGTTAAAGATGATGACTTTTGATTTGTTCATCCAAACCGGGTACTCGTTCAACGGTTCGCTCATCGATATCGACAAGCTCGTCGAACGGGCCAAAAAGGCCGGATTCACCGCACTCGGGATCGCCGACGACAAGAACATGTTCGTTGCGGTCAAGTTTTATCGGAAGTGCATGGCGGCCGGCATCAAACCGGTGCTGGGGATGGCGTTCCCCGCAATCATCGGTTCGGGGATGGAAATCCCCTTTTCGGCGTTCGCCACGAGCGATGCCGGATATCACCACCTGATCCGCCTGGCTTCGCTGCTTGGCACCGGAGAGCCGACCCTGACGCTGGAACGGCTGCGGGAATGTTCGGACGGCCTGATATTCATCGCTCCGACGAACCACGGTCCGCTCGCCAATCTGCTCCTGCAGGGCGACTACGCCGCGGCGACGGATCTTTGGCGCGGCTGCCAGGAACAGATTCCCCAAGTTTATCTCGGCCTTGACCTCAACGATTTCGCAAGCGAAATGAAAATCGCTCCGTTTCTTGCCCAGATCGGCGCGCCGATCGTCTTCAACCGCGTCAACTACATGGACCGGTCCGACATTCCGGCTTCGAAAGTCCTGGCAGAAATCCTCCACGAGCAGAAAAACCTGAACGAAGGTCTCTTTCTGAATGAAGACGCGATCTATGATTTTAAGACGCCCGAACGGCTCCAGAAGCTGTATGGCGGGGAAAAACTTGCCATCGCCAACGCCGAAAAACTGATCGCCGCCGTCGATGTCACGATCGATTTCAAGACCAGGCGCCTGCCCAGATATCCGCTCGCCGCGCCGCTCACCGCGTCCGGCGAACTTCGGCGCCTGGCCGAAAAGGGACTTGCGAAACGGCTCGCCAACGCTGGCGGCCTGACGGCGAAAACGACCCTCGCCGCCTATCGGTCCCGGCTGGAGTGGGAACTGGACATGATCGACAAGATGGGATATTCTGATTACTTCCTCGTCGTCTGGGATTTCGTCCTGTACGCGAAGAAGAAGGGAATCCTCGTCGGCCCGGGCCGCGGATCAGCGGCCGGATCGCTTGTCAGTTACGTTCTTGGCATCGTCGACGTCGATCCCCTCGCTTATGACCTTTATTTCGAACGGTTCCTTAATCCTGAACGGATCACGATGCCCGACATCGACATGGATTTTCCCGACGACCGCCGGGACGAAGTCATCCGCTACGTCGCCGAGAAATACGGCAAGGATCATGTGGCGAACATCGTCGCTTTCGGCACGTTTCAGGGAAAAAGCGCCATCCGCGAGGTCGCCCGGGTGATGAAGACTCCGGATACCGTGATCGGGGAAATCACCGAATACGTAAGCGATTCGACCAATTCGATATCCGAATTCAAAGCCACGAAACCGGATAAATACCGCTATCTGACCGCCGCGCCGGCGATCGCGGAACTGCTGCAGATTGCCGAAAAACTCGTCGATCTGCCCAAACACTTGTCGACCCACGCGGCCGGCATCGTCATCACCGACGAACCAATCACCGAATTCTGCCCGGTCCGGACCGGGTTGCTCGATCTGTACCAGACGCAATTTGAAGCGGCCGATCTGGAAGCCATCGGCTTGTTGAAAATCGACTTTCTTGGCATCGGCAACCTGACAACGATCGATCGCGTGCTGAAACTGATCGAAACCGAAACGGGCGAAAAAGTCGATATCTATAAAATCCCGACCGATGATCCGAAAACCTACAAGCTGCTGCAGGACGTTTCCGTCCTCGGCGTCTTTCAGTTGGAATCCGACGGCATGATGAACCTCCTCCGTCAGATGCAGATCAAGAACTTTGGTGACATCTCCGCCGCCGTCGCGCTCTTCCGACCCGGCCCGATGGCGAACATCCCGACGTTTCTTGCCCGGCGCAGCGGAAAGGAAAAAATCGCCTACCCCGATCCAGCCCTGGCCGACATTCTCCAGAGCACGTATGGTGTCATCGTCTATCAGGAACAGATCATGAAGATTGCCAACGAATACGCAGGTTACTCGCTCGGCGAAGCCGACGTCCTCCGCCGCGCCGTCAGCAAGAAGAAGGAAGACGTGCTCATCCGGGAACGCGAAAAGTTCGTCCGCCAGTGCGTCGAACGGAAGCACTCCATCACGGTGGCCAACGAGATTTACGACTATATCGTCAAATTCGCCGATTATGGCTTCAACAAGTCGCATTCGGTCGCCTATGCCCTCGTCGCCTACTGGATGGCCTATCTGAAGGCGAATCATCCGACGGAATTCATGGCGGTTCTCCTCGACGCGGCCGTCGGATCAGCCGCGGCGACGCACGACTACGTCCGCGAATGCCGCAAGCTGAACATCCGGGTCCTGCCACCGGACATCAACCGGTCCGGCGCGCGCTTCCGCCTGGAACAGGGCGAACTGCGATTCCCATTCCAGGGCATCCGCGGCATCGGTCCCATCGTCGCCAAACGGCTAGAAGACATCCGCAATGACCATCCCTTTACGGATTTCATCGACTTCATGCGCCGCGCCACCGATATCAATACGCGGGCGATCGAAGGGCTGATTCTGACCGGCGCGTTCGACGCGTTTGGAAAAAACCGCCAGACGCTTCTTTCCAATCAGAAACAGATCGCCAACTACATGTCCTTCGGAGAATACGCCGACAATACGAAATTCGTCTACCTCGAATCCCCCGAATTCGACTTTTCCTATCTGCAGGAACGGGAGAAAGAGCTGATCGGCATCAATATTCTCCACCACCCGCTCAACCGGTTCCTCGAAAAAATCCAGACTGAAGGGCTTTCGACGGTGGCGGATGTCGCCGTAGTGAGCGGCGGGAATGTCCGCTTCGTCGGACTCGTCGCCCGGGTCAACAAGATCAAGACGAAAGCCGGCGAAGCGATGGCATTCGTGGAAATCGAAGACCAGCTCACTTCGGTCGAAGGCGTCATCTTCCCGAAAACGTATGCCCGATTGGGTACGCGACTCGAAAAAGGCGCCGTGCTTTTCTTTACGGGCAACATGGAAATCCGTTCCGACAAAAGGCAAATCGTCATCAATGACGTTCGCGATATCCAAATGTGAGGAGATGGATGCAATGAAAATCGGTGTTTTGACTTCCGGTGGCGATGCCCCGGGAATGAACGCGGCCATCCGCGCCGTCGTGAGAACGGCGCTTTACTACGGAATGGAAGCGTACGGCGTGTATAACGGGTACAAAGGCCTGGTGGAGGGTGAAATCCGCCGACTTGAACGCAACGATGTCGGCATGATCCTGAACCGCGGTGGCACAATGCTCGGCTCAGCGCGGCTCGAGGAGTTCAAGAAGAAGGAAGTGCGCCAGCTCGGGGTCGACAACCTGAAACGGTTCGGCATCGACGCGCTTGTGACGATCGGTGGCGACGGCACCTATCGCGGGGCGCTCGACCTGACCCTGATGGGCGTGAACTGCATCGCCCTGCCGGGAACGATCGACAACGACATCACGTCGACAGAGTATACGATCGGATTTTTCACCGCCCTTGATACGGCGATCGATGCGATCGACAAACTCCGCGACACTTCGTTTTCGCATCAGCGGTGCACCGTCGTGGAACTGATGGGCCGCCATTGCGGCGACCTGTCGATTTTCTCCGGCGTCGCCACTGGGGGTGAAATCGTGATCACCGAAGAGACCGGTTTTGACAAGCGGGCCATTCTCGAAAAGATCAAGCATGCAAAGGTAATGGGAAAACGCCATATGATCGTCGTCGTGGCAGAACATATGACCGATGTCTTCCGGCTTGCGACTGACATCGAAGACTACACCGGCTATGAAACCCGTGCAACCGTTCTCGGCTACATCCAGCGGGGCGGAACGCCTTCCGCCTACGACCGGATTCTCGCCTCGAAAATGGGAAGTTTCGCCATCGAACTAATTAAGGACGGTCAGTTTGGCAAAGCCGTATGCGGCCGCGGCATCGAGATCTTCGCCGTCGACATCAAGGATGCCCTGACAATGGAACGCAAACGAACGGATCTTTACGATTATCTGGAAAAAATAAGTTGACATCCTGACTATTCATTATCAAGCCGCAAAGGCATTTCTCACCCACATTAAGGCGAAAAATGGTTTACTTTCATTCGGTTGGGCTGTATAATTAACAATAGAATTGTCTTTAAAAAATATGATATGGAGGAAAAGAAATGAAAAAAGCATTATTGGCTTTAACGCTTTGTTTCATGACCGTTTTCGCAATGGTCGCCTGCGAAGAAGTGACGACCACCGCTGCAACGACGGGCGCTGCAACGACAGGCGCCGTGACCACGACCACCGCAGCCGTCACGACCACCACCGTTGATGACGTCTATCAGATCGCCATGGTCACCGACTCCGGCGGTATTGATGACAAGTCGTTCAACCAAGGCACGTATGAAGGCATCGTCGAGTACGCTACTGCTCACAACAAGACGTACAAGTATTACAAACCGGCCGAAGTATCCGACGCCGCTTACCTCGCGGCCATCGGCTTAGCCGTCGAAGGCGGAGCCGAAATCGTCATCACGCCCGGATTCCTGTTCGAATCTTCCATCTATTCAGCTCAAACATTGTATCCGAATGTCAAGTTCGTTCTGATTGATGGCGAACCGCACACGCCAGACTATTCAACCTATAACACCGCGAGTAACACCCTCTGCATCCTGTTCGATGAGCAGGAAGCCGGATTCTTCGCCGGATACGCTGCCGTCATCGGCGGCATGGAAAACCTCGGATTCTTCGGGGGCATGGCCGTTCCGGCCGTCGTCCGTTTCGGCATCGGCTTTGTGGCCGGAGCTTACTACGCAGCCGAAGAACTCGGCAACGTCAACGCGATCACGTTCGACGCTTCCCACTATTACTATCTGGGCAGCTTCGCTCCTTCCGATGAAGCCAAGACGAGAGCCGCCAGCTGGTTCTCGGCAGGCGTCGACATCCTCTTTGCCGCTGCCGGCGGCGCGGGATCATCCGCGATGGCCGCAGCCGAGGAAGCCGAAGGAAAATGGACCATCGGCGTTGACAAAGACCAAGCCGATGATTCTCTGACCGTCATCACGTCCGCCCTTAAAGGCGTCGGCGAAGCCGCCATCTCGGCGCTTACCGATTTCTACGAAGGCACCTTCGTCGGTGGCAGAACGATCTCCCTCGGCGCTGCTGAAGGCGGCGTTGGCCTCCCGGCTGACTTCTCCAGATTCGGCACTTCCGCAACGGCCGTCTCGACCGCTTACAACGCTTTGTTCATTCTCGTCGTCGCCGGCACGGTTGTCGCCCCGACCAATGATGGTTCAAGCCTTGCCGCTTTCCTGACCGCCCTTGGCGTCACCCCGGCGCAAGTCACCGCCATCTGCAACGCCGCCGAGCCGATTGCCTGATCACTCTTGGCGTCACCCCGGCGTAGGTCACAGTCATCTGCGACACTTCCGGAGAATAATCGATTTCACCTGATTACAAATTAACGTTCCGATTTTGAAGAAGGAAGGAGATCACCACCGATCCTTCCTTCTTTCAAAATAGGGGCCTATCAACCTTTTTGAGGTGACTTCATGGAATACATTATCGAAATGATTGATATCTGCAAGAATTTCGGCACGTTGAAGGCCAATGACAACGTGACCTTTCGTTTAAAACAAGGCGAAGTCCATGCCTTGGTCGGAGAAAACGGTGCCGGAAAAAGCACCTTGATGTCCATTCTCTTCGGACTTTATGGCGCCGACGGCGGTGAAATCCGCTATCAAGGCGAAAAAGTGACGATCCGCAACCCGAATGACGCCAACCGTCTGAAAATCGGCATGGTCCACCAGCATTTCAAGCTCGTGGATGTTTTTACCGTGACGGAAAATATCATTTTGGGTAACGAAGAGTCCAAATTGGGTTTTCTATACAAACAAAACTCGCGAAAAAAAATCATCGAAATCCGCGACAAGTACAAATTGTTTGTTGAACCGGATGCGCTGATTAAAAATATTACCGTCGGCATGCAGCAACGGGTCGAAATCCTCAAGATGCTTTACCGCGATGCGGACATCCTGATTTTTGACGAACCGACGGCCGTTCTGACGCCTCAGGAGATCGACGAACTGATGGCGACGATCCGCAATTTTGCCCGCGAAGGCAAATCGATCGTCATCATTACCCACAAGCTCGCCGAAGTCATGGCCGTCGCGGATCGCTGCACGGTTCTGCGCAAAGGGCAATGCATCGGCACCGTCGCCGTCAAGGATACGACAATCGGCGAACTCGCCGAGATGATGGTCGGCCGGAAGATCAGTTTCACGGTCGACAAGAATCCAGCGAAGATCGGATCAGAAATCTTCCGGGCGGAAGATGTCACTTACTTCAGCAAGGAAAAGAACAAAATGACCGTCAATCATGTTTCCTTGCACGCTAAAAGCGGCGAAATCGTCGGCATCGCCGGCATCGAAGGCAACGGCCAGACGGATCTTGTGAACATCATCACCGGGCTCAAGCGGCAGCACTCCGGTAAATTTTTCATCAAGGGAGAAGATGTTTCCGCCGTCTCGATCCGGACCAAGCTTCAGAAAGGCATGGGCCACATCCCCGAAGACCGTCATAAACACGGCCTGGTACTCGACTTCAATCTGGCGGAGAATCTCATTTTGGAAAATTATTACTATCCCGAATTCCAAAAATTAGGATTCGTTCGCAAAGACGCGGTCTATGAAAACGCCAGAAAACTGATTAAGATGTTTGATATCCGCTCAGCTTCGGGCGCCCAGACGATCGTCCGTTCGATGTCGGGCGGAAATCAGCAGAAAACGATCATATCCCGGGAATTTTCCCGCAATCCCGAACTGCTCGTCGCCGTCCAGCCGACCCGCGGGCTTGACGTCGGGGCGATCGAATACATCCACAATCAACTGCTAGAGCAGCGCGATGCCGGCAAAGCCATTCTGCTGGTTTCGCTGGAACTGGATGAAATCATGAATCTCTCCGACCGGATTCTCGTCATGTTCGAGGGTCGAATCGTCGCCGAACTCGATCCAGAAAAGACTTCGTTCCATGAAATCGGTCTGTATATGTCGGGATCGAAGACGGAGGTGAAAGCCGATGAAGTGGCGTAAACTGCTCAAGGATGTCGGCAAAGCCTTTGTCGTCGCCGGCAAGTTTCTATGGAAAATCCTATGCGCTGTGGGCCGTTGGCTCAAAAAATTCTTCTCGGGATCCTTGTTCCGCAAAGCGGCACCCTCGTTTCTTGCCGTCGGACTAGGTCTCCTTTTCGGGATTTTCACGATGTTCATCATCTGGCTGCTTGTCAAACTCGAAGTCTTTGACGTTGCCAATGATCCACAGTTTGGGAAAGGCGTTGTCAAACTGCTCGCTGGCGGCTTTAACCGCGGCATGGAAAGCATCGGCTACATGCTTTACCGAGCCGCACCGCTGATCCTGACCGGACTATCAGTCGGATTTGCCTTCAAAACCGGACTCTTCAACATCGGTGCTCCCGGGCAACTCGTGATCGGCGCCCTAGCGGCTTTGACCGTCGGCGTCAAGATCTCGATGCCGGCGCCGTGGCACTGGATGGTCTGCCTGCTCGCCGGAATGATTGCCGGCGGCTTATGGGGATTCTTGATCGGCCTGTTCAAAGCCATCTTCAACGTCCACGAAGTCGTCGCGTCGATCATGATGAACTACATCGCGATGTATTTTGTCTTCTGGGCGCTGGAATCGTTCGGGCTTCTCTATCAGTTCTGCATGCCACGGCCGGGCGGTGGCTTTTCCTGTAGCAATGCACCGTATTCGGTCACGATCGATGTGTCGGCAGCGCTTCCCAAGGGCCTTGCCGAATTCTTCGGTGGCTATTCAGTCAACATCGGCATCCTCATCGCACTACTGGCGGTCGTCGTCATGCATTTCGTCCTGAACAAGACGACCCTCGGGTATCAGCTGAAGGCGGCCGGATTCAACAGCGACGCCTCCAAATATGCTGGCATGAATACGAAAAGGAACATCATGCTCTCCATGGGAATCGCCGGCATTCTTGCCGGTCTCGCCGGGGCGATCGTCATCATGGTCACGGACAAGAAGATGTTCGTCGAGCAGGCAATTATGTCGCAGGAATTCATGTCGCTCGGATTTGACGGCATTTCGATCGCTTTGCTCGGCATTTCCGAACCGATCGGTGTCGGCATCGCCGGCCTCTTCCTTGCCTATATCCGCCAGGGCGGCGACTATATGGACCTTGCCAACTACATGAAGGAACTGGCCGATGTCATCACCTCCGTCATCATTTACTTCAGCGCTCTGTCCGTCGTTTTGTACCAGTTTCTTTCCAAACGGAAGCAGAAAAAAGCGGCCCTCCTCAATGCGGAAGGGAGTGATGAACGATGATTTTCAACGTCCTCATCTATGATTTGATGCATTCTACCCTCGAAACGATGATTCCGCTCCTCATCGTCGCCATCGGCGCGATGATCTGCGAAAAGAGCGGCGTCACCAACATTGCCCTCGAAGGCATCATGATTTTCGGCGCTTTCGTCGGCGTATGGTTCATCAAGGCCACCGAACCGCAGACGCTTATCCTCGCGGCGGCGCAGACGAACACGGAAAAAAGCATCCTGTTTCTGGAAGGCGCGCTCATCGGCGGCGTCGCCGGACTGTTGTTTTCCTGGCTGCACGCCTACGCTTCGATTTCACTGAAAGCGGATCAGACGATTTCCGCGACCGCCCTCAACCTGATTGCGCCTGCCCTCGCCGTATTCATCGCCCGTTCAGTATTCGGCGGCCGTCAGATCATGTTCAAGACTTCATTCAAGATGCGGGAGGTGGGTCCGCTCGCGAACATCCCCATCTTCGGCGATCTCTTCTTTAAATCCGTCAATGTCGGTCTCTATGTCGGCATCGCCATTCTTCTTGTCGCCTATGTATTCCTTTACAAGACCAAAACGGGTCTGCGGCTGATGGCCTGCGGTGAAAACCCCCACGCCGCCGACTCGCTTGGCGTCAACATCTATCGCGTCCGTTACGGCGCCGTTCTCACTTCGGGATTTCTTGCCGGGGTCGGCGGATTCATCTTCGCCGTTTCCGTCGGGAAGCAATTCGAAGGCACCGTTTCCGGTTATGGCTTCCTTGCGATCGCCGTCCTGATCTTCGGCAACTGGAAACCGTTCCGCATCCTTTTCGCCGCCTTTTTCTTCGGATTGATGAAGACGATCGCGGTATCCTACGCGAGCATTCCCTTTCTGGTGGAACTCGATATCTCATCGCAGATTTACAAAATGGTTCCTTATATCGCGACGCTTGTCGTCCTGATTGCGACTTCGAAGACATCCCACGCCCCGAAAGCGGCCGGGAAGATCTACGATCAAGGAACCCGATAAATAAAAGAAGTGCCGGCAACGGCACTTCAGAGTGTAGACAAACCCAGTCCTAGGAAGCG
>Ga0268280_1002573_pt1 | contig 10312 bp, 12 predicted proteins | sample saktaG_9_FD_190139 | JGI IMG/M metagenome (GOLD analysis project Ga0268280, IMG submission 190139) | Saline water microbial communities from Sakinaw Lake, British Columbia, Canada - sak_2011_5_24_40m | ecosystem: Environmental > Aquatic > Non-marine Saline and Alkaline > Saline ...
AATAATCGCAGAAAGATTAGGAGCTAACCCTTCTTTAACTGGATATGATTCTATGCAAGAAGGTCATTGGAAAAGACAAGAACCACAATTTGAAAGAGCTTTAGAAGATTTATTAATAGGAGTTACAAGAGAAGATTTTCATGATACTGATGCAAAACATCATGTTTTACAAGCAGTTAAGTATTTGGGAATAGAAGAAGCAGAATCTGAACAAAGAGAAGAAGTATATAATACTATTTTACCTTTTCAAAAACCAGTTCAAGGAGCCCCTAAAGAAAGTTTTGCGAGAAAATTATTTGGAGTCTTATTTGGTTCAAGTTGTAAACTTGAAGGTTTGAATGATTTGGTTTTAAGAGTAGACGCAACTAAATCTGGCTTTTCTAGAAGTCTAGTGGATTTAGCAGCAGATAGAGGACATAGTGCCCTAAGAGTAAAAATTACTAATGGAGAATGGAACAGAATAAATCCACAACCCAAAGAAGAAGAAGAACCTAAGAAAAATAAAGACGAATATAATATTGGCGATGAAGTTATTGGAGTAGGAGACTATGGCTCTCGTGTATTTGAAGGTCTAACAGGTAGTGTCGTTGATTTAGATGGTAGACCTGATATTGGACCTGGTGTTGAATGGAAAAACTTTGTTCAGGGACATAATTGCAAAGGAAAATGTACATCCCCTAAGGGAGGTTATTATGTGCCACTTAGCAATATAAGACATACTAAACCCAAAGTAAAAGAAAAAAATGAAAAAGACATTAAACCAACAGGACCTTTTGCTGATTTAAAAATGCAAGTTAGAGATAGTAAACTTACTCCTGAAACAGATATTGGTATAAAAGTTGCAGGTAACCTTGTGAGATCTACTAAACTAGTTTCTTATTTAGTACTTGGTGCAATTCCAAGAAGCCTACAAGACAGACTTGAAGAAAAATTACCCCACTTTAAGAGCGAAGATGCATTCCTATATTCTACAACAGTACAAATAGTAGGTAGTGCCCTGGGTGGAATATTTGGCGGAATATTTGGCGGATGGCCTTTGGGACTTTCTTTTTTAGGCTTGTGTGTTGAAGGCGTAGTAAGAGGTATTAGGGGTCTGGATAGTAATACTAATTATGACCATCCAGTTGGTTCCATGATATTAAAACCAGTATTATATCCTCTTGAATTAGCATTAAAGTTAAGAGATAAAATGAATGGTGGTAAGGTTCCTGCTGGAACAGTAGAACTTGAAATGCCTGTTCAAAGAATATTAAGTCCTGAAAAATTAGAAGACCCAAGACAGTATTATCAAAAAATAATTGGACTTAAAACCTCAGAAGAACTTGAAGGAAATCTTGCTTGGAATACTGAAAACCATTATTCTTATGGAAAGACATTTATGGATTTTGTAAGAACCGGTGTTGGTGATTTTCCAGCTGAGGCCAGAGTTTCTGGAAGCATTGATAGAATAAATCAATGTGTGGTTTATGGCCAGAATATTAGTGTTGGAGAACTAGCGAATAATAATTTATTATATTGCTTTGCAAACAAAAGATACTTAGTTACACAAATTGGTGAAAGTAGAAAAACAATTAATGGAGATATAGCCAAAGTACTAGCAGGAGATTCTGATAGTGTTGCAAAGTTACAAGCAATTACAGAAATAAGTGGAACAAGATATGCACATTTAGTAGAATATAATGGTTCAGAAATTGTAAGTGATTTGGAGGCAACAGAATAAGATGGTAAAAATTCATATGGTTGGATTAGAACAGTTTGCTAAAAAAACTGCTAATTATCTTGCAATAGGTTTTGCTGGTTTAGCAATCTGGGCTGGAGGAAATTATTTATCGAATAGGTTAACAGAACTAAAAGAGTCAAGAAGAATAGAACGAATAACTCTTACCGAGAGAACAAGAAGTCTTAAAAGTTTAGACTTAGCACTTAATGATTTTGATTTAAAAAAAGCACAGGCAGTAATAGAAGAAATAAGAAAACAAGAGAATTTTACAACAGAGGAAGTCAATCAAATGCGTTCAAGAATTGAAAGTATTACAGAAACAAGATTGTACAAAAGAATTCAGGAAGCAGAAGATAATGAAAAAATACCTTTAATGCAATTATATCTTGCTCATTATACAAATGAACCAAATACACGAAAAGTTAGTCAAGATTTATTATTTTTGAAGGCAACTAGTTTATCAAAAACATTAGAAACAATTCCGTGTTTTGAAGAAGCCTATTCAGGATTAAAAGAACTAAATGAAGAATTAAAATTAGAGGGTACTAATATAATTAATAAAAGTGACTTAAATTTAGATTCACTAATAAATTTTGGAGAAAAGTATTTGGCTTTTACTCAAACATTAGGCGACACAAAGGAATTAACAATAGGAACCTTAGTACGTATAAAAAATAATCATTCAGGTTTTAATTCAAATTACTTTACCTCAAGAACTAATATTATTACATCTTCTTATGGAAGGATTTTTGACGTAGAAGGGTCTGATCAATGGATAGTTCAGGTTCCTGAAGCAGGTAAAATTTTATGGAAAGATGATTGGGGCAGTAATTTAAAAACCAGATATGAAAAACTTGGCATTCTTGCTGGAATTTATAATGAAAAAGAACTTGAAATAATTAGAGATATGTCTGCAAGTGAAAAGAATAAGTTTAGAGAAGAATTAGATAAAACCAGAGATTATATCTTAAAATAAAATGGCAGAAATTTATATGTTTAATTGGCATTCAATTAGAAGAAAGATTTCAAGATACTTTTTAGTGGGACTAGCCGGCCTTGCAGCCTATGGTACAATTGTAGTCTCTAACAGAGTCAGAGCAGCTACTAGCTTGGCTATAAGTCAACATAGACTTGATTCTGATTTTTCAAAGATGATAGAAATGACTGAAACAGAACCAGGTTCTGGTTTAAGAGAGTTTGATAAATTAACAAAAGACAACTCCTTTAATGAACTAGCAGTAAGAGAAAAAAGAGAAGAATTAGTAAAAAAAACTAAAGAAGTAATGGGTACTGTTTTAAAAGGCGCAATTGGACTAGGACGTTATAGCTCTGCTAAAACAAAACTTGCAGATTATACTAAAGAGAGTGTATTTAGTCCTCAAGAAGAAGCCATAATGAGAGATAGAATAGAAGAGATACATCCAGATAGAATGATAAAAAAAGCAGATGAAACAGAATACAATCCTACGATAAAGATAAGCCTTTATGGTGTAGCTGAAAGAGAACTTGCAAAAATAGGAGAAAAAAGAGAAGGATTAACTGCTAAAATTATAGGTGCTGAATTAGATAGGCTTGCAGAAGGTTATAATACAGGAAATCCTGCTGATTCTACATTTGCCTTAAGAACAACAGCCAATAACATAGCAGAAAGAAAAACTACTATACCTAAAGAAAAAATAGCAGGATTTATCAATGATGCAACAAATTTTGTAGCAAGAGCATCTGCCCAAACTTATGGTGCAATGCCTGAATATCTCGAGGGTTTAGAATATTTTAATAGACTAAGTGGTTTGAACAATCACGATTATATTACTAATTCTGCTAGGTCTTTAGTTGATGTTGCTTTAGAAAATCTTATGGGTACTAACTGTGTTGCTTTCTGCAGTGCTGATTTTTTTCAGAAATCAATAGAATTTTCTAAAAAATATAACCCTGAAAAATTACCGCAATTATTAAGGGCCCAGATATCTGCCTATGATACTTTCTGTCAAACAAGCGGAATAACAAATGAAACTGCAGGGTTACTATTGGAATCTATTTCAGAAAACTCAGAAAACTTGTCTGCAGAATCAAGGAGAAATGTACAATTAGAACTTGGAGATAAATACTTACAAAGAATAAAAGATAAAAACTCTGAACCTACTAAAGAAAATAAGGGAGACTTTTGGATGGCCCGAGGATTTTATTCTACTGCTGGATTACCAACTAATGACCCGAGAATTGTTGAATTAAATACGCTTCATGCAGAAATCTTTAAATAAAAATGGCACAAGTAACTGAAGCAGATTATAAAACAGCACAACAGGGAGATGCTAAAGTTAGACAAGATTTTTTAGATGCAATTGATTTTGGTGAAAACTGCCCATTAAAAGAAAGAGCTGAATATCAGGAGGAAATTAAAATAGCACCTCCCAGTATATCTGAATTTGGAAGTTTAACAATTATGAAATTCTCTTTACGTTTGCTATACCCTGATTGGAATATAGGGGAACAACATCTTTATATTTATAGAACTGCTTTTCATTTACCTTTTAATAACTTTATGAGTTTTCTTTTACATCATGAGGTGCATCATGCAAGACAAAATCAAAAAAAAGACACTAGGACATTTGTCGCACAAATGATACTACAAACAGCGGAATTCGCTTTGTTCGAAAATTATAGACTAGTTACAACTGAAGTACCAGCTTATTTAAATCAGGTGGTAAATCAAGATGAATTTCCATTAGCAAGTTCTGACTTAGAATTATTAACTCAAAAGAAAGTTCCGAAATATGAAAGAAAAATGAGACAACTAGCAGAAAAATTAGGAAGAGATTGGAGAGCAGACTTATCTAGAGTACTTTGTCCTTCACCTTTTGACGATGTTGTTCGAGAAAGATATAACCTTGAATAAAAAATTTCTATTAGTTAATCCTATACCTCCAACCTAAAACACTACCGAGCTTTAAGCTATAACAAACTTTATAAACTATAGTTCATCTATAGAGTTAAGAAAATGAGGGTATATAAAAAATGATAACTTCTATACAAATTAGAGAAAATGTAAAGGCTCAACTGGATAAGTTAAAAGAGTTTAATAAACAAACCTATGAAGAAGTAATATCCAATTTAATAAAGATTGTTGAGCTTCAAAAAAGAAAGCAAGAAGACCTTCTCATAGAGGGATATAAAGAAATGGCTGAAGAAAGTTTGCGAATAGCAAAAGAATGGGAAGGAACATTAATGGATGGCTTAGACAAGAATGAAAAATGGTAGAATTTAAGAGAGGAGATATTTTTTGGGGAAATTTAGCACCAACAGCAGGAAGTGAGCAAGGAGGAATTAGGCCCCTTTTAATAATTCAAAATGACTTAGGAAATAAATATAGCACAACTACTATTGTTGCTCCACTAACATCCAATATAATGAAAAATGAATATCCTACTAATGTTTTTATAGATTCTTTTGCAGGACTAAAAAAAAATTCAATTATTTTGCTAAATCAAATTAGAACAATTGACAAAAGGAGAATTACTAAAAAAATAGGATCTCTAGATAATATGACTATGCACAGAGTAGACCTTGCCCTAAAAATTAGTCTTGGACTTGAATAAACTTAAAGCAATCGCTTAAATAGCCCTAATTCTTGTTTATATTATGGAAAGATATTGGGATTTAATCGAGCAAATTGTGCGAGAAAGTGATATTGTACTGGAAGTTTTAGATGCTCGATTCCCTGAATTATCCAGAAATAAGCAAGTTGAAGAGATAATTGCTAAGTTCAAAAGGCCGATGATATATGTAATGAATAAATCGGACCTAGTAACTAGAAAAGATTTAGAAATTTCAACAACTAAACTTATGGAAGAAGGAGAAGTTGTTTATGTTTCAAATAAACAAGTAAGAACAATTAAAACATTACTTGCCAAGATACGACAATTATTTTCTAAGAATGGAAAAAGACCGGATTTTTATAATCGACCTGTTATTAAGAAACCTTATCGGGAAGCTAAAGGAGATATTGTTGTTGGAATTGTTGGTTATCCTAATGTTGGAAAATCTAGTTTAATTAATTCTCTAAGTTTTAAGAAAAAAGTTAAAGTCTCAAAAAAAGCAGGAACAACACACGGAATACACTGGGTTAAAGCAAATGAAGAAATTAAACTAATTGACACACCCGGAGTAATTCCTCTGACTTATGAAGAAGAAGCAAAATTAGGTATGATAGCAGCTAGAAATCCTGAAAAAATAAAAGATCCTTCAACACTAGCTTGTAGAATAATCGAGATGTTTATGAAAGAAAAAAAGCTGGATAGACTGGAAGAGTATTATAATATCAAAATTAATAAAGAAGAAGAAAATTCATATACTATCTTAGAAGCAATGTCTTTAGCGAAAAATCATTTGAAGCATGGCGGAGTGGCTGATGAAAATAGAACCAGTGTTTTAATTATTAAAGATTGGCAACAGGGCAATCTAAAAATATAAACTTTAAATGGTTTTAATCAAACTAGCTCTAGAGTAAATAAATTCTTATAAAGGACTAAAATTTAATAATTCTATGGATGAAAGCTATAAAACAGACAGACTTGTTTATTTGGACTATAAAGATTTTTTAAGTAGTTCAACAAGTGGCCCTGAAAATGAAAGAAAGGGATTTATAGGAAAAATTAGTGGAGTATCAGAAGATGGCAAATCTGCTACTGTGAAAGGTTTTGAAGTTTATTTAAGACAAGGTCAAACTCAAAAAAGTGAAACACATTCGAGTGTTGTATTAAGCCGAGAGTTAATAGAAAATCAACCAAAAAACATTTTTTATTTATGTGGTAGGATTACTGTTAGTCTTTGTTTTGATGAAGAAAATATAACTTCCTTACCAGCAGAAAGTGGATTAAAAGGAATATTAGAAGAGAGCATAGTAATACTTAAAAACCCTAGGGGGATAGAAAAAACATGCCACAGTCAAGAATAATTGGAATGAATGTATATACACCTTATTTAAGTTCTATAGATAATGGAAATTTTGCTATTGGAGCTCTTGGAAATAGAATTGGGTTCATAGGAGTTATTGAATCTTCTTTAAGAGATAAGGGGACATTAAACTTAGGTGTAAGGGGTTCAGAGATTTACAAAATTGATGGTGGAGACCCTCTTCTGGAATTTCAAGCAGATATTCCAGAAAGAATAGAACAAGATGAAGGTATAGAACCTGGAAAATTAATGTATGATTCTAATAAAAGATTGTGGCTTTTTAGAAATAATGTTGGCTGCGAGTTTGTTACTCAACCAAGGTTTAATCAAAGAGCTATAACTGGTTTAATCACATTATTACCCCTTGCAAGAAGCAAAGGGTTCACAGATCAAGTTGAAGAATTTTTAGATATACTTAAAAACCCTAAAACATTGGTTTAATTACATAAAATGGAAAAAGATTTTGCAAAAATAAGAAAGAACGACAATACAGAAATTGTTATTAGAGTTGATGATTTTGGTGGTAAAACAGGATTAACTATTAGGGAATTTACTACATCAGAGGGTTATACTGGATTTACAAAATCAGGAACAAGAATACCTGCTGAAAAGTTCTTAGAGTTTAGAGAAGCTATCAACTCAATTCCCTTAGAAGATTTAAAGCCAAGTGAAGCTCCTGCAAAACCAGCAAGCAAACCAAAGGCTTCAAAAGAAGATTCTAGTATAGAAGATTATTAAATTTACAACCAAGGATTCTCTTTATTGTTAATTTTTCTTAGCATCTCTTTTATTTTTGGATTTTCCTTGCCCCTTAAATTTAGAATTTGCCTTGCTTTTTGGATTGCATGACAAAGCTTTAGATTAAAAGGACACTTCTTTTCACAGGCTTTGCACAAACTACATTTGAAAACAGCCTCGTCAATAACCTTATTTGAAAGTAATATTGCATGTGCTCTTGGAGAATATTGTTCTTCCCTCAACAATTTAAAAACAGGACATAATTCCTTGCACAGACCACATCGATTACATTTATCGAAAATCTCAAGTATCTCTTCTTTTGCGTTTTTTTCCTCCAGGTTTGCCATTTTAATTATCCTCTGAGTCTGGAGTTCCTCCAAAAAATCCAGATGCTAATTTTTTTACTTTTTCTTTTTCTTCATCACTCAACTCTGTTTTTGGTTTTTGAGTTAAAACATTTACAGTTTGAATTATTGGTTCTTCGAATTCATCTCTATTAATTTCAATTAACTTTTCTTCTACTTCTTTTTGTTCGGGTTGTTCTTCTACTTCTTGTTGCTCCCCTAATGCTTCTTTAATTTCTTGTTCTTGTACTTCGTTAAGAATGTCTTGTGCTTGTTGTTCTTGCTCTTCTTCAACTTTTGTTTCTTGAGATTCTGAGTATTGAGGTTCTTGCTCATCCTTAAACTTTTGTTTGATAGACTTTTCTAAGTTAATATCATCTACTAAAACTCCTTCATTAAACTTAAAATTAGGGTCTTGCCTTTTTTTAACCCTCTTTATTATTTCTAAATCTGATTTTTCAATAAATTCTTTATTTGTTTTTCCAAATCCAGAATTATAGGATACTTTACCATTAAGTTTCTTTGTAAATAATAATGCTTCAATTCTCTTCTCTTTTTGTTCTGGCCTAAAACAAATGTAGAAAACACCCGAAGATAAATGTGAAAAGAAAGGAATATTATTTTCTTCTAAATAAATTACAAAGTCTTCTATACTCTCTTGAAAAATCTTTACTGATTCAACAAGGTAATAGCCTTCTCCAGCTATTTTTTTATATGCTTGATTTTTTAAATTAAAATAGTTATAATACTGGCTGTCCTTAAACATTCCCTCTTCATTTTCGTATTCTACGAGCAAATGATATTTTTTTTCTAAACCTAAAAGTACAGAAATATCTTTATCTAAAAAGTCAATTGCGCAGATATATTGGTTTAATCTTAATTTAGAGTTTGCCTTAAAGATATCGCTTAAATTAGAAGATTTTAGAATAGAAATTGTTCTTGTTTTTTTATTTGTCAATCTCAATGTTGCTCGTGCAATAAATCCGGTTGTTCCTTCCATGCCAACAAAATCACTCATATCTGATTTAGGTACTTTTGCTACCTCTCCACGTGCATTAATAATTTCAATTGAGGCAACCCAATTCATTACTTTATTATATTTAATTTCACGACTTCCTGAAGAATTCTTAGCTAAAACTCCACCTATTGTTTCTATTCCTGAAAAAATAGTTTCAACTGGAAATTCTAAATCATATTTCTCAAGAGCCTTATTTAATTCACTAAGAATAACTCCTGCTTCAACTAAAACTGTTTTTTTACCCGAATTTATATCAATAATATGATTTAATTTTGAAGTATCAATAACTAAAGAATTATTTGGTGTTGCTCCTGCAACAAAACTAGTTCCAGAACCTCTTGAAGTTATTTTAGAATTGGTTTTTATTAATGTTTGAACCTCGCTTATTGATTCTGGAATAGCATAAGCTAATGCTTTTGATTTAAGATTATTTATGTTCTCTTCGTATATTATTTTGTTTTTTGTTTGTTTTAGCATTTTTATTTTAAGGACTTATATACGGCCTTGGTTCAAAAGTTCTTTTTCTAATTCTTCTAAATCAATAGGTACTTCTTTTCTTATTTCTAGGGCGTCGCATAATACTTCTGATAATTCTAAAAATTCAGGCCATTTTTCTTTATCATTGGATTTTAATTTGTTTAAAACCAAGTGTCTATAGGCTCTTGGATCTGAAGTAATCAAATTTTTTAATCTACCCTGTTTAAATGACTCTATAAAATAAAGAGCTAGGCTGTTTGAAAGTTCTTCATCATATAAAGGTAAGTTACCACAGGAACCACAGCATAAAACTTCTTCTCGAGGTATATTAAAATCCATAAGTCTTAGACCCATATTTGAAAATAATTTTCTAGGCGAATTATAAAGTTCAGAATATCTTGAGAGATAACAAGAATCATAATAATAAAAAGAATCTTTGAAAAAAGCGAATATTTCCTTTTTATTTGTTTCTAGGGCTTGTAAAATTGTATCTGTAATAAATTCTACTTCAATATCCCAGTTTGGAAGCATTTCCTTGTAATCTATTTTAAAGGTTTTATAACAGAAAGGGTCAGAAACAACAATCTTCCTTATGTTTTTTGATTTAAAATATTCAAAATTCTCTTTAACTATTCTTCTTGCTTGTTTGTCGTAACCGGCTTCTATTAAAAGCCCGCCCGAGTCCATATCTTCGATTACAGAAAACTTGACTCCTATTACCTTAAGAATCTTCTTGTAGTTGTTAACTATAGGATTAAGAAAAGCTAGGCTATAATTACCTGGAAAATAGACTACATCTTTTTCAAATAAGCTAAATAACCCCATTTTTCACTATAACCCAAAAGAATTTGCATTTTTAATGATTTATGTGCTTAATTGAATAAATCATTATTAGTTAAGCTAGATAAAATAGCCTTTAGAAATATTTTTACTTAAGAACATTAATATCTTTTCTCTTAGAATAGTTCCAAGGGCTGTGGCCAAACTGGATAATTAAATCCACTCCAAGTGATTGTGCTTCTAGAGGTAAATCGCAAGCACCAAAACAAGTATCTAAATAAA
>Ga0268280_1002574_pt1 | contig 10308 bp, 8 predicted proteins | sample saktaG_9_FD_190139 | JGI IMG/M metagenome (GOLD analysis project Ga0268280, IMG submission 190139) | Saline water microbial communities from Sakinaw Lake, British Columbia, Canada - sak_2011_5_24_40m | ecosystem: Environmental > Aquatic > Non-marine Saline and Alkaline > Saline ...
CGATCACCCTGGGGCGTAGTCAGTCAATGTTTCCTCATAATTTTCCGGCGGCACGCATGAGCCCATTCCCTGACCCGGCCTTTTTAATCTTAATTCTTTCCTCGCCCTCAATCCTACTTCTTATCGACACCCTGTCCCTTGTCAAGAAAAAAAAGCAGCTCACCGGCACCAATCGTCGGCGCCTTTATCCCCCTTTCAACCTCCCGTGTAATCTTTGAAAGAAGTTTTTTTACATCAGGATTGTTATGAAAACGTTCTTTAAGCCCCTCTTCAACAAGCGCCCACATCCAGTTTACCGCCTGTTTTTGCCTGTTTATCCCAAGCTCACCGCTCTTTGTCATTTTTTCCCTGTGGTCCAGAACTATATCCCAGATTTCGCTTATCCCTGTCATTTCAACCGAACTGCATACAAGAACAGGCGGTGTCCATGTCAGGGTCGATGGAATCAAAAGGTGAAGAGCCGATTCATATTCTTTTCTTGCGTTTTTTGCCTTATCAACATTATCTCCGTCAGCCTTGTTAATTGCAACTGCGTCAGCAAGTTCCAGTACCCCTTTTTTGATTCCCTGGATTCCGTCTCCCGCGCCTGCCAGCATGAGCACAAGAAAAAAATCAACCATGGAAGAGACTTCCGTTTCAGACTGCCCTACACCGACGGTTTCAACTATTATAACGTCAAAACCCGCGGCTTCGCAAACGAACATTGCTTCCCTTGTTTTTCTTGCAACGCCTCCGAGAGTAGCGCCTGAAGGAGAAGGCCTGATAAATGCGTTTTCTTCCACGGAAAGCTTTTCCATGCGCGTCTTGTCCGCCATTATGCTTCCCCCGCTTCTCCTGCTGCTGGGGTCAACGGCAAGAACCGCGAGACGATGTCCTTTTTTCACAAGCATCATTCCGAGGCTCTCGATGAATGTGCTTTTCCCCACTCCCGGAACTCCGGTAACACCCACGCGAACGGCTTTTCCTGTATCCGGAAGAAGCTGATCAACAATAACCCTTGCAAGATCCTGATGCGACGGATGAGAGCTTTCAATAAGCGTTATCGTCTTTGCCAGTATCCGCCTGTTTCCCTCAAGGACTCCTCTTACATAATATTGCGGATCATCTGGAATATTTTTTTCCGGCATAATAGCTTTGGTCTCTGGTTCCTGGTTTGCATAACAGGCTGAAGGTTTTTAGACTGAAGACTTTTAGTAACTTCAGCCTTCGGACTTCAGCCTGCTCTTTCCTGCATTGTTTCACTATCCACTATTCACGTTTTTCGGCTTTCAAACATAGCGTTCAAAACCTTGTTAGCGGAATCGGTGATTACCGTACCGGGACCGAATATTCCCGAAACACCTTTTTCATAGAGAAAATCATAGTCAGCTGGAGGAATTATCCCTCCAACAACGACCAGAATATCCTTACCCCCTTCGGCCTTGAGGGCTTCAATTAACTGGGGCACGAGGATCTTGTGTCCTGCCGCAAGGCTTGACGCGCCAACAACATGAACGTCGTTTTCAACAGCCATGCGGGCTGCTTCAAGCGGAGTCTGAAACATGGGACTTATGTCAACATCAAACCCCAGGTCAGCAAATGCGGTTGCGACAACCTTGATGCCCCGGTCATGCCCGTCCTGCCCCATCTTTGTAACAAGTATTCTGGGTCTTCTCCCTTCTTTTTCAAGAAATTCGTCCGTTCTCTTTCTTATAGAGGCGATAATCTGGCTATCCCCGTATTCCGAAGCAAATACTCCTGAAATACACTGGGTCGTGGCGACATATCTCCCAAATACTTTTTCCATGGCATCCGTAATCTCCCCGACAGTCGCCCGCGCGCGAACCGCCGGAATGCATATCTCAAGCAGGTTGCCGCCTGATGATGCACAGCTTATTATAGCTTCAAGGGCTTTTTGAACCGCAACAGGGTCTCTTTTTGCCTTTATTTTCTTCAATCTTGCAATCTGCTCATCCCGCACACTGCCTGAAACCTCAAGCACTTCAACAGGAGATTCGTCTTTTACGAGGTACTTGTTGACCCCGACAATTACATCTTTACCCTGGTCAATCCGCGCCTGTTTCCTCGCGGCGGATTCTTCTATCCTCATCTTGGGCATTCCGGTCTGTATGGCTTTGGTCATTCCGCCAAGATCCTCAACCTCTTTTATTATTTTTTTCGACTCACGGATAATGGCATCGGTAAGCGCTTCAACATAATAGGAACCGCCGAGAGGGTCGACAACATGGCAAATCTGAGATTCTTCCTGAACAACGATCTGGGTGTTTCTCGCGATCCTTGCTGAAAAATCGGTTGGAAGGCCGACAGCCTCATCAAATGAATTGGTATGCAAAGACTGGGTTCCACCCAGAACTGCAGAAAGGCATTCGAGAGTTGTGCGAATTATATTGTTGTACGGGTCCTGCTGGGTAAGACTCCAGCCGGATGTCTGGCAATGGGTCCTCAACATCAGGGACTGTGGTTTTTTGGGATTAAATCCGCGTATCATGTCAGCCCACAGGAAACGGGCAGCTCTCAGCATGGCAATCTCCATGAAAAAATTCATTCCTATTCCGAAGAAAAAGGAGAGGCGCGGAGCAAAATCATCTATATCAAGACCGGCTGCAAGCGCCGCTTTCACATATTCAAGGCCATCAGCCAGTGTAAAGGCAGTCTGCAGAACTGAGTTCGCGCCTGCCTCCATCATGTGATAACCGCTTATACTCACTGTATTGTATTTCGGCATGTTTTTTGAGCAATACGCAATTATGTCGGAGACTATCCTCATGGATGGTTCCGGGGGATAGATATAGGTGTTTCTTGTAAGATATTCTTTCAATATATCGTTCTGGATTGTTCCGTTTAATTTATCCTGAGCAACCCCCTGCTCCTCCGCAGCAACTATATAACCGGCAAGTATGGGGAGAACAGCGCCGTTCATCGTCATTGAGACGGACATCTCATCAAGGGGGATCTGGTCAAAAAGGATCTTCATGTCTTCAACCGAATCAACAGCAACACCTGCCTTACCAATATCGCCAACAACTCTCGGGTGATCCGAATCGTAGCCTCTGTGTGTGGCAAGGTCGAAGGCAACCGAAAGTCCTTTTTGCCCGCCGGCAAGATTTCTTCTGTAGAAAGCGTTTGAGTCCTTAGCGGTTGAAAAGCCTGCGTACTGCCTCACCGTCCAGGGCCTTCCGGAGTACATTGTCGCCTTGACCCCTCTCACGTAAGGATAAAATCCGGGGAGAGAATTAACAAACTCCACCCCTTCAAGGTCTTCGGCGGTATAAAGGGGTTTTACTGTTATCCCTTCAGGAGTTTTCCAGTTTAGGGATTCAACAGGTTTTTTGATCTCTTTTGCTCCAAGTTCAGCCCATTTTTTTATATCAGCCATCTATTAGCTCCTTTAAACGAATTAGTTTCCGGACATCGTTTCTCGTACTTCGAATTCAGCACTTCAATTTTCGTCTTACGACTTACTTCTCACGACTTACGTTCTTCCACTCTTTACCCTTCACTTTTTTACCTTTTACCTTTCACTTTCCACTTCTTTCGCACAGCTCGACCAGAATCCCGCTTGTCGATTTGGGATGAAGAAAGGCGATCTTCGCGCCGCCGGCTCCGGTCCTCGGCTTTTCATCTATAAGCCTGATCCCTTTTTCTTTCAGCTCCGCAAGCGCCACTTCAATGTTTTCCACACGAAAAGCTATATGCTGAATCCCTTCTCCCCTTTTTTCTATGTATTTTGCAACAGGCCCATCAGGAGCCGTGGATTCCAGGAGTTCGACCTCGCTCTCGCCAACTGGAAAAAAAGCTGTGGTTACTTTTTGCTCCGCAACCGTTTCAGAACCTTCAAATTTAAGCCCTAAAATATCCGTCCAGAATTTTTTCCCTTCCTCAATGCTGTTAACCGCAATTCCTAGATGATCTATCTTGAGAACTTTCATATATACAACTCCTTTTTGCCTTTTTCATGGTCCGGTTTCGGATCTTATTTTATAGTATCCGGCTTTTTAAATCCCCGAATCTTTATATGCCTTTTCGCTTTGTGCCTGCCGCAGGTCCGCCGATACGTTTGGCGGATGCCGATACCGCTTTGAACCCTTTCTCTGCTATGCAAATTTATTCATAACCCTTTTAAATCCCGGCATCGCATTAACAATGGTCTCATCGTCAACGCAGAAGGCAATTCTGAAATGGCCCGGTCCCATGAATCCGCTTCCGGGAACAACCAGAATCAGCTCTTCCTGCAGTGCCCTCACAAACCTGACATCATCTTCAATAGGTGTTTCGGGAAACAGATAAAAGGCACCGGGCGGCTTTACAAACTTGTAACCGTATTCTGCAAGTCCGTTGCATAGAAGCTCTCTTTTTCTCGCATATTCTGAGACATCAACGCTCTCTCCCTGCATCGAAGCAACGACTCGCTGCATGAGCGCAGGAGCATTAACAAATCCGAGAATTCTGTTTGCAAGCGCCATTCCGCCAAGGAGCGCGTTCTTGTGCGTTGCCGCAGGATTTACCGCCGCGAAACCTATTCGCTCTCCCGGAATCGATATATCCTTCGAATACGAGGTTGCGATTATTGATTCATTATAGCAGGTAAAAATGCCCGGTATTTTTACCCCATCATAGGCTATCTTGCGGTATGGCTCATCCGATAAAAGATAAATTGTCTTCCCGAACTTTTTCCCCTTTTCAGCCAAAAGCTTTCCAAGCTCGGCAAGACTTTCTTTGGAATATATCTGGCCTGTCGGATTGTTCGGAGAATTTATCAATACCGCTTTTGTCTTTTCCGTTACAGCTGAGGAAAATGCATTCATATCGAGAGAGAAATCCCTGTTTGTAGGAACTGTCTTTAAAACTCCTCCGTGGTTTGAAGCATAAAAACCGTATTCCACAAAACACGGGGCCGGCGTAACTACCTCATCTCCCGGATCGAGTATGGTTTTAAAAATAACATTCAATGCCCCGGCAGCGCCGCAGGTCATGATAACCTCGTTCTCCGTGACAGGCGTCTCCTGTTCTACGGAAAGATAGCTCGCTACTGCCTTGCGGACATGCGAATAACCTGTATTCGGCATATAGGCATGATCCCCGTAACCCAGAGATTTTACCGTATCCAAAAGCACCTTCCTGAATTTATCAGGAGGCTGCACATTAGGGTTCCCGAGGCTGAAATCAAAAACATTTTTTGCACCGTGCTCCGCCTTAAGGCGTGCGCCTTCCTCAAACATCTTTCTTATCCAGGATGACTTGGAAATAATATTCTCAATATTTTTTGCAATAGACATCTTTTAATAACTCCTTTGGCTCAAACTTCGAATTTCGAATATCGTACTTCGAATTCAGTGGCTCGCAGTTTGTTATTCGACTCACAATTAACAATTCACACTTAGTGTCGTTATGTGATTATTTTTTTTATTTCTATCAGGCCGATACCACCGATTTCACTTCTGGAATCTCCTGTTTTAAAAACCTTTCAATTCCGTTTTTTAATGTCATCTGTGACATGGGACATCCCGCGCATGCGCCTTTCAGGCGCACCTTGACTACTCCTTCATTTACATCAACAAGCTCCACATCACCGCCGTCTTTCTGAAGCATAGGTCTGATTTTATTTATAGCCTCTTCCACCAGTTTTTTCATAATATCCCCCTATTTTTCGATTTTCGTACATCGTACTTCGAACTTCGATATTCGATGTTCGGTACTCACGCCTCACGCCTTTTATGATAAAAATCCTTCCTGAACACCTCAAATGCATCGTTTAATATCGCCGTTCTCATATCTCTCATGAGTTTTGTATAATAGTGAACATTATGAATCGTATTCAAGCGATAGGCAAGAAGTTCCTTCGCCATGAAAAGATGCCTTAAATACGCACGTGAATAATTCCGGCATGTATAGCAAATGCATCCCTTTTCAACAGAAGACGTATCATATTTATACTGTGAATTACAAATATTGATTGTGCCTTCAGCCGTAAACATCTGACCGTTTCTTGCATTTCTCGTAGGAAGGACGCAGTCAAACATATCGGCACCAAGGGAAACAAGCTCAACAAGATTTTCAGGTGTTCCAACCCCCATAACATATTTTGGTTTTTCATCCGGGAGCTTCGGGAGCGTAAATTCAGCAATTTCAAGCATGATTTCAACCGGTTCTCCCACACTTAAGCCACCCAGCGCATATCCCGAAAATCCCGTTTCAACAAGATCTGTTGCAGATTTTTTTCGAAGATCCTTATACATCCCACCCTGGATAATCCCGAAAAGGGCACTTTTCTTTTTGCCGCTATCTTCCCATGTTTTTTTGCATCTTTTTGCCCATGCGGTTGTGAGCTCTACCGCAGATTCTACTTCATTTTTTTCAGCAGGATAATGTATGCACTGGTCAAGGCACATCATGATATCAGAACCCAGAGAAATCTGAACTTCAACAGCTTTCTCCGGTGTAAGGATATGGCTTGAACCGTCGATATGGGACTGGAATGTGTATCCCTCGTCGGTTATCTTTGACAGTTTTGCAAGTGAAAACACCTGGAATCCGCCGCTGTCGGTTAAAATAGGCCTGTTCCAGTTCATGAAGCCGTGGAGGCCCGAAAAAAGGCTGATGACATCACAGCCGGGCCTTAAATATAAATGATATGTATTGCCGAGAATGATGCTTGCTCCTGCTCCTGCGATTTCTTCAGGAGAAAGTGATTTTACGGATGCAAGCGTCCCAACCGGCATAAATACAGGCGTTTCGACAACACCATGAGATGTCTGCATAATTCCGGCCCGAGCCCGGCTCTTTTTCGATTCAGAAGCTACTGTAAAATCAAACATTTTTATTCAACCTTGATGGACTCGTAAAAAGATCGATTTTTTATCCTATCCTCTTGAAGAATTTTTCAAGCTCATTTATTGTAAAACTTATCCATGTCGGGCGTCCGTGCGGACAATGAGACGGCATTGCACAACCATCAAGCTGATCTACAAGGGTTCTTACCTCTTTGTCTGAAAGCTTTTGATTGGCTCTTATTGCCCCGTGGCACGCCACAAGCTTTAATACTTCATCCGAAACCTTTTCAAAGCCGGCCGCAAAACCAGTTTCAATTATTTTTTCCACAATTTCTGTAACAGCCGATATAATATCTTTGCCGGACATAAAGGCAGGCACAGACTTTACCGCAAAGGCATTGCCCCCAAACGGCTCAACCTCAAATCCCGCCTTGAAAAAATCGGGCAGCAGCTTTTCAAATATACCGGCCTCCCTGTATCCAAACTCAATCACTTCCGGAATAAGGAGCTTCTGAGACGGATGCTCTTCTGTCCGCCCCCGGCGGTTTTTCAGTTCCTCATAAAGTATGCGCTCATGGGCTGCATGCTGATCTATAAGGAAAATACCCCCGCCTGATTCACAGATAATATATGTTCCGTGAAGCTGTCCCAGGATTCTTAAATCTTTGAATTGCTTCTTCTCCCACAAATCGGCCTGCACGTTAGACAGCTTTTCCCCCTCCCCTTGATCCCCTCGCATCAGAGGAGAGGAAAGAACAGGCGGTTTGTCAAAAGCAGGAAAATCCCTCTCCTTTGCCGGAGAAGGTTCAGGGTGAGGTTGAGAAGATATTCTGCCGGATTCATAAAAAGCCGGCAGTTCCGAAACACCGAATGATTGGCTGTTCCGCTCTTTTTGTATAAAATCTGCTGCTGCTTTTTTAAAAGGATCCAAAAGATCAAGCGCATTTTTTACAGCCGCCTTCACAGCTTCATGCACTTTATTCTGGTCGGAAAAGCGAACTTCCCGTTTTGAAGGGTGAACGTTAACATCTACAGAGTCATAGGGAAGTTTTATGAAAATCACCGCAACCGGGAACTCTCCTTTAATCAGCCTTGTCTTATAACCTTCGAAAAGGGCATGCTGAACGACTTTATCCCGCACAAATCTTCCATTGACATATGTGTATATTCCACGTGTTGTGCTTCGCTTTATCATCGGAGAGGATATCCAGCCGGAAACGGAGATATCGCCTGAAGAAAAACCGAGTCTGTAAAGGCTGCTTCTTGTATCCTTTCCTAAAACATCCTCCGCTCTCCGGGCTGAATCAGGCGCGGAAAGCAGGTTATAAACGGTCTTACCATTGTGAAGAAGCCTGAACTGAACACCAGTATGGCCAAGCGCCATGCTTGCAACAATGTCGGCTATATGCCCCGCCTCGGTATCCGTCGATTTCAGAAACTTTCGTCTTGCCGGAGTGTTAAAGAAAAGATCTTTTACCGTGATCATTGTGCCGGAAGGCGAGCCTTTGTCTGTAACCGATAAAACCCTGCCTCCATCAATCTTTATTTCTATTCCTGCTTCGGCTGTTTTTTCCTTTGTTACAAGAGAAAAACGCGAAACCGAAGCAATACTAGGAAGAGCTTCTCCCCGGAACCCGAATGTGCTTATTGAAAAAAGATCTTCGTCTTTTGATATTTTGCTTGTGGCGTATCTCTCAATTGATAACAAAGCGTCATCCCGCCACATTCCTGTTCCGTTATCCGAAACCCTTATAAGAGATTTTCCGCCTTTCTCGACCTCGATAAGAATCTGCGTGCTTCCGGCATCGAGCGCATTTTCTACAAGCTCCTTTACAACGGAAGATGGCCGTTCTACAACCTCACCGGCAGCAATTTTGTTTGAAATAATTTCAGGGAGGATTTTAATTTTCATTTTAGCGTCTATCCGGAAACTAATTTTGGACACAAGTGAGTTTTGAAGCTCCCCGCAGCAAGCTACGGGGATTGCGCTCGCTGTTTCGGTTCAATTCGGAAATAGGCAATTTTGGGCAAGCTCAAGGAAATCAAGGAATTGCGCGGAGGCATACGCAATGTATGCCGCACAAGTGATTCCGCAGATTGACGCCGAGATCGGACAAAAGGGCCATTTCCGGATGAAAACTATTTGTCTTTTAATAAATTCGCCAGATATTCCGAATCCATGGGGGTTAAGTCAAATTTTAAACATGCTTCCTGAATAGTTTTCGCACGGCTTTTGCCGGGCTCATATTTCAGAGTTTCTGAAATCCACTTTACCGCTTTTCTCAAATTATCCCCTTCCGGCTGTATGGTCATAATAAATAATCCTTTTAATAGAGGGTTCAAGGGGTCCAGGATTCAAGGGTTCAAGTGCTTTTTGTTTCCAATGATTTAATAAGTGCTTTTAGCATTCGCTCAACCTCACCTATCGCTTCCTGGACTATTTTTAATTTACCGATCTCAATATAACTGAGGTCTCCTGATAATAACATTTGGGTCTCTAACTCACAGATTGAACCGTAGGCTATGTATAAAAACCGAATATAGTCCTGGGTTGTTTTCCTTCCATATCCTTCAGCTATATTACAAGAAACGGAGATTGCTGCTCTCCTGATTTGTGATGACAGGCCATAAATCTCTTCTTTGGGAAATCCTTTTGTTATTCTGTAAATCTCCAAACACAGGTGATAAGACTTTTGCCACACTATTAACTCTTTATAATTTTTAAGCATTTTACTTGACCCCTCGAACCCTCGACTCCTTGGACCCTTATTTAGATTTCCGGTTTTCTTTTGTGAAAATCCGTAGCCTGTTCAAAATTATACGCTGTCTTAAAGAGCACCTCCTCGCTGAAATGCTTCCCCATAATTTGAAGCCCGATAGGAAGTCCGCCTGATGAAAAACCGCATGGGATCGACATTCCGGGAATTCCGGCAAGATTTGCGGAAAGCGTAAAAATATCCGATAAATACATTGTAAGAGGATCATCCGTCTTCTCGCCTATTTTAAATGCCGGGGTTGGGGCTACGGGAGAAAGAATTACGTCGCAGATTTCAAAAGCCTTCTTAAAATCTTCAATTATAAGGGTGCGCACCTGGGATGCCTTTTTGTAATAAGCGTCATAATATCCGGCCGAAAGGCAGTACGTCCCGATAATTATCCGCCGCTTAACTTCGGACCCGAAACCTTTCGACCTCGTGCCCCTGTACATATCCATGAGATCCTTTCTCTCTTTATCCCTGAAACCGTATTTCACACCATCAAAACGGGCCAGGTTGGAACTCGCTTCGGAAGGGGCGATAACATAATATGCCGGTACTGCATACCCGGTGTTTGGAAGAGAAACATCAACAAATTTCCCGCCAAGCTTCTCCATCTCCTTTCTCGCATTCATCACTGCTGATGAAACTTCAGGGTCGAGGCCAAGCGCAGAGTCATATTCTTTTGGAACACCGATTTTTACTCCTTCCAGCCCTTCGGTCAAAAAAGAAGAATAATCCGGAACATCCATAGGAACAGAAGTCGAGTCGGACGGATCATA
>Ga0268280_1002575_pt1 | contig 10308 bp, 10 predicted proteins | sample saktaG_9_FD_190139 | JGI IMG/M metagenome (GOLD analysis project Ga0268280, IMG submission 190139) | Saline water microbial communities from Sakinaw Lake, British Columbia, Canada - sak_2011_5_24_40m | ecosystem: Environmental > Aquatic > Non-marine Saline and Alkaline > Saline ...
ATAAAATTAGAAGAAGGTAGTTTAGAAGCAAAAATTACTGGTGCTAGTTCTAATTCATACGAAATGCTGAGTGGTGGAGAGCAAGACGTTGCACGTTTGGCCGCTAATTTAGCATTAGGAATGATTTCTTTAGGAAGTAGCAAGGCATTGCCAGAAACATTGTTTATGGACGAAGTGTTCGGTTCTCTGGCTCCTACCCTACAGTCAAGGGTGTTTGACCTCCTAGACAATCTGAGAGGTTATTTCAATAGAATTCTTGTAATTACCCATAATCCATCTTTGCAAGAAAAATTCAGCAAAATAATAATGGTCAAGAAAAACAATGGAATAAGTTCAGTTTTCACGGTATAATATTTTAAAAAATGGAGTGTATTATGTCAACTAAGAAATCTTTAAAAGAAGTATTAGATAAAATTTATAATGAGTATAACTTAAAAACAACATGTCCAGGAAATTGTTTTTGTTGTAGCGTAGCTTGTCCTCAAATGGCATATTCAGAGTTTTTGTCTCTTATTGATTTTATTTATAATAAATTAGACAAAAATTTTAGAAATGCAATAATTAAAAATTCAATTAGATACTTTTTTTCTAATAGTTTAGTAAAACCATGTTCATTACTTGTTGATAAAAGATGTGTTTGCTATGAAGATCGTCCATTATCTTGTAGATTGTATGGAATTATTCCTAAAGAAATGTTTGAGAAAAGAGTGGAAGGATTCATTAAAAATACTGGATTGAAAAAAGAAGAGATTCCATTAAATACTCAATGTCAATATGTAAAAAGAGTTGACAATTCTATTCCATTAACAGAAAAAATGATCGAAGATTTATATGCCAAGATAAATAATTTAGATATGGGAGTTGGAAATTTTACCAAACAACAAATTAAGAAAAGATACAATCAAAGAACATTCCATGATTGGATGATGAGGTTTATTTTTGGAGAAGAAAATTTATGTGGTTTAACTACTTTTTATTTAGCGGCTGAGAATAAAGATGTAGTAGATGATTTTGTAAAAATATTATGCGATAAAGTTTCAGAAATGTAAGGATATATTATGGAAGACAAATATTATACTGGTCAATGTAAATTTTCTGTTTATAACTATACTGAAAAATGTATTAAATTTGTATTATTAATAGATGGAAAAGAAATTAATTTTGAGTGGCCATACACAATATTTACTTTTAAACAAAATCAAGATGTTGATGTAGAAATGAAAAAATTATCTGATCTTATGATAAATAAATATATTAAAGTTTTAGTAAAACATAGCGAGATTAATAGTGAGAAATCTTAATGCATTGGGAGTTTCTATTAGTAATTGTTCTGATTGTGATATTTTTAAGAAAAGAATTATAGATTATTTTAAAAAGTTTAATATAAATATTTGTTTTAATGAAATTTTTTATGACATACAACCAGAAGAAAGTTTAAAATTTTGTTTAGAAAATAATATAGATGATATTCCTGTATATATTATTAATGGAATTATTTTTTCTAAATTATTTTCAGAAAGTTGCGTTAAAGATGTTATCAACAGACTTTGAATTAATTCCTAAGATATCTGGTTATAGTTATATCGCAAATATTGGATATCCAGATAGATTATGTTCTTGTATTTTTACATCTGGGTGTAATTTTAAATGTCCTATGTGTATTAATAATAAGCTACTAAATAACAATTTACAAGAAGTTAATTTGGCGGCCATTCTTGAAACTTTATTATTGAGAAAAGAAAAATGTATTGTGGTTTCTGGAGGGGAACCATTTATAAATAAAAATATTCATAAATTATTTCAATTAATCAAAGAATATGGATTTGAATGTGGCGTTTGTACAAATGGTTTTTATTCTAATGAGCTTATGTATTGTATAAGAAAAAATTTATTAGACTATGTAGTGTTAGATATTAAAACTGAACTTGATGAACAAAAATATTCTAAAGTTTGTGGAACTGACATTAATTATTATGATTTATTAAGACTAAGAATTAGTATTAATTATTTAAAAGAGAAGATGATAAACAAACATGAGTTTAGAACAACAATGTGTTCTAAATTTGTTTCTGAAGAAGATATTATTAATATAGCAAAATTCTATGTTAAAGATAGTCTTTATGTTCTGCAACCATTTACTACTCATCAGTTATTAGATGTTTCATTGAGACAAGAGAATAACTTGTTTTCATACGATAAAGTAGTAAGGATTTGTAAGAAAATAAATAAAATTGTTCAGAAATGTATAGTCAGAGAAGACTAAAAATAAAAAGAGGAAAAATAAAAAAATAATATGAAATATATAATTGTGAAGTAATAAAAGAACAAAGGGAAAAGACTAATTATATAGAATATATAATCTAGCCAAATAATTTTGAATTAATATTAGGAGGATATAAAATGATATTTGATACATTAGCGGCAATGGCGGATTATAACAATAATAATAAATTTGATACCAGTGCAACTCAGGAAGAATGCAAGACAGTTCTTGAAAATAAGAATTCGGCTGGATTACTTACTCTTGCTGATGGTACGGTTAGAGTAGATAGTTTAGCTGCAAAAACAGTTAGTGATGCTGACAAGTATGCGATTTTTGCATATGCAATTCTTAACAAGACACCACGTTCTTCAATCGAAGCTGATTTAGCTGCATATTTATAATCTGTAATGAGTTTATAATGGGAAGATTTTGTCTTCCCATTTTTTTTGGAGAAGAAAATGAAAACTTGGTATGTAAAAAGCAATGAAATTAATAAAGAATCTGGAACAATTAAAAATTTAGTTTTAACCTTATTGTTGTCTGGCATTGGAGCAGATGCAGCAGTTAACAAATTGGTTAATGAAAATAATGTTTCATATGATCAAGCAAAACAGATTGTTAGAGAAGTTGAAACTGAACATCAAAATTATTCAGGGCCACAACCATTACAATATACTGTTACTCAATCTCCACAACAGAATAATACTGGAATTAATATTGCTGGTTTAATTCAAGAGATTAAACGACATGAGGGATTTGAGCTATATGTTTATGATGATGTTATTGTTGGGAAAAAAGCTTTGACAATTGGATATGGATATAATTTGGCTAATTCTTGGGCTAAATCGGATTTAGCAAAACTTAATTTAAATTATTATTCTATTATTAATAAGACTACTTCAATTAACGAAGTTCAAGCTGAAGCTTTATTAAAAATGATGTTAACTAGATCTATAACTACTGCAACTAATTATGCTCCTGATTTTGCTAATCTTCCTGGTCCAATTAAAGAAGTATTAATTAATATGTGCTATAATTTGGGAGATAAAATTAATCTTTTTAAAGACATGAAAAAAGCAATTGCTAAAAAAGATTGGAATGGTATGGCAAATGAAATGCAAAATTCTTTATGGTATACTCAAACTGGTGATAGATCAAAATATCTTGTAAATAAAGTTAGAAATTTTGCTATAAAAAATAATCAAATAACTTTATAATCTATAATCTTTAACATCCAATCTTTTTCGTTTATAAATGATCTGTTAAAAGAAAATAAAATATCTATCGTTTTATTTTCCAGACAAGATACATTTTGCATTATCGTGAATGATTTTAAATCGATATTAGATAAAGTTACAAAGCCACCATTACCATTTTTCCATTCATTTGTTGATAAACATTTAATTCCAGAACATTTGAATATTGGAGTTTCATTTCCTTGACCGAAGGGTTCTAAAGCAGAAATTCTTTCGCAAAATGAATTATTAATTTTTAATAACAAATTATTATCAAATTCATAATCATAAGCAATAAATGGATCATTTATTTTATTTTGTTTTTTATATTTTTCAACCATAGAATCAAAAATATTCCAAGCATCCTCTTGGTATTCATTTTTTAATGTCGCTCCAGCGGCCATTTCATGACCACCATATTGCTCAAAAATATAATTACAAGAATCCATTATTTCTTTAATATTCATTCCGTTTATTGATCGAGCACTACCTTTTATAATGCCATTTAAGTTTCCAAAACATAATGTTGGTATATTGTATTTTTCTGCAATTTTACTGGCGACAATTCCAACAACGCTAGGATTCCACGATTTATCATATAACAATGCGCTGTTTTTGTTTCCTCTATTTTTTTCAAATAATGAAAGAGCTTCATCAAATATTTTTTTCTGAAGAATTTTTCTTTCTTCATTCATATTTTTTAGTTGTTCAGCGATGACATCTGCTTTTTTAGAAGAAGTTTGTTCAAATAAGTTTAGAGCTATTGTTGCTATACTTATTCTTCCAGACGCATTAATCATTGGTCCGACACTGTATCCGATATCTTCTGTATTATATGTTTTTTTGTTATTAGAAGAATACTTTAACAATGATTTAAGTCCATAGTCAGCACAAGAGGATAGCATAGACAATCCATTTTTTACAATAATTCTATTAGCTCCAGTCATATGACAAACATCTGTAATGGTTGTAATTGCTGCATATGGAAGATATTGTAATATATTAATATTATGTTTTTTAGCACACTGTCTAACAACTTGATACATTAATCCTCCAGTACAGTATGCATTTGAGTTATTAATTCGATAATTTAATATAACATCAGAGTTTGACGAAAAATTTTCTTGATCAATTATATGATGGTCGATAACTATTATTTTTGTTTTTGAATATTTTTGTTTTAGTTTTTCAATTTGTTTATAAGAAGAACTTCCGCAATCTAATATAACAATTAAATAATAGTCTTCATCATAAGTTGATATAAAATTTTCTACTGATTTGTCATTCATGCCATATCCATCTTCAGTTCTTGACGGTAAATAGATATTAATATTTGATGCTCCAAATTCATATAATAGTTTTTGACACATATATGATGATAAAATTCCATCAGCATCATAATCTCCAAATATAAGGCATTTTTGATTTTTACAATTGGATATTATATCTTCTATTTTTTCAATATCTTGTAGAACTATTGGATCTTCTAAGTCTGATAAAGGAGATTTTATTAATGAATTGATATCATTTTTGTTTTTTATATTTTCGAAATCTCTGTTTGATAAAAGTTGACAAAATATTTCTGCAATTCCATGTTTCTTTAATTCTTTAAATTGTTTTTCTCTACGTGATTTTAATTTCCAATTCATAATTTTCCTTTAAAGTGTTTTTAATTATTATACAACTTCTTGACTGAAACTTGACTTTCCGTTAAGATAGTGTACTATACCGTAGTGGTCATTACTGGAAAGTCAAACGAGAAAGGCGTCTTCTTATTATGTCAGAAAAAAATTACTATGAAATTTTAGGAGTTTCAGAAGAGGCAGATAAAGAAACTATAAAAAAGACATATAGAAAACTTGCTGTTAAATATCATCCTGATAAAAATCCCAACAATAAAGAAGCAGAAGATAAATTTAAAGAAATAAATTCTGCTTATGAGATTTTGTCTGATGATGATAAGAGGAAAAGATATGATTTTGAAAGAAAAAATGGTGGTAGAATAGATTCTTATGGTGATGATCCAGAATCTCTTTTTAATTTATTTAATGGTGGTTTATTTAATCATCAGCAACAAAGACCAACTAGAAGTGCTGATATAAAATTATCTATTTCAATTGATATATATATAGCAGCTTTTGGTATAAAGAGAAATTTAAATTTACCAATAGAAGAAATTTGTGAGGAATGTAATGGATCTGGTATGTTTGGAACTAAAAGAGAAGTTTGCGATATGTGTAAAGGAAAAGGAAATATTGTCTTTACAAATGGTCATATGAGAGTTCAACAAACATGCACTAAATGTCGTGGCCGTGGAGAAATATTTGATCCTTGTAAGAAATGTTTTGGAGCAAAGGTTGTTAAGAAAGATTCTTCTATTTTAATAGAAATTCCAAAAGGAGTTCAAAATGAATCGTTTATCAAACTTGATGGAATTGGTAATTTATCTCCAGTCACAAAAAAGAGATCTGATATTTATGTTTTGCCACAATTAGAACAACATCCATTTTTTAAGATTTCTGGGAATGATATTCATATAGCAATTCCTGTTCCATATATTTCTATGATTATGGGAGACGAAATTGATATTCCAACAATTTATGGATTTGCTAAATTAAAAGTTCCAAAATGTTCTAAAAATGATTCTGTTTTAAAATTAGAAAATATGGGAATGCCAATTTTTAGAACAAAAAATTCTAAAGGTGATATGTTTATTCACTTAATTGCAGATACTCCGAAAGGAATTTCAAGTGAGATTATTGAAAAGATGAATGAAATAAAAAATATGAGTTGTGAATATCATATGTCATCAATATATGAAGAAGCTAAGACTAATATAAGAAAAGAACTGAATAATATTAAATCTTAATGAGGTGTATTTTGAGAATTAAAAAAGTTGCTTCTGATAATGATGATGAATTTGGATGGAGTAAAATGATTCCACCGCCAAGTTGGTCTATTGCAGACATTAAAGGTGTTTATGGTAATTCTCCAGATTTTTTCTCAGACAATCAATTTGCATATGCACGCGGAAAATTAAGAGATGAGTTAAAGTATGGAAGTGGAGGAACAGGTCCAGTTCTTCGTTTAGATGGTAAAGATTATTTTAAAGCAGAATTAAGTAGAGTATCTGCTACTTGTCCTCAATCTAAAATGATTATGAGCGAAATTCATAGAATTTTATTCATTCAATATTCTCAACCAAGAAATTATAATTTTTACACAGCATCTGATGGATCTTTATATATAAACCAAAAGAGTCCATTTATTAATCAAATAAAAAATTCTATAGAAGCCATTGCTCATAAAAATAATTGCGAAGTTAGAATAGCTCCACGTTCAACAACAATTTGTCTTGAAGGGAATGAAAGGCCGAAGGCCGCTTCTAATTTTATTAGCGATGATTTAGATTCAAAATTTCAAGATAGCAAAACATATGCTTCATATCAAAGCGACTATCTTTTTAATACCAAGAATAAAAATTTTAATGAAAAAGTTATTATTGAGTTCTTTTCAAATTTATGTATTAATACAATAAAAAATCTTGGTAATATATCTATTGCTATTGATAGCAATTTAACATTATTTTATCCTAAAAAATTTGCAAATTTAGTTGAGCCAGTTGTTGCAAAGTTTGAAGAACAACTTGCTTCTTATTTAACTATGTTTAATAATAATATTAATCAAGCTTTAACTTCTAAGATCGGTCAAGCTATTTTTGGAACAGAAAATGCAAAGATAGAGAAAATAAAACAAGAATATTATTCATTTGAAGTTGATAAGTTTGTTAAAGAAAATAATACTTTATTAAAATATTTAAATTTAACAGATGATCAAATTAAAAAAATTGCTAAATCAATTGCTGATAGAGATAGTTCTGAAAAATCTTTTGTGGATTTATCTCCTCAACAAAAAATTGAAAAAATAAAAGAAATTTTATATGATGAAAATATTTATGCTGGATATTTTAGGACTCAAATATTTGATTTGTTTAAAAATGTTGTTATTCAAGATGTTTCAGATGTAAGTGGATATGTAAAATTTAGAGATTGTGCTATCCAAGTTGCTGAAAATTACAATATCAGATCTAAAGATTTAAAATTTGGAAAATTAGAAGATTATATTAAAATTCAGGAAGATGGATCTGATAGTGAATATGAATTTATGATTAGTAATTTTAAAGATGCTTTATTTGTCAATGTGGTTGTTGCTGCAACATCATATGAAATTTTAAGACGACATGTTTTAGAACATTCTGATATTAATGATCTAGAAGTTGTTAGACTTTTACAATCAATTCTTTTATATTTATATACAAATTTGGTTTTAGATAGATCAAAGAATTCATTAATAATTGATAATCTTGTAAATAAAGATAAAAATGTTTATTTTAATAAGTTATTAAATTTCTTTAATGATGACAATCTTAAAAGATATATGCTTTTAGATTCATTTAATATGGATGAATGTATTGCATTCTTTAAAAATTTTGAGTCATGCTTTGACGAAGAGTATTATGGCAGTACAGTGTTCATGGGTCTTGTTGATATTGCAAATACTATGCTTGAGAAAGCTATGTCAGAAGAATCTGAGATGGCTCCTGATTTATAAACAAATATTATAGAAAAGTAAAAATTATGGCACTTTATATTTTAAAAGATAAAACATATGATATTCCTATGCCCGAAGATCAAGAACCTCAATTAATTTCAGAAGAACAATTGAAAAATATTGCAAATTCATTATCTGAACATTTTGGATGTTTTATGATTTTTGGAATGTCATTACGAGGAGAACCTCAATTTTTAATGTCTTCAACTTCTGGTATGGAATATTTAGCTTTACAAAAATTTGCCGAAGATACTCTAATTAACTCCGACCCTGGAGAATTAGAACTATTAGACGACGAAGAGGAACAGTTTTAACAAACAAATAACAACAAAAGAAAGGGCTATTATGCCGAAAACATTCGTTCTAGATGCAAATGTTCTTTTACATGATCCAAAATCATTAACATCATTTCAAGATAATAAAGTTGTAATTTTATTATCAATATTAAAGGAGATTGATTCATTTAAAAAAGCCTTGGGACAAATTGGAGCTAATGCAAGGGAAACAGCTAGAGAAATTGAAAAAATAGCTAAAAAGGGTTGTTTAGCAAATGGAATAGTAATGGATAATGGTGGCACATTATTTATATATAATTATCATAAAAAAGATATTGGTTTGCCAGTTGATGATTGTGTAGATCATCATCTTCTAAGTGAGGCAAAATATCTTTCTGAAAATGGTGAAAATGCTATAGTAGTATCAAAAGATATTATTGTTAGATTGATAGCTAATGGTTTAGAAATTCAGGCAGAAGATTATGAAACTGACAAAAAGAATGTAGAAGTTTATAGTGGATACACAGAACTTAAAGTGTCCTCAGAAATTATTGATGAATTAAATAAAAATGAAAGAATTATTATAGATACATATAAGGGGACTCCAAATAAATATGTTACATTAGTAAGTGATAGTGATCCAAGAAAAGTTGCTTTTGCAAAAACAGAAGTGGGTGGATGTCTTTCTGTTATTAGATCTAGAAAATTAAGTTCTGCTCACATTTCTCCTAAAAATACTGAACAGATTTTTGCGATGCACGCTTTACTTGATGATACTATTCAGTTAGTGACACTACAGGGACAAGCAGGAACAGGAAAAACTCTTTTGGCAATAGCTTGCGGTGTCGCAGGCGTTATATCTGGAAAATACTCTAGACTTATTGTTACTAGACCAGTAATTCCAGTTGGTAAAGATATTGGATTTCTACCCGGTCCTCAACCATTATCTGCAAAAATATTGTCTATAAATGGATGGACCACTATGGGAGAATTAAAAGTAGGATCAAAAATCATAGCAAAAAACGGTTTGCCTACAAATGTTATAGGGATATTCCCAAAAGGAGAAAAGTTAGTTTTTAAAATAACAACTACTGATGGTACTTCTACAGAATGTTGTGAAGATCATTTGTGGTTTACAACAACGGCTGAAGAAAGAAAAAGAGGTAAATCTGGAAGTGTAAAATCAACAAAAGAAATAATGAATTCTTTGGAAGCGCAAATGTCAGGCAAAAAATTAAATAGTCATAATCCAAGATATGGGAAAATACGTCCTAATCACTTTTTGCCGCGAAATGATGCTGTTAATTTTATATCTGAAGATACTCTTGTAATTCCACCATATTTATTGGGTTGTATACTTGGAGATGGATGTATTGATGATAGTATATCGATTGCCAATATTGATGAACAACTTATAAATAGATGTTCCGATGAGTTAAAAAGTATGAATTGTAGTTTTGATAGAATGAAAGATTCTATTTCTTATAATATTTCTTCTAATTTTATAAATAATAAACCGGCAAAAAAAGTTGTTGTTACTGATATGTTAGATAACATAGAAAAATATTATGAAAATATTAGTGAGTTATCAATAGAAACTGGCATAAATAAAATAACATTAAATAGTAGATGTAAAAAAGAACTAATTATAGACAATAAAAAATATTCATTTTTAGGAAAAGAAAAATGGAGAAATACGATTAAGAATGAGCTATTTAATCTTGGATTACAAGATAAAAAATCTCATGAAAAATTTATACCCAAAAAATATAAATATAGTTCTATTGAGAACCGACTTTCTATCATTAATGGTTTAATGGATACGGATGGCGGAGTAAATGCAAAGGGTTGTAGTACTTTTTATACAATGTCACATCAATTGGCATTAGATCTCTCGGAAATGATTCAGTCTCTTGGTGGTAGA
>Ga0268280_1002581_pt1 | contig 10289 bp, 8 predicted proteins | sample saktaG_9_FD_190139 | JGI IMG/M metagenome (GOLD analysis project Ga0268280, IMG submission 190139) | Saline water microbial communities from Sakinaw Lake, British Columbia, Canada - sak_2011_5_24_40m | ecosystem: Environmental > Aquatic > Non-marine Saline and Alkaline > Saline ...
TGCTACTGAAGCATTTAGAATCGAACTGTAAGCCTTTACCTGGTCAATGGTCTGAATCAGTTTCATCATGCTTGGTTTTGATCGATTCGTTTGGTGGTCTTGGTGGGATGTTGGTCCTGGGTTTGGGATGTATCCACTGTTACATAATCAAACTTGATCAGGGGATCCCACTTATTGAAATCACGGATGAAATAGAGAGGTTCAAGGGATATCTGACGGTAAACGCCCATTTCAGCGTTGAGCATCCAAAAGGCTTCACGCTTATCGCTTCCGCTTCCTGCACCCAGGGCACCGCCCGGAATCCCGGCCCCTATCAGGCAGGGATCCACTCCTATTGCAAAGAGAATTTCGGAGTTTGCAGCCTGGCTATCCGGTAAATACGCATCATCCTTGAGCTTATTGTCAATCACATTGATCTTCCAACCGGAGACATATTCATTTTTGAACTTGTTATAAAAGGTGAAGGTTGCAAAGGACTTTCCAGAATTTTCAACATCGCTGAGGAATGAATCCATTTCCTCGAGCAATTGCTTCTTTTTCGCTTCTCTCAGCTCCATGGTAAAATCCGGAGACGGATAACGCTGCATGAAATAATCATCAGGCACCTCGATATGGTACTTGATGACCATTTGGTTGGCCATGATAGCCTGCTTGAGTTTAGGCACTTTATTGGAGATATCCATCCAACCGCCTGAACGGATCCCGTTCCAAACGGATAGATGGTAATATGATTTATTGAATGACCGGTAAAAGACCGGATAGGCAAAATTCGGGTCCTTATACTGAGTTCCATCATAGGCCGCTGGATCGAACATCGGGATTTCTGCCAGAATCCCGGGATTCTTTGAAGGGTTTAATTCCCATTGAGCCGAATAATACAACTTCTGAATACGAAAAGACGGTTCTACCATTCGGCCCAGCCGGCAATAAGCCGGGTCTTTGACAAACACCTTGTTAATAGTGTCTTTGCCTTTATTCAGGATAAATTCAATCCAGCCGTTTGCAAAGGTTTCGAGGCTTCCGATAAGATCAATCCACTGAAGATTTAAACGGTTTATCCGGAAGAATTCCACCACGTCGGGATCTTCCACCGGAATCCGGTCCGGAATGCCGGTAGTCAGATTAGGTTGTTCACGATAAGCAATGATCCCGCGACCAAAGTGCACTGTTTTGCGTTTATCCAGGGCACGAAGGGCAATTGAATTAAGTTCAAGGTCCTTCAGGACATTCTGAGGGAACAAATTATCATCACCCCATGGAGAATAATCAGTCGATGCATAATCCTGAGGTACAACCACCTGGGTGGTTACTACATCAGCATTTGCTTTATTAGTCACAATGGCCTTACTTCCAGGCATAAATGCGACCTCGTTCTGCATGATAATTTGTTTCATCAATAACAGACTTTCTGGTTATTAAACTCAATGATCAGACGGATATGAACTTTTCGGATTTTCCCGTTTTCAAGTAGGATATTTCGAGTGGCATTGATCCAATGGTGAGGATCCTTCTTAATTCTCGAATCGGATGATAAATTCTTTGTACGAAGGTCAAATACCGGACTGCCCTGTTTATTCAATCCAACACACTTGCGGCCATTGGATATTTCTATGATCTCTCCACCAGTGCCCAACGACCTGTCAGCAGTAACAAACCTGATCTGAAACTTGGACGGCTTATTATCAGGACCGAACTGGTCCATTTGATTTAGTACCTCACCGAGACGGATATAGCCATGATTCATGGCTCAATGATACATCTAATGGCAAAAAAAATAAAGGACAATACTTTAGGAGGGTTTATTGTCCTCGAACAAACCTGATTAATGCAATGTAACTTAAATTTATTGGTAATGCCTTGATATTAATGAAGGATCTCGCAGCAAGCTACGAGGTATCTTCGGGAATTGCTTTCTATTCGCTACAAGTGGGGAACTAACCCCATATGAGATCAGAGAAATCGATTATAAAAGAAATTACCAAAAGTGAAATAAACTTAACTTAGTGCATAATCAACCCTGTGGAAAGATTTATCCTAGTGAAGCTGACACTAAATTGACAAAAAAGCTCAGAGATTATGGACTTATGCTCGATGGAGCTGTTCTATATTACATCATCATCTGTGATGACCAGTCTTCTTCCTTTGCGGATGTTGGTAATATATAAGTCTGTTATGGTATGCCAAATGTCGCAAAAAATTTAAAGTTGTTATGAATTTAAACAGGCACCTTTTAAAAGAAAGTTATAATTATCAATATATTAATATTTCTAACTTTCTAAATGCAATCTTAGAGGGACAACCCCCGTATTTCAAACTTATATAAGTAAATTATTCCTAAATTGGAAATTGGAGCAATTGATTATTAATCAAATATTAGTATCAGTGCAAATTCTAATATTTTACTTACATTAGACCTTATAATACTGAATTATTATGGATGAGCTAAAAAATAATATTCCATCCTTTCATAATAAATATTTGAGAATTCGGATAATACCAATGGAGGTTGATTTTTAAGCCAACCATCTAAGAGTGATATTTGCATTCCATAACTAGATACCAGAAGATTATAGATATCTTCCGGTTTTGTTCCATAATAATTACTCGCACCAATTCCAAACTCAAATAAAATGAAAGGTTTATTTCTGATTATTGTGGACTTTGCTCCTTTCAGGACATCAAATTCTCCACCTTCAACATCAATTTTTATAAAACTGATTGGAATTTCAACTGAAATTACAGCGTCAAGACATTTTACTTCAACTTCAATTTCTTCAATTATAGGATCTGCAATATTGTAAGTTCTTTTTTTTATTCCACTATATGCGCTTGCATTCTTTACAAAATTAAAAGTGGACTTTCCTTCATGATCAGATAAAGCATAAGGAAGAATTCTACAATTATTCCCATACTTTTGTAAAAGTAATTGAAATAATTCAGGTATTGGTTCAAATCCAAAATGCTTTCCCCTTTGAGCATACTTAATAAACATATCGAGGATTTCACCTTTATGACATCCTATATCAACCCCAATAGACTCGCTAGACAAAACTCGCTGTAAAATTATCTTTGTAAGTCGGTCATATTTAAGGTTTAAAGTAAGATCAAAATGTAGATCATTTAATATCTTCCTTATTATTCTTTTAATATCCATGAAGCAAGTAACTAGTTAATCAACCCTTATCGATTGGAAGTACTCTTGTACAGAAATAAGAAAATCATTGATGATTTATTATTAGTTTCATGTAAGTTTCAGAATTTTTGTTAGTTGAAATTCGTAAAATATACACACCATTCGAAAGAAATGAAACATCAAAGGTAATATAATTTTCATTATTGATGTTGATCTCTCGAACAATTTTAGAAGCAAGGTTATATATACAGATATTCTTTATTGTTTGTTCTGTCTTTGAGACTATAGTAATGTTTGAATTAGCTGGATTAGGAAATAGGTCAAATAATGAAGAATGTAATGGCACATTGCTATTGGAAGATAAAACGTCATACTTGAGATTGGCGCGTTTTGAATTACTGGTTCTCCAGAACGCACAACTTGGGGTTTGATAACATTGATTAGAATAATATAATCGGTGAATCGTATTGTCACCTCTCACAAAAATAGTGTCATGGATATGGCCATTGATTGTATCATGGAACTTAACATTAACGACACCTCTTCCCAAGAAAAAAACATTATTATAATTATCTATAGTAATTCCTCCTTCACTTGCCATACCTGTGGGATTATTTTCCGGATAATAAGTGGCACTATCCAGTAAAGACCATCTACAACTAAAATCCGTATGATGTAGAGCAAAAATATTTTTACTATTCGAAAAATAAAAAATATTTCCATTATAATTTCCAGCTAAATCACCTTTTACATTTTTTTCAATGTCTGGCACATTATATCCATACCAGTTCGCATTTTTATTATCCCAATAAATGAAGTTTATAGATCCAGTTTTGGTTTTATAAAAGACAGTATCCCAGTTAATTGTTATATTCCCTGCAACATCATTTCCTGCGGCCCTATTTAAATTAGATCTCCTCCACATATTTCCATCCCACCATATATTATTCAAACTGTCTTGTGTAGTTTTATAGAACACCTGACCAATAAATGATATTGCAATTGCACTATCAACATCCCCATTTGTTGAAAAATTAAGATCGGATCTTGCCCAACACTTTGTTTTTGGGTTTAACCAAATATTGTTAAGACTATCGTGTATTGTCCTGAAAAAAACTTGACCATTAGGTGCAACAGCAATCGGTCCTTTTACATTTGAATTAGCAGCACCACATAATAAGGATTTCTTCCATTGGCTGCTTATTTTATCCCAATAAATACATCTAAGTGCATGATTTTCATTGATATAATAAACATTTTCTTCAGGGCCAACTGCTAGGCAACCAACAACGCTATCTGCAACATTATCCAAACATGAATATTCCCAAGAATTTGTTTGTGAATTCCAATATATCGAACGAATTTGGTTAGATGTTGATAAATAAAAGATCTGGCTATTATTTGGGTAACACACGATATTATTTTTAACATCATGTGGTTGATCACAAAGTTTACCTTCTCGCCATAGATTTTTGTTACAATCTAAGGTAGCTATATAAACACCATCTCCGAAAGTTGAGTTTGTTCGCAGTGAATTTGGAAAAGAATAGATCAGTTCACTTAATGTATCTGCTTGGGGCGGTTTACTCCAATCTCTTGTTCCAGATTTATTATTTCCAATTATTGAATAACTTGAATCTGGGCTAGCTGTATCGTATAATTTTCGGTCTGATTTAAACCACAGGATGTTATAATATCGGTTGCCGTATTTAGCAAACAAAGTTTGAGTGTTGTTTGTGGAGGCTGGAATTGGTCTATTGGTAAAATGTAATAAATAATCATGATTATTTCCAAACAAATATTGGAAGGTATAATGGATATCTTGCATCCAACCCATAATTGTGTCATTATTAGTGTTCATTAAAGAATAATATCTTAATCCCGAACTTGATATTCCATTCCAACGGTCATTTGTCCCAGGATTAAATTCTGATAATGGTCTTTTGAGAAAATTATTCATGAACAATGAAATTGGCTGGAATAATTTATATAAATGCATTCTATCGACATATTCAATTCTTTTCCAAAACCAATTCATAACTGAACCCAAACTTCCAGAAAAAGCCGAAGCCCAAAGAGAATTATGCAATTCAAATCCATTTGGATCCCATGTTCGTTGCAAAGAGTCATTAATAAATCCCCATTCGCCAACAAGAAATGGTTTATGGAATGAATTATAATACTGTTGATTTAAATTGAAAAAAGCGTTCTGAAAATTTACAGGATCATAATATGTATATGGCGGCAGAGTGTCTGATTTTATTTTAGTACTCTTCAATTTAAGTTGTGGATCAGTACTATATGATTGAATGGGATTATTGTAATAGTGTGCCATAGTAAAATCTAAATTAGGAAAGCTCTCACGCCACATCTTTGTTGTATCTGAAATAAAGGACGTTGAAATTAAATGTTGATTTGGATCAGTGAATTTGATATAATCGTATATTCTTTTGTGCCAGTCTACAACATTTTTGTAAAATTGCTGTATGTTAACTGAGATTTTAGTTGAAGTAGGAGAGATCGCGTCCATTTCGTTCCATAATTCCCAAGCAAGAATATTGGTAGCATAGCCCCATCTCGCGATAACATATCGCAAATAATTTTTTGTTTGGATTGAGGCTGAATCAGTAAAAAAACCATATGGAGACTCAATTGGGCCTCTATGACAAGTTACAGCGTGGTGGAGAGTATCTAAGTATAAGGAGTCGTGATAGGGATTGTAATTATGCCAATAGTGAATTGGCCTGTCAGTAAAATCCATAAATTCAAAACAATCGAAAAGAGTTAAAATAATAGAAATATTCTTTTTATTTGCATAATCAATAAGAGTATCTACTTGACATGCATCTTTTAAATTATAATTATGAAAATCATATAATGTGTCTGATGGCCAATCCTTTCCCAATAAAGAAAAGGAATCATAATCATGAATCCATAACCTAATAACATTAGCGTGATATTTTGATAAACTATCAATATAAGTCTTTAATTCGTTTGTGCCATAATCTAATTTGTTATTCCCATTACAAGGCCACATTTGAGCAGTCACATCTTCTCCTACAGGGAAAAATGATCCTCCTGGTGATCTTTCTAAATACTTCTTGTTTGCTTTTTTAATAAATCCTTTATTCCCTGAAGTTATACAATTGAAAGAAAGTAAACCAGAAGAGGGGTAATAGCACACACCACTTGAATCTTGAACGCGGATATAGAATGTCCAAGAACCAAGATAATTTGGTGTTAATCTAATTTTCCAATGATGATGCAATGAGTCTATCTCCACATAAACTTCTGGATTAAAAGAACAACCCTGACCAGTACTATCGTGTTTAGTAAAAAATTTCGTATAAAAGGCTGGAACATCAAATTGTAGGTTAGAGCTTTTAGTTGTTTGATCAGCTATTGGTGAAAAAAACCTACCGTTTACATATACAGATGAAGAATCGTACACATTTGAAAAAGTTCCAGAAACATCAAATGATATCTCTATAGTACCAAAAAGCTCCACGTTGTTCACAGGGTTTAAAATCACATTACTTACGACTGGTTGAGCTTTTATGCTTAAGATGCATATAAGAATGAAAAAAATACCCAAAAAAAGTTTCATTTTTGTTTTCATTTCTTGATTATTTAAAAGTAATTAATATATCCTAAAGTATTGAAAGGACTTGGCCGTTAGTTCTATTACAGAATTTTACCAGTTAATGGTATTTCAAATAATGTAACATCAAGTTTCAGAAATATGGAAGTATAATCATGCAAATGATATTTTATTTAATAAAATCTGATATTCCTAATGTATCAGCCCCCTAATTAATCAGACTTGATTATAGAGCCAAATCTATAATTTTATGCTGATGAAAAAGAGAACCTTTACCACTGAAGAGAAAATTCGGATCGTAAAAGAAGCATCTGAGAATGGTGTGACCACAACTTGTGAGAAATATGGCCTATATGCAGCTTCCTTTTATTCCTGGAAGAAGAAGCTGGATCAGATGGGAGTTGAGGGCTTACAACACGGGATGACCCCTGAGCATCTTAAACGGATCCGTCAGCTTGAAAAAGAAAATCAATTATTGAAGCAGCTCCTGGCTGAAAAAGAATTGGAGGGCAGGTTCAAAAGCGAGCTGTTAAAAAAACAGTATGCCTTGGAGAAAAAAAGGAGATCCTAAACAGGTTTATTTTCCAAGGCATGAAACGAGACACTGCCCTTAGTATTTCAAGTGTTACTAAGCACCAGTATTACTATCATTCACAGCCAGATTACAGAGGACGAAAACCATCTGTTACAACTTGTAAACTGGAAGATGATGGCCTTGTTCAAGTACTAAACACCGAGGTAGTTGAACAGATAACGGATATTCAATCTGATCCTGATACAGATTATGGTTATCACAAAATGACATTCGCCCTGCTAATATTGGGATACATGATTAACCACAAGAAAGTATATCGCCTGATGGATGAGAGTCATTTATTAAAAGATAGGCACCAAAAAGCCCCCCGAACATTCGCCAGGTATCGGAAGGTACTACCAACCAGGCCGCTGGAGGTGTTGGAAATGGACATAAAATTCGTTTGGGTTGAAGAGTATCGCAGACATGCTTTTGTTTTTACAGTCATCGATACCTTTACCAGAGCAATTTTGTACTGGCAGAGTGCTTATCAGTTTAAGCAGGGACAAGTCAAGCGGGCGTGGGAGTATATCATCGAAAACTATCTCCAACCCTTTGACTGCTTAAATGAAAAAATCCATATTGAAGTCCGCAATGACAATGACAGCCGCTTTGCAGCAAAAACTGTCCAGCAATTTTTTGCAGAGAACAAGCTTAACCAAGTATTTACACATCCTTACACGCCCCAGGAAAACGGTCATATTGAGAGTTTTCATGCTATTCTTTCACAGATGCTAGCTCGTGTTACTTTCTGGTCAATCGAACAGTTGGACAACTGTTTAGCCCCGTTTTATGAAAAATACAATTTTAAAAGATTGCATTCGTCAACAGCATTTTTACCACCAATGGTGTTTTGGAAATGTTGGCAGGAAGATTTAATAGAAACCACAATCAACGAAAAACGAAGAACGGTAAAATTTAAATTGAAAGTTCCTTACCCTCAATTATCGGGAATTATGAGCCTGAGGGAAGTTCCTTGCTCACAACCTGTAATCCTCGATGGATTGGAGGTTGGGGAAAAAGAAATGATCGGCGCCGAAACACTTCTGCAACCATCGGTATATTAATCGCCGTCGGTTGTTCCTTGCTAAAACAAAATTATGAAAAAATGTACCTTTGTTAAACCATTCTATAAAAAAGTCCGATTAATAGGGGGCTAGGCCAATAGTCATCATGTTTAAACCTATAAATAATTTTACTGAGAAGATTACTTTGATATACATAATAAGTAGTATCTGGTGCATTAGATCCCGCTTGTTGCCCTATTACTTTGCTTACCGTCTTATCAGCATTATAGTAATAATAAGATTTCATATTTACTTGCCCACCATTGCGATAAAAATAATGTGTAACAATATAAAGCTGATTATTAAGATAGGAGAATACAATTGAATCTGAGGTTGGTGGATCAAACATAAGTTTTGCGATTCGATAATTTTTTATTTCAGGATTTGGAGTCGATCCATCACTATTGCTACTTTTTTTACATGAAGAAATTAATAACGCAATAAATAACATAAGGAGTAAAAACTTTTTCATAGTCTATTGGTTTTAAAGAATAAATTATTTTCTTAAAAGGAGAAGCACGGTAGAATTGTTTAACACTTGATTCTGATACCCAATAACAGGTTCAACGTATTTTGGAAATGTGTTCGATGTTAATTTATTCAGCCTCATGGTGAACATTAGTTATTCTTAATGCAACGCACTGAATTACCCTCAGTCTTAAATCTTTCAATGGTATAAACTTGCGCAGTACTCCATACCAGATTACGTATAATACCTTCTTCTGAAGAAAATTCAGTAGAAGTCCATAAGTCCGTGTTGAAAGAAATATTATAAAAGCTTCCAATGTTGAATCTTTCACCCGCCGGAATAGCTGTAAAGCCACTCTCGTTAGTCGCGTCCGTATTTGGAGCATACCATAAACCAGTACCAGATTCAATAGTACCAATAGCTTTCATCTTACCTCCAGCAACATTTTCACCACCCAAATAGGTTGTCAACGATGTCCAATCCGCATCAGAGGGAACATGCCATCCAGGAGGAGCAAGTTTGCCAGTATTTATTGTAAACCAGTTGTACAAAGCTCCATAAGTATTTTTATATGTTGAAGCATCGTTATTATACCAACAATATCCGGGAGTGCTCAGATTACTCCATGCTGCATTATCTGTTACCAATTGTATTGCAGTGCCATCGTTATATCTAGTGGTTTTCAAGTTTTCTACCATCCAAACTTGTGTACCTATCTTTATTGTGTGATAGATATTACCATCTATGTCGGTTACTGTTTCTCCAGCAGCAGCAAGAAGAGTTTCATATTGAAAAAAAGGAGGAGGAGTATAATCTTGGATCAATCCCCAAATTCCCATGTGAATACCTAATCCAACATTGGCGCCTGCATACAATGACCACCAAGGAGTAGCAAGAATATCGGCTTGAATACGTGAATAGCCTTCTCCATAGAGATAGGGTGAGACCATGCCATACACCGAAATTGTAAATTTGGGTTTAATATAGACTTTTGCTTCGGCAGATGCAGTAATTGATGGAGGTGAATAAGTAAAGGAATTATTAAATGTATTAACAGGAGTCCATTGATTTTTTTCATATGTTATTCCTATAGTATAATTCAACTGTTGGTTAGCGCTGATTGCCAAAGCAGATTGGGCATTAAGCTCTGTACCTGCAAGAATCTCAATCTTTGGGGTAAGAACAACGGGTATGCCATACCCCGGTGCTCCTATCCAAACGATAATCGGTTCGAAAGGAATATTTAGAAGCTCGACTTCATTATTGTACTGTAAGTTTAAGAAATTGATTGAAGCATTAAGATTGATTTGTTCTTGAACTTCATAGTCCACATGAAAATATTTTAGATTTAAAAGTTCCCATAATGTACTACAATGTATGGTAGGGAGTAACGAAAAATGCCCGGTTAGGTGGATTAATTGACCATTATCAATATATGTATCAAT
>Ga0268280_1002586_pt1 | contig 10275 bp, 11 predicted proteins | sample saktaG_9_FD_190139 | JGI IMG/M metagenome (GOLD analysis project Ga0268280, IMG submission 190139) | Saline water microbial communities from Sakinaw Lake, British Columbia, Canada - sak_2011_5_24_40m | ecosystem: Environmental > Aquatic > Non-marine Saline and Alkaline > Saline ...
CTAAATCCCCACTAACTATAATTCTACCACTATCTTGCCAAGTAGAGTTTTGTCCAATATCTGAGTTAGTTATTATAGTAGAGTCATTTTCATTAACATCAAAAATAATCCCTCCTGAAAGAGACAGATTATCAAATGAAATGGTTTTCATTTTAATAGGGTTTGGCATAGGCACACTACCAAATAATAGACCACATCCTACAAAAAGATCACCAAAGTCAGAATTTGCTACAGACAAAGTAGTATTATTTTTGTTTAAGCCACCCATAATAATATATCCAGGCCCATTAAAAGAAGAAAAATTAAAATCAATCCCCGTTGTATAGGCAACAGCCCCAATAAAATTAATATAACTAAAATTATTACTCTCAATAGCACTAGTCACGCCATTAACAGTAACATCCCCCCTAATTGCACCCGCAGTAGCAGATTTCATGAAACTTTTCATAGTTCCAGTAATTGTTGCATTAAAAACATCCAGCTTTCCTGTTTTTATAATATTTATGCCAATATCAACATTATCAAAAATAACATTACCTATTGTTGTGTGCCCACTACTATTAAGAGAAATCACATTTTTCCCAGTACCACTACCAGATAAATACTCAATATTACAGTTTTGAAGAGTAAAGTTTGACCCTAAAACAGAAAATAAACTGTTTTGCGAACTATTCACAAATATAGTCTTATTTCCACAATCAAAAATAATATCATGCGCACCCGAATCCACATAAAAAGCACCTGATTCTATCACATTAAAGTCACCATCAAGAGTATAGGTATTATCAGAAAGTAACCACATAATCCCGCCAGATAGTGGGCTAGTTAAAGTAAGAGTAACAGAAAATCCCAAGCTCGCAACAAAAATAACACTAAATAGCAATAATAGTAATTTCTTCATAATATTCCCTCTTTATTATAGGCATAATATATATATTAACAAGTAAAATAACTATATTTAGATATATAAGCTTTTAGGCAAGAATATTAAGAAATTCTTCCCAATCTGATAACACTTGCAATATCTACTCTTTTTAGAACACCAATAATAGTCTGCTCTTTATTACTGAAAACAGGCAAGATATTCAGACTATTTTCCATCATATAGTGTACAACAAAGGCCAGACCCTCAGTAGGAATTACATGATCAACTACTTTTGCTCTATCCCCTACTTTTTCTGAGACCCAGTAACCTTTTGGAATTGTTGAAATTGTGTCAATCCCCAAAACACCATACTCATTCTTGCCATAATCAACAATCACATCTACTTCTCTTTCCTGTGACATCTTAGTAAAAACATCAAAAATCGATTCTTCCGCTTTAACCATTAGATACTTAGTTGAAACATGGTCTCCTGCCTTTTGACCGTCCAGAGTAACATATAACTCGCTTTCTTTTGCTTCTTTATTACTCATAAAATAAATAAATACACCCAGCATGAGGACAAGCAGATCCCAAAATATAAATCCACAAAGAATTACTATAAATCCTAAAACCTTACTAAACAAAGGCAGAATTCTATTTGCCGAATAATTTCCAAAACAGATTGTTAGAAGAGAATGGAAAATTCTACCACCATCCAAAGGCAAGGCAGGAATAAGTAAATTAAATATAAATAGTAAAAAGTTTATCCACACAACAACAAACAGAGGGAATTGAATCAGAGCAATATCAAAAGTCTGTGCAGTCAAAGTATCTTTAAGCATGATTGATTCAGGCCAAGCACTAGGTAAATTTACTGCAATTATAAAAGCAACCACAAGAACAACCAGATTAGAAATCGGCCCAATTAAAGCATAAAACAGTTCATGTGTAGGTTTATCAAAAAACCGGTCATAAACTTTCTTAGATCCAAAAGGATACATCACAAATCTCTTGAGTTTGTATTTTAAAGCCATCATGTAAAGGATTTGGGCTAAATCGTGAACTATTACAGAAATAAGAAATACCAAACATAAAAAAATTACACTTATAAATTTTGTAGTAAAAGAAAATAGAATTAAAGACGCCAATATTATTACAAAAAAGAAAAGAAATACCGAGTAATCAACACTAACAACAGATTTCCGGGTCCTCCTCTTCAGTTTATTAAATATTATTGGCATAAAATACCTCTTGTTTTGTGCCTAAGTTGCTGATTTCAAGAAACCATTTTGCAAAGAAACTACTTTTGTGTAAAACAAAAGTATTTCAGTGGCTGAAGCATTTTGCAACTGCAAAATGTCTTCTTCCTAAAAAGCAAATTGTTTCGGGAGCCAACAAAGCTTTTTCTTCCTAGAAAAAGTTTGAGGGTCAGAAGAACTTTTCTTTCGAAAAGTTACTTCTTACTAAAGAAATTTCTGTTTGCACAGAAATTTGCTTTTTCTCTGAGAAAAGAAATCACAACAGAGACATAAAAATTCCTTTACTCCAGACTTATTTCTAAACCGCCACCTACTTTTAGAGCCCAGTTTAGTATTAATGCAATTACTAGCCCAAGGATAAATCCAAATATTGGCATTGCAATAATGAATATTATTTCTTGTATAACAGCCATACTCCAAGTATAACTAGCCAAAGGACCATACACAAATATCTTTGCAATTATAGATAGTATTGCAATAAGCACCCCAAAAACCAAATTATACAAAGCCATTATCTTTGCTAAACTAAAAACCCCTAACTTATTTATTACTGCCATAATATTCCTCCTATTTAATCATAATTCTATTTTTTGCTTTTTTTATTACTTTTTTCTTCTGCAAGATAATTTCCAAAATACCATTATTATATTTTGCATCTATTTTACTAGGGTCTACTTCCTTAGATAATGGAACAACCCTATAATATTGTTGATATGTCCTTTCCTGATACAAATAATCTTTTTGTTCTTTTTTATTACTCTTGGATATTGTAGCTCTTATAATTAAAAAATTACCTTTAATTTCAAGATCTATATCTTTCTTCTCTACTCCAGGGAGTTCTACTAATACCTTTATTTCATTCTCTGTCTCAGAAATATCTACTAAAGGCTCCCTAGTCGAAGATTTTATTCTTTTTTCTTGGGGTCCCATATCATTAAACATCTTCTCAAATTTATTAAACAACTTAAAAGGATCAAAGTCATAAAAGTCGTCTTTCATAAAATACCCATCCTTATATAATATATAGCATATACCTCAATATAATAAAAACACTAAAGATTAAAAACATTTAGCTATAAAACAAAGTTTTTATTATTACGACCCCGTTCTTAAACCTAAGGAAAAATTAGCGTCTTATTTAAAAATATATACTTCTATAAATATCATAAAGTTTTGAAAAATATACTTTTTATAAGGTGAAATGAATGTTATCAAATGAAAAAGCAAAAAGAAGATCTACAGGTGGATTAAACCACACAGTAAGAAGAAAGAAAAAGAAACTATCAGAACTAAGAAATAACCCTTCTAAACCAGCAATAACTAATACAGAAGAAAAAAGAAAGGTTTTGAGAATTAAAGGTGGAAATAGTAAAACTGTTCCTTTAAAATTAAAATTTGTTAATGTTAAAACAAAAGAAGGACAAATTGTTAAAGGCGAAGTAATAACAGAAAAAGGAAACAAAGCAAACAAAGAGTTCATAAGAAGAAACATTTTAACTAAAGGCGCAGAAGTAGAAGTAAAATTACAAGATAAAACCATTTTAGCAAAAATTACTTCAAGACCTGGACAAACAGGAATATTAAACGCAATAGAAATGTAGAGTTACGTTTCTTTCTTTTTCTATTTTTTAATTATAATTTCAAATAAAGGGTAACATTTTTAAATAATCACAGTAGATATTAGTAGATAGTATCTTAACTTACAAGTGAAAATATGGTTACTGGAAAAAAAGTTTTAAAAATCTTAGGAATTGCAGTTATTATTTTTATTATAGCACTAATATTATTTATAATAGCAATTAATTTTATACCTTTTGGTGATGGAATACATGAAGAAAATATGTTAAAAAATCCAGGAAGCGTGGCAGCAGGCATAGTAAAACAAGCTTACGCCGACCCTTCTGAAGTTTTCAGCACAGGTGCGGCCTTTAAACAAGACCATAGTACAATAACATTAACAGATATTATTAATATAGTTCACTCTTTAGAGCCAAATCAGATTCAGTTCATCCCATCAAAAGTACAAATGAGCGATTTTATTGTTTCTTCTGACCAGATAAAATATACCGGAACAAAAACATACAAAGTAACCTTATATGCCATGTGCAGTAACGATGGTGAAATTCCTAATAATCCATATTATTCTTTTTTTGATTCCACCTATGCCATAACAGGAAGCAAGGATACTGTTTGCTATTTAACTCTAGCACCATATAAATAATTACCATAATTCTTATTTTCATTTCATTTACCAATAATCTTTATAATCTAGAAAGCCCTATCTTTATTACCACAAATTAGGGATCTAAATGTTAAAGGTAAATAACACAACAGTAAAATATTCAGGGGAAGTACCATTTACCATAGACCCTTTAGCCCAGAAAAATTATTCCGAATTAAATATTATTACACACGCACATTCCGACCACATAAAAATAGCAAAAGCCGGAAGATATAATGCATTTATTGCACACAAAGCAACAGTAGATCTTCTAAAACGGAATTATGATTTTGACGTAAACTTTATTCCTTATGATTACAACAAGCAAATAAAATTAAATGGAAATAAAGTTACCTTGCTTAACGCCGGTCACATTCTGGGAAGCGCCTCGGTGCTAGTTGAAAATGACAAATTAAGATACGCAGTCACAGGAGATATAAACACAGAAGCAACAAACATATCAAAACCTATAAAACCAATTAATGACTTAGACTTCATGATTATAGAAAGTACATACGGTACTGAAAAACATCAATTTCAAAAAAGAAATGAGGGTTACAAAAAAATAAAAAACTGGGTGAAAAACACAGTATATAATAATAAACTACCAGTGATAATTACACACAAACTAGGAAAAACTCAGGAAATAGTTAGGGAGATTAATAAAGAAACGGGTTGTTATGTAGCACTACCTGCGGACACAATTTTCTCAAATGAAGTTTATAACAGCCATGGAAAAAAGCAAAAGAATATGCTTCCATTAGAAGAGCTCAAAGATGCTGATTATATTATTTTACCTCCTTCAAAATATTCCAAAGACATGATTAATTACATTTCTTTTATCTCCGGCAAGAAGCTAGATTATACTTTTGTAACTGGTCAAGATAGGTACCACAATATTAGACTATCTTCTCATGCAGATTACTACGGATTAATAGATTTTATTAAAGAAAGCAATCCAAAAAAAGTATATACCTACCATGGAAAAAGTGAAGAGTTTGCTAAAGCCATTGAGAAAGAAACAGGAATAAAAGCTCAGTCCGTTAGTGAAATAAATTTAAAAATATAGCTTTTTTACAGTATTCTTTAAAAATAGAATTATTCCTAAATAATAATAAGTAAAAATATACTTAACTAAGGAGTGATAAATATGCAAATAAAGAAAGAATTAACCCCAAAGAATATGATGTGCGGAGATTGTTGTACGCAATGCCCTGCAATCTTTGAAACAGATAATAATTCATATCTAGTAATTGGAAAAGTAGTAGATGCCAACGAATTAGGTGTTGAAAAAAGAGTTGGAAAAGACGAAATTTTAGTTGAAATACCTAAAGGCTTACTAAAGTTTTAATTCCTTTAGGAAATCCTTCTGGGTTTTTTCAATAATTCTATTTAAGTTAGCCAAATGCTTTTTCTTAAGACTTAAGGGTGGATGCAAATACAAGAACAAATCCACATTATATTTTCTTTTGTAGAAAGGTTGGAAAAAAGACAAAATACATTTTATTATTCTTAGCTTCTTTTGTTTTTTACCATAGTTTAATTTTATTAGGTGCCTTAAAAAATATTCAGTTATAAACTTAAATCTAAATAACTTCCAGCGCCCCACAACCCTTAGATGATCACAGTTATCTTTATTTTGTGTATATAACTCTTCAAAAACAGAAGCAACAAATTTCTTTGGAAAGTAGAGCCTTTTAACCCTCTTTTCAAAATCAATGTACGCCCTAAAGAACTCTAGAATTATGTGCTCATCTAGCGTAAGGCTATTTCCCATAATATAGGTATGCACTGCTTTATCTAAACAGAAATGGCTATAAAATCCTATTGCAAAAGAAAGCTCTTCTTTTGTCTTTGCTTTAGCAATTAGAGCCCTTCCAAATTCAAGTCCAATCTTACTCTCTGGTTCAGGATAGTGAAAAAAATGAGTAAAATCTTTTTGATGTTTTTTATTTGAAAAATTAACATATAAGCCAATATCAGGAAACACAGTACCAGAAAGCAAATAGTTTTTGTCAAGTTTGGAAATTAAAGGTTCCACAAATTTTAAATGAGTATTAAAATGAGCCATAATAAAAAAAAGAAGGAAAAGATTAAAAGCAAATTCCTTTACAGGAATTACTTTAACCTTTGCAAGAAGCAAATTTCTTTACTGAAATTTCTTCTGGCCCTGAAATAATTTTTCTTTAGAAAAATTACTTTCTTGACAAACCTTGTTTTTTTGGTCTTTCAGTCCAAAGAGTATGTAATACATCAGCAATCAAGATTACAGCAATTACACCTATAACTACAATTGCCCAAATCCACCATGTGCTCTTTTTTGCAGTTCCTTCTGCACCAGTACCATCAGCACTACTATCTGCTGATGCTTCAGATTTAACTACTGTTAAATTGTAGCTATATTCCTTTCCGCCATAATAAACTTTTATTGCATAATTTCCTTCATATTGGAAATTATAATCAGCTAAACCATTTACATCATAACTATCTACAAAGTTTCCATCAGGACCAAATAAATATAATTTAAAGTCCCCGTTAAAATCTGCTAAAGCGGATCCATTTTCATCATAAAAAATTGGGTTAATTGTTAAATTTTCATCAGCATAAACACTTATTAATTTACCATCTTGCCAGTTCATATCTACATCCTTAAAACCAGGCAAATAAAAACTAAAATTCTTTGATAATACAGGACTTGTGCTTGAAATCACAAAATTAAGGTCAGCACCATTAATATCCAAAACACCATCACAATTTAAATCTAAATTAAAATTAGCATAATATTTCCCATTGGATTGTAAAGAAGTAGTATCACTATATTCACATTCATTGGAGTCAATACTCACAGAAACTGTTACTGCCTTACTGTTGTCTGCTGTACCATCAGTTCCTGCATCCACATAAACATTTAGAGAGGCATTCCCATCTGTTGCCCAATTGTTTCCAAAATCATACCACATACTTGCTGAAAAAACAGCAGATGCAGATAAAATAAGAAATAAACCCATTAAGCCCAATAAATAAGTCTTCACAAAATCCCTCCAACAAGATATAAATATTAATTTGCTAAAAAATTAACTATCTATATAACTATAAGGCATATATAAATCTTTCCCACCATATAGATACTGAACAGAGGATCTTTTATGAGTAAAAAACAAAAAGAAAGAACATACATTCCAAAGGCAAAGGAAATAATGGATAGTGCTGCACAAAAAGTCAAAGCCGAACTAGACCAAGTGCAAAACACCCAAAAAAAAACCAAATATGTATTTATTGCCAACAAAGAGATGAAGAGAATCTGCCTATTAAATGATGACATTAAACAACAACTAGAAGATGTAGTAAAACAATTCCCAAGCATAGATAAAATGGATAATGATATTAACAAAGACTTATTTTTAAATGAAATAAATTTGCGTGATTTAAAACAAAGCTTAGCACATATTGCCAAAACAAAATTCCTTCTTAATGATTTAAAAAATTTACATCTTGCAAAAATGAAAACCAATTTGAAAGCTGCCCCCAAGATGAGAACTGAATTCTTTGGAAGGGTAAATTCTATTGTGAAAAAATTGGATAAATCTTTAGATTATATTAGAGCAAGCACAAAAACACTAAGAAGAAGTCCTGAATTCCAAAAATACCCTACAGCAGTAATAGTAGGTATTCCAAATGTAGGAAAAAGTACATTCATAAATAAGATTACTGGAAGTAAAACAGAAATCAAAGATTATGCATTTACTACTCAAAAATTACAAGTAGGAATTTTTGAAGAAAAATTCAAACCATATCAAATTATTGATTCACCAGGATTATTAGTTAGAGATTTTTCTAAGATGAATATAATTGAAAAGCAAACTGTTATTGCAGTAGAAAGGCTTGCAAAATCACTTATATTTATGATTGCACTAAATGAAGGTGCAGAAAAACAAAACAAATTAATTAGAAAAATTTTAGAAAAGACTCAAAAAGATTACATTATAATTTATACTAAAAAAGATTTAATGTTAGAGAGAGAAGTAGAGGACTTCATGCCTACTTTCAAGTATTTAAAACCAAAAGCAACATTCTCTTTAAATTTAAACAGAATTACTCCTGAAGAGATCTCACAAGTAAAACAGGCTGTTGCAAAGTTACTTGAAATAAAAGAAAGCAAATAGGCAGACAGGGGCTAAACAATAAACAGCATTAGTTAAACAAAAAAATGAAACCCTCACAAAAGAAAACAGGTTCAATTTTTCTTACTTGTTTTTTAATAATCAATTCCTTTTAATGCAGACTTTCCTTCATTGTATGGGTGCTTCTGCTCTTTTATTTCACTTACCAAATCCGCAATCTTTTCTAATTCGGGAATCTTTGGTCTCCCAGTCACAATAAGAACAGGATAACCAGCTCCTTGGAATTCAGAAATAGTATCCAGCACAATTTTCTTTTCTAGTAGTTTGTAGTAAAGAGCAATCCCTAATTCATCTAGCATAATTACGTCATAATCTTTCTTTTTTTGCATAAAGAAATCAAATGCATCCTTTGCCATTCCAAAGTGTTTCTTCTCCGGTGTGCCAGAAATAAAACTGCTATCCCCAAAGCAAAACCCATTAAGAGATTTACTTTCAACAGTATTATTTTTTAGAAATTGAATAAGTAGAATCTTTTTATCATTTAGCTTAGCTCTTATTAATGCCCCAAGCCCAGCAGTGGTCTTTCCTTTTCCAGTTCCATAATAATAAATTATCATAAACTATCAGTTCCGCTTGCCAACTTAAAAAGTTTATCCCGTGCGAAGCACCCGCACCACCTTGTCAGGAAACCTTTTTGCGTTTTGGCAAAAAGTTTCAGGACCCTAAGCAATTTTGTGAAAAGCAAAATTGTCTTATGGTGTGGTGCAATTTCCCGGGGTAATTCGACCCAGTGGCGAAGCCTCGTATGGCTTTACGCCATACAAAATCCCGGGTTTTTTTGAACCCGCGCTACATCCCGCATTTTGAATAATTACAATGTATACAAGTATAGCAACCTTCTTTAGCAACCATTTTTTTCTTACAAATTGGGCACTCATCAAACTTATTCTCCACCATTTTTTTTTGTTTTGGTGCTTCTTTTTCAGTTGGTATTGTTGTTTGTGGTTGTTTGGAACCTTTTGTTAATACCTGTACTTGTCTGCTTCCATCTCTGTAAACAGTTAAACCTTTACAACCCAAATTATAAGCAAACATATAAGCCTTTGAAACATCCTCAATACTTGCGGAGTTAGACATATTTACTGTTTTTGATACTGCACTGTGCACTCTTCTTTGGAAAGCAGCCTGCATCTTTATATGCCATTCAGCAGAAACATCTCCGGACACTACAAATACTTTTTTTAGGTCTTCAGGAATTTCTTCAATATCTTGCAAAGATCCAGCTTCCTTTATTTTGTAAATTAAACTTTCACTATATATTCCTCTTTTTCTTAATTCATCCTCTAAAAAATCATTAACATATACAAAATCTTGACCACCCAAAACAGTTTTTGTATAAACTAAAGAAAAGAACGGCTCAATCCCAGAAGAAACATCAGCAATCATACTTAATGTCCCTGTTGGAGCAACAGTAGTTATTGCTGCGTTTCTCATACTTGAATATCCTTTTTTATCCCAGTAGCTACCCTTAAAAGCAGGAAAACTCCCTCTTTCCTTAGCTAAATTGGAAGAATATTCTACTGCTGCATCTTCTATAAACTTCATTACCTTATCCGCAAGATATACTGCCTCATCAGAGTTATAAGGTATCTTTAATTTGTAAAGCATATCAGCCCAACCCATTACACCCAGACCAATCTTTCTGCTGGATTTGGACATCATTTCAATTGCTTCCACAGGGTATTTATTCATATCAATAAGGTTATCTAAAAATCTTGCACCTAGTTCTGCTGTTTTTCTTAAATCATC
>Ga0268280_1002592_pt1 | contig 10265 bp, 6 predicted proteins | sample saktaG_9_FD_190139 | JGI IMG/M metagenome (GOLD analysis project Ga0268280, IMG submission 190139) | Saline water microbial communities from Sakinaw Lake, British Columbia, Canada - sak_2011_5_24_40m | ecosystem: Environmental > Aquatic > Non-marine Saline and Alkaline > Saline ...
TAGAGCGTGATATATTCGGTGTATTTGATGAGCGTCTTGTATGGCTCAGGCTCGACGCCATATCGCTGAGCAAGTTCCTGCAGGAATATATAGTACTCGCCCTGGGAGATCTTATTCGTCTTGAACGACAGACTCTTCAGGACCAACTGCTCGAGATCCTGCTTTGCCATCTTCTTGCTTAAAATATCTATGAGTGCATCGCGCTCTTTATTGGCCTTGGCGAAATCTATCCCCTTTTCCAGCTTGAGCGATTCCACCAGTTTGGCGAGATTCTCGTACATCTGATGCCGAATGCCCAGTTTCGTGCCGAGCGCATTAATCAGGTTCCATCTATCCGTAAAAGTGATCTTGCCGTCTTTGTGCAGCACCGAGTTCTTGTCCAGGGCTTTCAGGTCGTCCGAGTATATCTTCTCCTTCAGGCCATCCAGGGCGGAGATCAGGTTGGCGATATCCTTGGCGGTGGACCCCTGGATCTCGAATACTCTTTTGAACTCTTCGACGTTCTCTGTATATAGCCCCTTGTCTTCTATGCCGTATAGGGCGATATTCTTGTCCGATGTTACCGAGAGGAATTCGCCCGCAGACATCTTGCCCTTCTTCATCAGGTATTTGGCGGTGTTTTTGCGGATGGACTCATCGGGGAATGTCTTTAATAACGACGTGTCTACGTAGCCGGTGGAGCCTTCTATGGCTACCAGCTGCATGTCATAATTTGTTACTAATGAATCAAGGATGGATACTATCGATTCCTGCGCGGCTAACGATGAGTGGGCGTCCTGGATATTGATGATCGTGCGGTCGTCGCCGTTGGTGGACTTGTAGACCTCTTTTGTTACGGCAACATCCTTTGGGATGGATACGCCGCTCTGAGGCGTGGCCGCCGGAGGCTTAACAGCAAAATTCCCGCTCTGTCCTTTAGACCAAACCGGAGTTCCTTCCTGCGCCCAAACCAGATCCTGGTTTATAAAACAAACTATTAGGACGGCAGCCATGCAGCGCAGCCAAATATTGATCGATCCTCTCCGTCCCTGTCGGATAAACATTTCGATATCACCCTCTTAAGCGTTATGTTAAGAACTTACTTTTTGTTTGCATTACATTTGTAGTATAACATATTCGTACTATAGTGTCAATAAGGTATGATTAGCTTTTTTATGTCCTAACATTACTTAAACATCAGTCTTTACAAGCGGTTACAATTATTATAGCGGTATTTGATTAGGCGTGGAAAAAAGCAGGTATTGACATATGTTAAAAGGCTTAGTTATCGATTATTCCTGGTAAGCTTAATATCGTCTATGAAGATAGCGCCAATTTTATCAGAAGCGATCTTATCCTCTATGACGATCGCAAACTTCGTAAGGCCTGATAAGTCAGTTATCCCCTTAAATCGCGCCAAAGGTATAATGGCCTCCTGCCATTGTTCGGCTACATTGGTCACATAATAGTGCCCTGTCTGACCGGATGCGTTCTCAATCATGACTTTGAATACGGTTGTGTGGCCCTCCTTCGGGTTACCCTTCACCCATAAAGAGATATTATCATAGCCGGACGCGTCTATATTAGGAAGCGCGATATTGTATTCGTTATACACCGGAGTCTTGGAATCTACGTTATACTTAAGCTTCATCGCAAACCCGGTGTCGCCGCGCCTGTTCTTGCTGTCAAAGGATCTTTTACAGCCCCTGATATGGCTTGCGAAGCCTTTGTTCCACGATCCCGTATTGAAATCCGCTATCACAAGATCGCCAGGATCCGGCCTCATTGCCGGCTGCCATTCATCATTTAAATGTTTTTCAACATTTTCCCTCGTCTCATCAACAAGCTCATCTTCGCTTTTGAATCCGGCCGCATAAGCATGATCGCCACAGACAACGGTGAACAACAGAGCTACTACGCCGACGAAAGCAAGAAGGGTTTTATGCATACTCATTACATTATCACAATATAGTTTTTTGTCAATTATCTTATGGAGTTATTGCTTTTTCAAAAGAATGCGCCAGCTTTTTTCTATTGTCCTCGCTATCGGTCATGCGCATGAATATACCTTTGGCGCCAATGACCTCGACGCCGGCTTCATCCAGTCTCGGGTTCATCAAGGCTCCGTAAGAGGCCTCCGCGAACAGGTCGCGGACCATGTTGGGGCTGACATTATCCAGATAGCCTTTAGCGAATCCTACCGCCGGACGCCCGGGCAAGAATTTTTCGGGGACGACTGAGATTATAAACGGCAGATATTTTTGGGGCTGGGCAAGGACCTGCTGATAGCTTATATGCTGGTCGCCCGTGCCCTGCATTACCCATACGACACCAAGTTTGGTCAGATACTCTCTTAAATTATAGAACTTTTCGCCTTCGAGATAGATGAACGGCACGAACTTGCGCGCTTCCTTCTTTGCGAGATCCGCCGCTTTTTTTATCATATCTTTAAGCGCTTCCGGAGAGCCGAGCGCCTCTTTTGCCGCTTCCTGTATCCTCTTCGATTCCGCCTCTATCCCCGCCGGGCCACGGTCCTGCAGAGCCTTCAGCTTCTTCTCCAATAAACCTTTGCCAAGCTCAACATACGGCTGGCGAAGATATAGATTCTGCTGGAATATCTTTGTGGCCGGATGGTCCAGGTCTTTCAGGTCGACATCGGCAGGCGTAAATCCTTTAGCGGCCAGAGCCCTTGCCATGAGCCTGTTACCTACGGTATGCGTCATGCCGTAGAATGTCGTAAATAATACGCCTAATGAATCCGCGTAATATTGCCGGAGAGGATTTGACATCTCTATAGGCTCGATATCTATTACCATAGCATTTTGGTCGGACGCGTAATTTGTTTTTTGAGCGGGCCAGTCACTTTGCCTTACAGCGATAAGATTGGCAAAACCTTCCTGCCAAATGCTCTCATTGAAATTCTGCTCCATCGCCTTTCCGAACCAGAATAGCTTATCTGGCACAATGAGCGCTATATCGGTAATGCCTTCGTCGAGGATCTTATTGCCAAGCGTATTCGCCTGGTGAGATCCTTCGCGGACCTTCTTTATTCCTTCATAGCGCGTATTCCAGTAATCTTCCGCGCTAAGATCGTAATATGCGAGGAACGTCATCATGTGAAGATCCGCTGTCCAGCGTCCGCCTACGTTATCGAACATCGCGCCGAAGCCGGGCGCGTTCTCTCCCAATTCTTTATCGAGGCCCGAATTGCGTATGAATGCCGACAGCCTGCTCTGATCAGGCCTGTCAGTGGTCTCAAAGAACATATTTCCGAGGACCGCCCCAAATATGTCTTTCACCTGATCGTAACTGATCCGTATTCCGGCCATATTAAGATCGGCCTGGACCAATTTTAGATCAAAGTCTTTGAATAGATCCATAGGAGCGCGCTCTTTGCCATTAATAAAATTCACATCATGCATGGTCTTAAGCACCACGCCGGCGAAGAGTCTTCCGTCAAATCCATGCTTAGCGGCTATATTCTTTAAGAGCACATAGAATATCTCCGTAAATATCATCATCGTCTCGTCGGTAGAGCCGGATTTCGAGCTGGGGATGACAGCTATCCGGTCCCAGTCTGCGCCGAGCTTCTTTAATACCGCGGCCAACGCTGCTTCATAATCTTTGCCCAGCTCATATTCTCCGACGACTATTCCGCTTTCAGGGTCGACAGCCCGGAAGAGGTCCGCGATCCCCTGGAACGGCGTATGCTGTCCGCCTATGCCGGGCTTTATCACATATCTGATCGGCCCGCCCAGTATCTCGGCGCGCTTTTTGAAGAAGCTCTTCATGCTCTCTACGGTGGAAATAAATATCTCTTTTCCGCCGTTAACGTAATAACCCTGATTACCTTCATCACCTATAGCGAAGGAGCCGTCTATCGCCGCGCCCGCGGCGACACCGAAGCCTGCCTGGTTATATCCGCCCTGCAGCAACCGTTTCTCGTCTTCGGGTATTTTTGCGCTAAGAACAGTATGAAGCTTCTGCGAGACTACTGCGGCAGCCCGCTTCTCCTGTGCGTCCGTTATGCCGACAAGCTTGAACGCCAAGGCCTTTAACTCTTCTCTCTCTTCTTCGCTTCTCGCTTCTACATACATCCTTATTATAGGCTCCGTCCCGGAAGAGCGGAATGCGACCCAGCTGCCATCGGCAAGCACGAATTTCATGCCGCCGTCATATTCCTTGGGATCGTACCGCTTGACTATCTTCTGTCCGCCGAAACTTACATCGTTCTTAACCGCGGCGAATCTCTTTATCGCTTCTACTTTTACGCTCTCTTCGAGAGCCTGGTCGTATCTTTTGAAGGATATATTGCTTACGAGGCCGGACTTTTCCAGCTCTTTCAGCATATCGTTGTAATATTCATCCAGGCTCTTACCTGTTACAGCGACGAGCTCCAGCGCAAGAAGTGACGGCAATATGCCGTCTTTATCAAGCGTCCAGCCGTTAAAGGAGATGCCGTAGCTCTCTTCCGCGAAAAGCACTCCGCCATTCTGCACCAATACCTTGGGCGAAAATTTGAAGCCTGTGGCGGTCTCTATGGTAGTCTGTCCGAACAATTTTGCCACCTCGTCCTGCAGCGTTCCGCTGACAAAACTTCTGCCGAAAGGTCCCTTAAACTTTTTGTATCTGCTAAGATAATGCCCAAATACCGCGGATAGTTTTTCAGGCGTGAACTCTTCGACGCTTGCTGTAGTCCTGTTATATTGGTTCACCTGGAACCTGTCCGCATCGTTATCCGCCGCGCCGCCGATCACCACGGTCTTTACGCCCTTCGCTTTAAGCGAATCTCCCCTATACTTGACCGCGGCGACTAACTTCACCAATTTTTTCATGGCCGGTTCATAGCTTGCCACATAGCCCTGGTCGGCCGACTTATGGGTCTCTATGATATTATCCGTAGGCAATCCAAGTTTTTTGAATAACTTTATCATTGCCGGGCCGGAACTGCCGAAGAACGCGCTGTAGATGAATTCTACGCGGCCTTCTTTGATGGCCTTCTTTATCGCGGACATATCCAGATATTTGGCGATCTCGTCCGCGTAGAATTCCAGCGTATCTACGGTATCTGCCATGCCTTCTTTGATCAGCGTTTCAACCGGCTCGTCGACGATATCGTAGGCTACCGGTTTAGCCGGATCTTTGAGCGCCAGCTCTTCGGCAAGTATATTCTGTATAGCATCGGTGATCTTCGGGTCAGCGGCGGCGCCGTCCTCGGCCTCGAACTTTATCCCGTTCCACTCATCGCCGTTATGGCTTGCGGTAAATGTTATTGAGCCTGCATATCCGCTCTTCTGCACAAGACGGCTGACGGCCGGAAGCGGAGTGGGGGTATATTTGCCGTCGGACCTTGCGAGGACCGCTTTTATGCCATAGGCGGCCAATATCTTCGCGGATTCCTGCGCATTATCAAAATTGCCCGGCCTGTTATCATACATAACAAGAAGGCCTTTACTGAAAAGCCGGTCCTTGAAATCTTTTCTATCGCCGGATATCGCAGGATATGCGCCTTCGGCTTTTTGGAGATTATACAGGGCTATCGACTTTATGACTATGCCTATATTCGGCATGCTAAAATCTTCGGCGAGCGTTTCTTTCGAGCCGGAGGTCCTCTTATAATTTACAGAGATATAGTACTTTATCTTGTCCTGCATTCCTGCCAGGATTACTGCGGCGCCTTCGACAAGCCACCTGATACCGCTTGTGCCGAATTTTGCGAACTTTTCCAGGGGTTTATAGTAGGTCTTACCGGGCGAGTACTCTTTACCATGCACAAACTTCTTTTGCTTAATATCCATCAGACGATCGTGTTGTCGGTATCCTTGTCAAAAAAGTGCACTTTGGCCATGTCGAAGACCAGGTCCATATCCTGGTTGATCGCGGGTTTATCATGACCCTCGACCCTTGCTACGATGGAACTTTTTCCCGTATTTAGATGTAGATACACTTCGGAGCCTTGGGGCTCTATAAGCTCGCAGTTTGCTCTTATTGTGTTGTCGGTCGATGCGTAGGAGACGAATAATTTATCGTATATATCTTCGGGCCTTATGCCGAATATTATCTCTTTGTTTATGTATGAGGTCAGCTTAGGCGCCATGGCGTCTATTACTTTGACTAAGAAGCTGCCTTCGTTAAAGCACAGCTTGTTATCCTTCTTTACTATGGTGCCTTTGATGAAGTTCATCTGCGGGCTGCCGATAAAACCTGCGACGAATTTATTAACAGGCTTATCATAGAGATTTATTGGATCTGCTATCTGCTGGATTACGCCGTCTTTCATGACGACGATCCTGTCACCCATGGTCATGGCCTCGGTCTGGTCGTGTGTGACGTATATCATGGTGGTCTGCAGACGCATGTGGAGTTTCTTTATCTCCGCCCTCATCTGTACACGCATCTTGGCATCTAGATTAGAGAGGGGTTCGTCGAATAGGAAGACCAGGGGTTTCCTGACGATGGCGCGGCCTACGGCGACTCTCTGCCTCTGGCCACCTGAGAGTTCTTTAGGGCGCCTATGCAGAAGCTTCTCTATTCCTAGTATGCTGGCGGCCTCTTTGACTCTTGTGTCGATCTCTGCCTTGGGGTATTTACGGAGTTTTAGGCCAAAGGCCAGATTCTCATATACTGTCATGTGGGGATATAGGGCGTAGTTCTGGAATACCATGGCGATATTCCTATCCTTTGGGGGGACGTCATTGACCCTCTGATCACCTATATAGACGCTGCCGTCCGTGGCATCTTCTAATCCTGCAATTATCCTTAATGTGGTGGATTTACCGCAGCCTGAGGGTCCGACTAAGACTACGAACTCTTTACTCTCGATAACTAGGTCGATCTCTTTGATCGCCCAGACATTTCCCGGGAAGGCCTTTGAGACATTTTGTAAGCTTACTTGTGCCATGGGATATTCGATTATAGTGATACTAACGTCGGAAATCAAGACAAATTTAAAAAACATGCCCGGCGTCGCAGGTGACTATTTGCCTCTTAAAGACTCTCTATCGATCTTGCCAAGGCTATTCTTTGGCATATTTTTAAGGACCACGACATCCCGGGGAACGCCATAGGCGGGGAGGTTAGCCTTGCAGAACCTTATAATCTGTTCACGTTCTAGCTTGCTTCCGGGCACAAGCGTTACAAAAAGCTTCAGCCTCTCGCCCAACACCGGATCTTTGAAGCTGAGCGCCACATTCTCCATTATCCCTTTTAATCTGGACACCATATCTTCTATCTGCGCAGGACTTATCCTATTTCCGCCTATCTTTATAAAATCTTTTTTTCTGCCGACAATAAATATGTCGCCGTCTGGATCCTTAAAACCTATATCTCCCGTATAAAGCCAGCCTTTTTTCAGGGCTGTATTTGTCTGGACAGGGTTATTCCAATAACCGGCCATTATATTGGCTCCTTTTACCGTGATCTCGCCTTCTTCGCCTTCCTTACACTCCTTGCCGCGGACGTTCACGATCTTTACCCTGACGCCCTCTATGGGCTTGCCCACAGAACCGGCCTTCCTGGGGACTAACGATGGGTCCAGATATGAGATCCTTGGAGAAGCCTCGGTCTGCCCATACATTAAATAGAGCTTTTTCTTGGGGAATAAGAGAGCCAGCCTTTTTGCGACATCTGGCGGCATCTTATCGCCTGCCTGCATGAAATATCTTAAAGAAGGAAGCTTTCTATTTGCCAAATTCGACATGTTGAGCAACATTATATAGTGGCTTGATACACCGGCAAAACCCGTGGCGCAGTATTTTTCTATTGCATCTAAAAGAACGTTCGGATACGCGAACCGGGTCTCAATTATAACTGTGCCGCCAACGATAAAATGGGATATTACAAGCGACAGGCCGTAAATATAATATATCGGCAGTACGCAAATTATTTTGTCCGACGATTTTAAATGCGCGTATTTTACTATTGCGCGATTATTAGACATGAGATTCTCTTGGGTCAATAACGCTCCCAAAGGTCGGCGCGTAGTTCCGGAAGTATATATTATCGAAGCCGGACTTTTTAGATATGATCTGGGAAACATACTAACGCGATACCCCAGAGTCTCTTGCGCCTCATTCATTACAAATCTTATGAACTTTGTTTTATCAACAAGCCCTTTTGCCTTAGTCTCAAACCCTGCGCCGACATATAAAGAAGATATGGCGCAATCGTTCGCCTGCCGCGAGATCTCTTCGACATTCAAAGCATGGTTTAGCGGAACGCTGACACACCCTGCTTTCGATATAGCAAAATATGCCGCGATAGACCCGACGGAATTTTTAGCCAGAAGCCCTACTCTTTCACCCCTCTTAAGCCCCATCGCCACCATGTATGAGGCGAGATTTTCCATCTTCCTGTTCAGTTCTTTATACGGGATCTGCTTTGAACCTTCTATTATGGCTATGTCGGTGGGCCGGCGCTTGGCGTTGTCTGAAACTATATCGTGCAGAAATAACTTCATTTTGAGGATTTTAGTTTGCGCGTGATATATCTTTCGAGGTTATTTAAAGTATCAAGGTTCTCCGGTATTATCTCCGGGACAGTGATCTTTATCTTGAACTTGTCCTGTATAAAATTGGTGAGTTCTATAACACCTATTGAGTCTATGATCCCATTATCGAGAAAAGAGTCGTCGTCTTTTATGTCACCGGAGCCGAGCAGGTAATTGTCTATTATGAATTTCTTCAATATCTCTTTCATAAACCGAGCTTCCTCCGGACCATGTTAACGACCCTCGTGTTCTTCTTTACAGGAAGATGCTTTAACCCTTCCTCTCGAGTCATTATACCTGCCCGGACAAATGCCGCTATCTCCAGTATATAAGGATGAAGGCCATATTTTGCTATATGGACTTCGTCGGCAAAGGAGTTCAATAAACAGTTTGTGGCATTCAGATCTACCTCATGCGGTTTCTCCCAGCCAAACTCTTTTATCTTCTTTAAGATATTCTTTTCATTATAGTCGGAGAACCCCAGAGGATGGATAAGATATGGGAATTTATCCGGTTTCGAATAATGACGCTTCTCCAGAAAGTACGCTCCTATATCCTTCCCCGCGATATTTTCCATAGGCCTTTTTAATATCTTCTCCATCTCCATCATCATAATGGGACTTATCTTTAATATAGATGATGTCGCAGGAGCCTGACCAGGAGACCATCCAAATCCCACCATCGGTATCTCTTTTTCTATAGCTGTCTTTAAAGAAAGGTATTTAACTAATCCGATGCAGGATGTACATATGGTGCTTGCGCGCTCAAGAGTTTTGGCTGGATAGAGAGATCGATTCGCGGAAGTCCTGAATACTTTCTTCAAAATCCCGTTGAAACGCGGCTTAAAGAATATGTGGTCAACATCGAGCTTCTCTACTACATTTCTTATATTAATATATGTCCTATCCGGCACAAAGCCGTTGTCAAATGTGAAGGCTAAAATCTTCAGCCCATAAATGTCTTTTAACAAATGAAGAGCGTATGTAGAGTCTTTGCCGCCCGAGTAGCACATAAGTATGTCATACTCTCCGCCGCCGCGGACCTTTTTTGCGAGAGACTCGAATCTGCGCCTAAATAGTTTTCGCTCTCCGGCTGCCTTTCTTTTTGACAGGTAGTTCTGACAATAACTGCAGACGCCGTCTTTATCGAATGTCACGTGCGGGAAATTTTCAGGCACTACGCATTTCTTGCAGATATTCATAAAATGTTATCAGGCCTTCTGTTTATATATCAGTATGAAAATAACCGAGGCAACAGTAAATATCGCTATCAACATATTCTGTAAATTGAATGGCAGGCCATATAAGCGCACTTTTGACTCATTAAATATCTTTATTATGCCGCCGACGCCCTTTTCCACCCCCGGGCCATAAAGGTCCATAGCGAACTCCGGCAGCATTTCCTTAGATAATATTGAGCTAGTCAGATCCGCTTTCATTATCTTTTCTACTCCCCTACCAACCCCTATCCTTACCTTGCCTTCCCTGAGGACGATAATAATATGCATGCGCTTATCATTCTCGATAAAAGGCGACAGCCTCCATTTTACAATATATTTTGATACGAAGCTTTCGAAGTCCCGCCCGTTCAAAGACACGAATGTGGAGACAATAAGCTCTACGCCTTTATTGCGCTTAAATTCTCCGAGCTCCATTTCGAGCCTTCTCTTTATATCATCGTCGATTATACCGGCGTAGTCATTGACCAGGTTCTTTGTCCTGCCCGGTATCTCTTCTGCGGCCATTGCCTTGCCCAATACAGAAAATAGCATCACAAACAATGCAAGAGCTGCCAACGC